>ENA-UEYG01001794-UEYG01001794.1-human-gut-metagenome-genome-assembly--contig:-NODE-1794-length-14770-cov-5.346287_pt1 | contig 14770 bp, 18 predicted proteins | sample MGYA00242933_ERZ507934 | MGnify/ENA primary metagenome ERZ507934 (study PRJEB26167, sample SAMN06115527) | human gut metagenome | host: Homo sapiens | place: China:Zejiang | collected 2015-11-10... | reverse complement strand
TGCATACAAGATGCTGACCTGCATTTATTTATGTAGAACTTTGCTTTTCTTTGCGCCTTATGCCGATTTTTAAGAGAAAATAAGTTTCTTTTATATATCCAGGAAGTTTAAAAAACAACCATTCCCCAATAAAACAAGAAAGGCAATAACTTAATTTATTTTACAAGTATCACTAAGGCAAAAGCTCTTCATCCGTATTCATACGACGGCATAACATCTAAAGTACACAAAAAGAAGTCTATGGAAGAAGAAAATATCCGAGACAGATTAATAGTCATTTTTTAAGGATAACAGAGTTGCCAATTTATCAAAAACAAAGTTAATTCACACATATATACATATTTGTATAAACGGAGAATAAGTAAAACTTTCCCAAAGATGTTTTTTTCTTCATAAGCGATACAACCTATATACAACGAAATAAAGATTTGCAGTACAAACGGTCTGTTATGAGAGAAATATAGTATCTTTGCAACATGATGTTGCACCGTTTTACTACTTCCATAACCGACATTCCGCTTCCGGAAAGGTTCACCTATCCTTTCTGCTATACTCCGCACCCATTATGTATATTGGCAGCCAAAGAAGTACAAAGCTATCTTACCCGACAAACTGCATGGAAGGACGAACTGCGCCAAGGCAAAATGTTCGGGGTACTGATTGTACAAACCGAGCATGGAGAAACCGGATATTTAGCTGCATTCTCAGGCATATTGGCCGGAAAGAACCTACATCCCTTTTTTGTTCCTCCCGTATATGACTTGCTACAGCCACAAGGCTTTTTCAAGATAGAAGAAGAGAACATCTCTTCCATCAACCGCAACATCCGGCAACTGGAAAATGACAAAGCATATGCCGCCTTATCAGCAGAGCTTGCCCGGACCATTCAGTCAGCAGAAAACATACTGGCAACAGCCAAAGCACAGTTGAAAGAAGCCAAAACAGCCAGAGAACAGCGCAGAAAAGAAAAAGAACTCAATGCGCAGGAAGAAGCCGAACTGATACGGGAAAGCCAGTTCCAAAAGGCAGAATATAAACGCCTGGAACGTTCATGGAAAGCAAGGATTACCACACTGCAAACGCAGACAGAAGACTGGGAAAGACGGATTTCAGCATTGAAGTCTGAACGTAAAACCCGCTCTGCAGCATTGCAGCAAAAGCTATTCGAACAGTTCGGGATGCTGAATTACCGGGGAGAAGTCAAGAATCTCTGTGAGATATTCGGGCAGACCGTGCACAAGACACCTCCTGCCGGCGCAGGTGAATGTGCGGCCCCCAAACTGCTGCAACAAGCTTATCTGCACGGATGGAAACCTATTGCCATGGCCGAGTTCTGGTGGGGTGATTCCCCCAAGACAGAGATACGCCATCACGGCCACTATTATCCGGCTTGCAAAGGAAAGTGCGAACCTATACTGCAACACATGCTGCAAGGTCTACAAGTAGAGGAAAACCCCATGTTGAAAAGAATGCAGGTACCCTCCCAAAATTTGGAGATTGTTTATGAGGACCCATGGCTTTCGGTCATCAACAAACCGGCAGGAATGCTGTCTGTTCCCGGCAAGGAAGATGCAGTCTCCGTCTATAGCCTGATGCGTGAGCAATATCCCGAAGCTGACGGTCCCCTGACGGTGCATCGTCTCGACATGGCCACTTCCGGTTTAATGCTCATTGCCAAGACCAAGCGTGTACACCAGAACCTGCAGGCCCAGTTCAAGAACCGCCTGGTCAGGAAACGTTATGTCGCATTGCTCGAGGGTATTGTCCCAAAGGACAAAGGTACGGTCGACCTCCCGCTTTGCCTGAATCCACTTGACCGCCCACGGCAAATGGTACACACCGAACACGGAAAGCCCGCCATCACCGATTATCAAGTTCTGGAACGTCTGGACGGGAAACGGACCCGTATCGCTTTCTATCCGCGCACGGGAAGAACCCATCAGCTACGTATACATGCAGCACACCCGCTTGGCTTGCACTGCCCCATCATCGGTGATGAACTTTACGGGGAGAAAGCAGACCGGCTTTATCTGCATGCCGAATACTTAGAATTTACCCACCCTATAACGGCAGAAACCGTAAGAATTACCAAAGAAGCTGAATTCTGACTGCCTACTGATTAATAACCAGCAAAGTAATGCAATAAATGATGATACTCCGACCTACCCCACAAGATTATGACGAACTGTTGACCGTCTGGGAAGCCTCTGTCCGCAGCACACACCACTTCCTGGCAGAAAAGGATATACAGTTTTACAAACCACTGATAAGAGAGCAGTACTTTCTTGCCGTAGAGCTTTACATCATCCGCAACGAAAAAGAAGAAATTGCCGCCTTTATGGGACTGAGCGATGAACTCATCGAGATGTTGTTTGTCCGTCCCGACCAACAAGGTAAGGGATACGGAAAACGGCTCATGGAGTACGCCGTCCACCAAAAACACATCCACAAAGTGGATGTAAACGAGCAGAACGGACAAGCTTGCCGATTTTACCAACATATGGGATTCCAAGTGGCCGGCCGGGACGAAACCGACCCGACGGGAAAGCCTTTCCCTATTCTGCACCTGCAATTACCAACCCCACCACAGATTACTCAGATTGAACACAGATTATAATTTAGCAAACTTATGAAGATACATCACATCGCCATCTGGACCTTCCAACTGGAAGAGATGAAAGAGTTCTACACACGTTACTTCAACGGGAGCAGCAATGAAAAGTACATCAACCCCAAAAAAGGATTCGAATCTTATTTCCTTCACTTCGATGAAGGAACGGATTTGGAACTGATGAGCCGTACGGACATACAGAATACCCCTATTGAGGAAAACAGACTGGGACTGACCCACTTTGCCTTTGCCTTCGACAGCCAGGAAGCTGTCCTCCGACAGACAGAACGGCTACGTACAGCGGGATATACCATCGCAGGAGAGCCCCGTACCTCCGGCGACGGATATTTTGAAAGTGTCGTCCTCGACCCGGACGGTAACCGTATAGAATGTGTATTCAGGGCATAGTCTCTCAATCAGAGGAGACAAAGCTTCTCAACAGTTTTATCTCCTCTGCCCAAAGCGATTCATCGGGCGTCTCCAAAATAATAGGTATACCGTCAAAACGCACATCTTGCATAAAGCGCCGGAAGAAATCCATACCTATCAGCCCCTTGCCGATGCTGTCGTGACGGTCTACTCTGGAGCCGAGTGCTTTCTTGGAGTCATTCAGGTGTATACCACGCAGATAGCCGAAACCTACCGCTGTGTCAAACTCCTCAAACACCTTGTCATACTCATTCACTATATCATAGCCTGCTGTATACGTGTGGCAGGTATCAAGGCAAACTCCAACGCGAGACTTGTCATCCACCCGGTCAATGATATGTCCCAGCTGCCAGAACTCATTTCCCACATTGCTACCCTGCCCGGCTGTGTTCTCTATGACAGCCACCACATCGTGCGTCTTGCCCAATATAAGATTAATGGATTCAGCGACCTTGTCCAGACACTCTTCCACGGAAATCTTATTCAGATGGCTGCCCGGATGAAAATTCAGTAACTTCAGCCCTAATTGTTCGCAGCGCTGCATCTCATCCAGAAAAGCGGCACGGCTTTTCTGTAACCCTTCTTCTTCGGGATGCCCTAAATTTATCAGATAACTGTCGTGAGGCAGGATATAGCGGGAATCGAAGCCAAGCTTCCCACAATTTTCCTTAAACACCCTGATACTCTCCTCCGTCAGCGGCCTTGCCACCCACTGACGCTGGTTCTTGGTAAACAAGGCAAAAGCATTTGCCCCTATCTCACTGGCATTGACGGGAGCCGCTTCCACTCCCCCACTGGCCGATACATGTGCACCTATAAATTTCATAATCTTATTGTATTTGCTCTTTCATGAATTCCCACTGGCATTTTTTCATGTCCACACACCCATTCTTTCTGAACGTCACGCCCTCTGCCTCCAGCAAAGCCCGCTGTTCCGCCCAGCACGGTGCCAGCCTGCCCTGGCTGTTCACTACCCGATGGCAGGGCAGACACATGCCGTCGGGCACATCGTGCATAGCATGTCCCACCATGCGCGAACATTGAGGTCTTCCGACAAGATAGGCTATCTGTCCGTACGTCACCACCCGCCCCGGAGGGATTGCGGCCACTACATTATAAACCTCCTGCTGAAAAGTGTCTTTGTCCATAAAAGTCTGGTTTGGGAAGGCAAAGATATGATAAATTCAGCAGGTATGCGAACAGACGTTACAAGAAAGTGGCTGCGCCGAGCGGATTGTATGTATAGGTGACATTACGGGCACGGATGATTTCGCCCGTCGGGGTAAACAATATCTGATATTTCGTCTGGAGATTTGCCATCCCTACCTCTACCGCCACGATGGACTGCCATTTGGGAAACTGTACCCAAGTGACATTCTGCACCATCCCTCCGGAATATTCACTGGCGGCAAAAGCATTGTAAACGGCAGGGGGCACTTCGTCCATTGTCTCCCAGTCCGTCTGTTGCATTACCCATTGCGCCTGCCCGTCAAACCAGACTTTCGTATCAAAACCGTTCATCAGGAAATCTGCCACATAATAAGACTCATCATGCGACCAGGCAACATCATCTGCCGTAGGATACATTTTCTTCAGTGCAGCCTGTACATCAGCAGGTGCCCAATCGGCAGAAGCCGAGACTGATACCATCAGCATCAAAACCAGAAAAGAGAATTTCAACTTACTCATAACTTCATCAGATTATCATGTTATGAGAAGAACGGCGTATGGCAGATTTTGTTCACCGGCAACTCTCAACCATTCAACAGTTAAAAAGAGATATCCATTGTAATTCAATAGAAAATGACTAACTTCACACCAGAAATTCAGAAATATGATAAGAATACATCCCATATCCGGCAACAAAAAGCAATATCTTGACCTGCTGCTGCTTGCCGACGAACAAGAGTCCATGATTGACCGTTATCTGGAACGGGGAGAGATGTTCATCCTATCCGATAATGATACAGTCAAAGCGTCTTGTGTAATCACCTGCGAGGATAAAGGAATCTACGAAATAAAGAGCATAGCTGTCTATCCGGAATACCAGCGCCAGGGATATGGAAGACAACTGATAGCATTCGTTCTTGAACATTATAAAGACCGGTGCCATACTATGCTTGTCGGCACTGGAGACAGTCCGCTAACCATCCCCTTCTATGAAAGCTGCGGATTTGCATACTCACACCGGGTACCCGATTTCTTTATCGATAATTACGACCACCCCATATTTGAAGGAGGCAAGCAACTGAAAGACATGATTTATCTGAAAAGGACGCTTCAACCAAAATAATATTCTATATTTGCATATCACTTAACTCCACACATTATGGAAGCTAAACTTTGCCAAAGCTGCGGAATGCCCTTGTCATCTGCAGAAGTACTCGGAACCAATGCCGACGGTAGCCTCAACGAGGAATATTGCACCTATTGCTACCAGCACGGCAATTTTGCACAAGACTGCACTATGGACGAAATGATAGAACATTGTGCACAGTTCACCGACGAATTCAACAAGGATTCCGGAATGAATTTCACTAAAGAGGAAGCCATTGCCGGTATGAAAGAATTCTTCCCGACCTTGAAACGCTGGCAGTCCAAACAATAAACATGCCATCCCGTATCGAGCAGGAAAAACAGACAGTAGAACGGATGGTCCGCCTCTACTGCCGGAAAAAGGAAGGTAACAAGCAATTGTGTCCCCGATGCGAGGAATTGCTGGGATATGCCCGCATTCGTCTTTCACGCTGTCCTTTCGGTGAGAATAAATCCACCTGCAGGCAATGCAGCATTCACTGCTACAAGCCCGAAATGAAAGAACGGATGCGTGAAGTCATGCGGTATGCCGGACCACGGATGCTGTTGTACCATCCCGTGGCGGCACTCCGCCATTTGTGGCAGGAGTATGTCCATCAGTATTTCACCAAACGTTTCGGAGTCCCGCGCCAGGAACAGCACAAACAATAAACCGTATCCTGGTCGTATCCCTCCAACGAGGAGGTGCCGTCCTTAGGTACAATCTCACCTTTGTCAGAGATGTAGACCGGCAGGCGCTCACCTTGTCCGTTCATCACAAAAAATGCCCCCACCTTGCATTGGGGGCATACCATCTTACGCATAATCAATTGAAATAATACAAAAATATAGCCACCCCTTCCAGTGCCTTCTTCTTTTCACCTTGTATTTCGATGGCAAACTTTATTTCCGCCTTTGCCACACCGCGCAGATTCGACAGAGATTGCAAATGGGCAACCAGTCGGATGCTCTGTCCGGACAATACCGCCTGACCGAACTTCATCTTGTCCATACCATAATTAATCATCATCTTCAGGTTGTTCACTTCAATAATCTGGTTCCACAGATATGGCAACATGGACAAGGTGAGATACCCATGTGCAATAGTGCTCTTAAAAGGGCTTTCCACTTTGGCGCGTTCCGTATCGACGTGTATCCACTGATGGTCCAATGTCGCATCAGCAAACAGATTGATACGCTCCTGAGGGAGCTCTACATATTCCGAAACACCGATTTGCTGGCCTACCAGCTTTTCAAAATCCTCGTACGAATTGATAATAACTTTTTCCATTACTCGCTATTTTATTGATAAATTATAAATTCACACGCTTTATCCACATATCCGCCATTCGTTTATGCCCTGCAGGAGTGGGGTGGATACCGTCCCAAATCCAATAGGTGTCTTGAGAAGCCGGAGCAGTGCCGAGAATTTCATCGAACATCGCATTATAAGGAAGAAATACCGTCTGATAGTCCTTCGCTATCCTCTCTACGATGGCGGCACAGCGACGCACCAGACTATCACGTTCTGCAAAGTCCTCACTCTTACGCATATTGCCGACATTGGCAACAAAAGGAGTGCCCACCACTATCTTCAATTCCGGATTGGCCTGCAAAGAACGGTCAAGCAAGGAACGGTAACACTTCTCCCATCCTTCAAAATCAAAAGGCTCTTTTTTGTCACCCTGCAGATAGTAATGTACATCGTTTGTCCCCACCAAGACGGAAAGCACATCCGGTTTCATTCCAATGACATCCTCTTCCCAGCGTTTCTCCAAATCCCGGAGAGTGTTTCCACTGATGCCACGGTTAAAAAAAGCATATTCCTTTTCCGGAAAATCTCCTTGATAATGACTTGCACACAAATACATATAGCCGCTACCGTAAATATGGTTCATATCCCAAAGGCTTCGCTCCGCAGTCGGTTTGGGCATCCCGCAGGCATTTCCCCAGTTACCGTCCGTGATAGAATCTCCGATAAACAAGACACGCGGGCCGCTTGCATGGAGTAAGAGTGATATGCAGAAAAAAACTATTACAAAGAGTCCAATACGCTTCATGGCATTTTCTTGTTAGAATGTAAAAATTGCAACAAATATACGTCTTATTCCGGCAAGTACAAAAACTCGGGTACCTTTTTCCCATTTCCCAAAAACACATATAACCCTTATTTTTATTTCCGTTCATCACAGATTAATTTGGAAATAATGTATCTTTGTCAATATCTTAATTGTTGTGACAGAACAAAAACATCACTATTAAAGATTCCGGTATGAATTCTAAATTTGATTATGACTTACTGTCAGCAATGATGACCAATGCCAATATGGGATGGTGGGAAGCTGATTTAAAGACCGAAAGCTACATTTGCTCCGAATATATCTCCCGGTTGCTGGGACTGGATGAGGATGGAACCATCAGCTTTAAAGATTTCAACAAACGTATCCTGAAAGAGGAACAACGGCATACTACCACACATTCCTTCGACAATATCCGGCAGACACAAGAGACTGTATATCTGCTCAACACAGTAGAGGATCCAACGTGGATAAGAAGCAAGATATGCCTGCAGAGAACCGATGAAAACGGTAATGTCAAAGTCTACGGCATTGCCGAAACACAAGACGGTCCCGACATGTCATCGGCATCCCAAGCCTTACAAGAGCGTAACCGTCTCCTCCATAATATTTATAAATATCTTCGTGTAGTAATTGAGCTCTATAACCGAGAGGGACTATCGATAGATATGAATGACAAAGAGCAGGAAATGTTCCATCTCAAACAGAAAGAAGATCTACTTGGAATTAATATTTTCGAGAATCCGATTTTCCCGGAAGAGATGAAAAGCAAGTTAAGAAAACATGAAAATGCAGACTTCACTTTCCGGTATGACTTCTCTAAAATAGGCAATTACTACAAGACACAGAAGAAGACGGGCACCATAGACCTTGTAACCAAAGTCACAAGCCTTTACGACGATAATCACAACCTAACCAACTATCTGCTAATCAACGCAGACAAAACGGAAACGACCGTCGCTTACAACAAAATACAAGAGTTCGAGAGCCACTTTGAGCTTATAGGTGACTATGCCAAAGTGGGATATGCCAATTATGACCTTCTTAATGAGCAAGGCTATGCCCAACGCAGCTGGTACAAGAACTTGGGTGAGAAAACAGAAACACCGTTGTCCGAAATCATCGGAACCTACAATCATCTTCACCCTGACGACCGTACTATCATGCTTGACTTCCTACAGAACGTAAAGAGAGGACTGGCACACAAGCTCAGCCGGGAAGTACGTGTTCTTAAAGAAGACGGTTCTTTCATGTGGACCCACGTCAACATCATTGTAGAACGCTACATGCCTGAACAGAACATCATAGAGATTATCTGCATCAATTACGACATCACCCAATTAAAGCAGACGGAGGCAATGCTGATACAAGCCAAGGAAAAGGCCGAAGAGGCAGACCGGCTGAAATCCGCTTTCCTTGCCAATATGAGCCATGAAATCCGCACGCCGCTAAATGCGATTATCGGTTTCTCCAGCCTGCTGCACTATGTGGAAAACGAGCAGGAAAGGGAACAGTACATCTCTTTGATAAACCACAACAACCAACTGTTGCTCAAACTAATCAACGACGTTCTGGACCTTTCCAAAATAGAGGCCGGACACATAGAGCTCCATTCCGAATGGTTCAATCCGGCAGAACTCATCAAGGAAAGTATTACCGAGTACGAACGGAACGTTCCGGCAGGAGTGAAACTCTTTGCCAGGTATCCGGTAACCCCCGGCCAGATAGAGCACGACCCGATGCGCATCAAACAGATACTGAACAACTTCATATCGAATGCACTGAAAAACACCGTGCAGGGACATATCGAAGTGTACTACGAAACGGACACAGACGGAATAAGAATCAGTGTTTCCGATACTGGATGCGGTATTCCCCCCGACAAACTGGGAATGATATTCGAACGGTTTGAAAAGGTGGACTCTTTTGCCCAAGGTGCCGGATTAGGACTCTCCATCTGCAAATCCATCGTTGAGAAAATGAATGGAGTGATTACCGTAGATTCGACAATAGGAGTGGGAAGCACGTTCACCGTGGAACTGCCCTGCCGGACAAAACCATCCTGACAACAAACGAAAAACAATGATTTATGACCGCACAGAAAGAATTTACCCTGACCCCTCGCCGGCGTGGCTTTCACCTGGTGACAGAGGAGATTATACGCAACCTTCCACCGCTTCCGTCTGCCGGAATCCTGCATCTGTTCATCAAGCATACAAGCGCAGGCCTCACCATCAACGAGAATGCAGACCCTGACGTACAGACAGATATGGAAGCCATCTTCAACCGCCTCGTAAAAGAACGGGAACCTTATTACCAACATACATGCGAAGGCGATGACGATATGCCCGCCCATGCCAAGGCAACCCTCAGCGGAACCAGCCTCACCATCCCCATCACCAATGGGCATCTGAACATAGGTATCTGGCAAGGCATCTATCTCTGCGAGTTCCGCAACCGGGGCGGAGGAAGAAGAATTGTAGCAACCGTCATCGGATAATCCTCTATCATCATGCAGAAAGCCATCATCATCGGTGCCACTTCAGGCATCGGACAAGAAGTAGCCAGGATACTTGTACAACAAGGCTGGCATATAGGTATTGCCGGCAGAAGAGAGGAAGCATTGCATGCCCTGCAAGCCACCGCACCCGACCGGATAATCACGGAACAGCTGGACGTTACGGAAGAGACAGCGACTCTACACCTCCATAACCTGATAAAAAAGCTGGGAGGCATAGACCTGTTTTTCCTCAGTTCCGGCGTGGGACATCAAAACCGGGACTTACAACCGGACATCGAACTGAACACGGCACGTACCAATGTAGAGGGATTTACCCGCATGGTGACTGCCGCCTTCAACTATTTCAAGGAAAAAGGCTCCGGACATATTGCTGTCATCAGTTCCATTGCAGGCACTAAAGGACTGGGCGTTGCACCGGCCTACTCTGCCACCAAACGCTTCCAGAATACCTATATCGAAGCGCTGGCACAACTTGCCCGGATGCAGCATCTTGATATACACTTCACCGACATCCGTCCGGGATTTGTTGCCACCGATTTATTGAAAAGCGGGAAATACCCGATGCTGATGAAAGCAGACCGTGTAGCACAGCACATAATCAAGGCTTTAAGAGAAAAGAGACGGGTAGTTGTCATTGACGGACGCTACCGGGTACTGGTATTTTTTTGGCGTATGATTCCACGATGGCTATGGGAAAGGTTGCCTATAACGAATTGATTTCGTATCTTCACGTCTCCAAACAGAAATAGACATACAGACATGAAGAAAAATTCAAAATATATCGTGCTTACTGCTGCCATTGCACTGTGCGCAGGTTCCAGCCTCCCCTTCCTCGCAGGCAGCAGTACGCTGAATCCCGAACGCGATTCCGTGAAATCCGAAGTTCCCTACTGCGTGACCTCCCCCAGCGTACCGGACAAGATCACTTTTGCCGGACAAGCTATTGACCTGCTTCGCTACGACCACCGCGAACGTATGGACCGCGAACTGATGTCCTTCACCTACATGCACTCCACCACCATGCTCATGGTGAAGCGTGCCAACCGCTACTTCCCCGTCATAGAGCCTATACTAAAAGCCAACGGCCTTCCCGATGACTTCAAGTTCCTCGCTGTGATAGAAAGCAACCTGAACCCGCTTGCCAAATCGCCTGCGGGTGCCGCCGGCCTATGGCAGTTCATGCCTGCCACCGGACGCGAATTCGGACTGGAGGTGAACAGCAACATCGACGAACGATACCATATCGAGAAAGAGACCAAAGCAGCCTGCAAGTACCTGAAAGATGCTTATCAGAAATACGGGAACTGGCTGTGCGTAGCCGCCGCCTACAATGCCGGGCAAGGACGCATCTCCACACAGCTGCAGAAGCAAATGGTGGACCAGGCTGTCGACTTATGGCTGGTAGAAGAGACTTCGCGCTACATGTTCCGCCTGCTGGCAGCCAAAGCAGTCATCAGCAATCCACAGCAGTACGGCTTTCTGTTGAAACGGGAACATCTTTATCCGCCCATCCCCTACACGGAAGTGACCGTCACAACAGGCATCGGCAACCTGGCACAGTTTGCCAAAGATAAAGGCATCACCTATGCCCAACTGAAAGATGCCAATCCGTGGCTGCGGGATACCTCGCTGATGAATAAAAGCGGACGTACATACATACTAAAAATACCGACACAAGCCGGAATGCATTACAACCCCAAGAAAACAGTGCCCCACAATAAGAATTGGGTCATCAATTAATAAAAAAGAAAGAGAGGATACGATGATGATGTTAAACTTTGATTTTGTGCTCAGGTTGCTGGTAGCCGGAATACTGGGTGCCATTATCGGACTGGACCGGGAATACCGTGCCAAAGAAGCAGGCTACCGCACCCATTTCCTGGTATCATTGGGAAGCGCGCTCATCATGATTGTATCCCAATATGGTTTTCAGGAAATCATCAAGGAAAGCAGTGTGACGCTGGACCCCAGCCGTGTTGCCGCACAAGTAGTCAGCGGTATCGGATTCATCGGTGCGGGTACCATCATTTTCCAGAAACAGATAGTCAGGGGACTGACAACAGCCGCAGGAATATGGGCTACTGCAGGCATCGGATTGGCAGTAGGTGCAGGAATGTACACCATCAGCATTGCCGCCACCCTGCTGACTCTGGCAGGGCTCGAACTGTTGAGCCTTATTTTCAAAAGCATTGGCATGAAAAGTTCCGTGATAACCTTTTCCACTTCCAGCAAAGAGATACTGCCGCAAGTGTCCCGGCGATTCAACTCCAAAGACTATCTGGTGGTGTCCTACAACCTGGACCGGCAAGTGCAGGGAGAGTACACCAACTATCAAGTGACCATGGTCATCAAATCCAAGAAAAGCTATGATGAGGGATATTTGCTGCAACTGATGCAGGAATTTCCCGAAGTGACAGTGGAGAAAATCGAATAAAGGGAATCACTGCTGTTTTTCCGTCAGATATTTCCAATAGCGCACGGGCATGTCCTGCTTGTGCTTCCGGGGATTGAGGCGTTCCTTGATGCAGATTGCCTTGAAATAGGTTTTCCAGAGAGACTGGAAAAGCTGTTCGTCTCCGTCCATCAGACTTTCGTCGAGCATGCCGGTGACAAGATGTCCTTCGCGACTGTCCTCACCAAAAGTCACCTGGCGCACCTCCTTCAAGTCGTAATAGTACCCATAGGCTCGCCTGATGTCATAAATCAACCAACGCTGGTCGGCAAAACGGTCCTTGAAATGCCCCGTCACCAAAGGAAGGGCATTCTTTTCGGGCTCGATGGCAGCAAAGAAAGTACCGTCCGCAGCCTTCTGGAAGCGGACAAACTGAAGCAGGCGTATACGCTCCCAATCCACCCGCTTCCACATACGGGAGAACTCCAGCACATCAGGGTCGGCAAAGTTCGTTTCAATGGAGCGAGGAGCATCTATCGCCTTGCGGATATAGCGGAACAGCAGCATGGGAGTTTCCGGTTCCTCTGCCAGCCAGCATTGGGCGAGGCAGGCAAGTGCCGCAGACGACAGCTTCTTCTGCAATCCGCGCCAGACGCGACCGGACTTCTCCTCATCGGTTATCACTGTAAATATTTCATCGTAGAACAATGGTAGAGGCTCTCCCTCCAACAACAGTGCATCGGGGAAAATGCGGCGGGAATAGGCTTCAAAAACAGAAGTCAGCAATCCCTCAAAAGTCTTATCGTATAAAAAGATATTCATTCGCCAAAATCAAGCATCAACTGCCTCTCATCCACTTTTTTCTTGTTCGGTTTGGGCAACAGCAGACTGCGTACCCCTTGCGGAGTCAGCTCATTGACCGTGCGCATCGGCAACTCGCAGCAGGTAATGAAATACTGCGCCTTCTTCATCACCACCCCTATCTTCTTCAACTGGTAGAAACCTATCTTGGAGAAACGTCGGGAAGCCACTATCAGCCGTGCCGACTTCACGCCGATGCCCGGCACGCGGAGCAACATCTCATAATCCACCTTGTTCACATCGATTGGAAACTGCTCGGGATGGCGCAAAGCCCAGGACAGCTTGGGGTCAACCTCCAAATCAAGGTCTGGGTAGGCATCATCCACTATTTCCTCCACCTTGAACTGATAGAAGCGCATCAGCCAGTCGGCTTGGTAAAGGCGGTTTTCGCGCACCAAAGGGGGCTGTTTCAATGCCGGCAGGCGCTTATCGTAGGTATTGACGGAAATATAGCCCGAATAGTAGACACGCCGCATCGTAGGTCCCTTATAGAGGGCCGACGAAAGATACAGAATATCCTTGTCCGTCTCGGCGGTAGCGCCTACTATCATCTGTGTGCTTTGTCCTGCAGGAGCGAAACGAGGAGCGTGGCGGTGTTTCTTGCGTTCTTCCGAACTTTCAAGGACTCCCTGCTGGATGTAGCGCATAGGCGCATATACACTCTTATGGTCTTTCTCCGGGGCAAGCAGTTTCAGGTTCTCCTCCTTCGGTATCTCGACATTGACGCTGAGACGGTCGGCATAAAGCCCTGCCTCATTCACCAGTTCGCGGCTGGCACCGGGAATGCTCTTCAGATGGATATATCCGTTGAAACGATGGATAGTGCGGAGGTCCTTGGCAACGCGCACCAGGCGTTCCATCGTGTAATCGGGATTACGCACCACCCCACTGCTCAGGAAAAGCCCTTCGATATAGTTGCGGCGATAGAACTCCATGGTGAGGTCTACAAGCTCGGCCACCGACAGCGTGGCACGCGGCAGGTCGTTGCTGCGGCGGTTGATGCAGTAGGCGCAGTCGTAGATGCAATAATTGGTAAGCATCACTTTGAGCAGGGAGATACAACGGCCGTCCTCGGCAAAACTATGGCAGATGCCCCAGCCACCCACAGTGTTCCCCAGCATACCTGCCTTGCCGGAGCGCACCGTACCACTGGAGGAGCAAGAGACGTCATACTTTGCCGACTCTGCCAGTATCTTCAGTTTATTGAGAACGTTTTCATCCATAATACCTGCGTCAAAAGTAGCAATAATACTTTTCAAAAACAAAAAAGACCGCCAGTAGTGGCAGTCTTTCGCAGCATCAAATATGCTTTTTTTCTTACTTCTTAGAAGCTTCCAAAGATGCTTTGCGGAATTCCTTCATAGCTTTTTCGATTTCCAAAGAAGCCTTACGAGCGCGAGTTCCTGCTGCCTTGTTACCGTTTTCCAACTGAGCGTTTGCATCTTTTGAGAAGTCTGCATACAATGCAGCTACTTTTTCAACTAATTCTTTCATAATCCTTTTTTAATTACTTCGTTAATAATGTCTGGCAAAAATACACTCTTTCTTGAAATAAATGCAGAAAAACAATATTTTTTTTGAAA
>ENA-UEYG01001787-UEYG01001787.1-human-gut-metagenome-genome-assembly--contig:-NODE-1787-length-14797-cov-4.878465_pt1 | contig 14797 bp, 9 predicted proteins | sample MGYA00242933_ERZ507934 | MGnify/ENA primary metagenome ERZ507934 (study PRJEB26167, sample SAMN06115527) | human gut metagenome | host: Homo sapiens | place: China:Zejiang | collected 2015-11-10... | reverse complement strand
AAAAATGCACTGAGAATTTGGAGGTTATGAAATTTTTTATACTCTCTCTCTCTCTCTCTCTCTCTCTCTCTCTCTCTCTCTCAGGTATCGCGCGTTAAGATATAGATTATTCTTTAATTTTCAAAGAGTTAAGAGAGCGTTTTTTCGCTGGATTTCATACTTTTTCCGGTCTTTTTCGGTTTTCGTTATTTGTTATCATTGCCACCGCCTTTTCCTGCGGAGAGTGCGGTATACTATACCTTCCGGCGGTATGTGGCCTATGGATAGGCCATGCCCGTATGCAGCCGGAACCGTTTGTATATACACCGATCATAGAAAACCAAAAACAATAATACCGGAATAAACATCGCATGAAGAAGATTCTATTCATAGGGCTGCTGTTTGTTTTGGCGGGCACGGGGGTTTGGTCCCAGGAGGTGTCCGACTCAGTCCGCATCCATTACCGCCGGGGATACCGGGGAGTGGATCCCGATTACCACAACAACCGTTCCGAATTGGAACGGTTTATCCGTACCCTGCGCAGGGAACAGGAGTCGGCCCGTCTGGAACGTGTCGTAATCTGCTCGTGGACATCACCCGACGGGGTGACCCGCTACAACGAGCTGCTTGCCGGCCGCCGTGCCGACTCGCTGAAATCCTGGCTTGTGCGCCACGCACAGATTCCCGGGGAGCTGGTGAGCGTTCGCGGCGAAGGCATCGGCTGGGGCGTACTACGGCAGTTGGTGGCAGTATCCGATATGCTTTATAAGGACGAAGTGCTACACATCCTCGACAATACTCCCGTGTGGATTCGCGACTCCCATGGCAAAATCGTGGACGGACGCAAGAAACAGCTGATGGACCTGCGTGGCGGACAGCCCTATAATTATATGATGGAAAACATTTTCCCGGAAGTGCGTTCCAGTCTTTCGACCATCTGCTACCGAAAATCCGCCCCTTCTATAGACAAGGTTACTACCGGTACTGCTCCCACGGATTCCGCTCTTGCGGAAAAGGAAGAGACAGAGACAGCCGGGTTTCGCAACACAGCGGCGCTGATATCTGCCGGACCGGGAGCGGACACTCCGGCGGAGACCTCCCCGGTAACCTCGCCGAAGGCTTCCGGGAAATTGCGGGAAGCACTCGCCCAAAACCTGGTGATCAAGACCAATCTGCTCTACGATGCCCTGCTCATGCCATCGCTGGAGGCGGAATACCGCTTCAATGACCGCTGGACGGTCAATCTCGAAGGGGAAATAGCATGGTGGAAGAACGACGGCAAACACAAGTATTATCAGCTGGCCACCATCAGCCCGGAAGTGCGCTGGTGGTTCGGACAGCAGAAAAACAACCCCTGGCACGGGCATTACCTGGGCCTGTTCGGCGGCTTCTCGTGGTTCGACCTTGAGAACAAGGAGAACGGTTACCAGGGTGAGGCCGAAATAGCAGGGCTCAGCTACGGCTACATGTTCCCCATTGCCCGTCGGCTCTCGCTGGAAGCGGGCCTCGGACTAGGCTACCTGCACAGTAAGTATGAGGAATACGAACCCGTGCCCCACATGGGCGGCACGCACTATGTTTACCTACAGACCAAACGTGTGGACTATTTCGGTCCGCTGAAACTGAAACTGGCGCTCGTATGGCATTTGCAGGATATTAACAGGAAGAAAGGAGGCGCACAATGAGAAGAACGATATTATGGCATGCAGTAACGGGCCTTGTGCTCTCAGGCCTGGTGACACTGTCCTCAGGCTGCCGTAAAGAGCTTTGCTACAACCACGACGAACATGCCTACTCCGTTAAGGTGGATGTGACTGCCACCTGGGAGCGGGAATGGGAACGCGACCACGGCAGGGGATGGAAAAATACCTGGGAAGGCAGGGGATGGAACAGCTGGATGACGTACGACGACCTGCGTCCCGAAGTACCCGGGGGTATACGCGCCGTAGTATATGATCCGGACGGTAACAGGCATGACGAGCGCAACCTGGCTGCGGAGGGCGGACGGCTGGCCATGACCGAAGGCAGACACTCCATCCTGTTTTACAACAACAATACGGAATACATCGTGTTCAACGACCTGACTTCTTCGGCCACGGCAACCGCCACCACGCGCACCCGTACCCGAGCCGGATTCAGCGAACTGCACAAGGACGAACGCACTGTAGGGCAGCCCGATATGCTCTACGGCAGTTACCTCGGGGAATACGAGGCGAAGCCCGGCTACGAGGCGGTGAGCCTGCCCGTGGAACTGCGCCCGCTGGTCTACACCTACGTGGTACGTTGTGAGTTCAGCCACGGAGCCCAATACGTGGCGCTGGCCCGCGGAGCACTGGCGGGTATGGCCGAGAGCGTCTACCTGCAGGACGGGCACACGGGCAGCGGGGCAGCCACGGTGTTCTTCGATGCCACCGTCTGCGACTGGGGCTCGTGGGCGCAGGTACGTTCGTTCGGCATCCCCGACTGGCCGGGCGACGGATATACCCGGGCTACTGACCGCAACTACACCCTGCAGCTCGAAGTGCGCCTGAAAAACGGGAAATACCTCCCGCCGTTCATGGTGGACATCACCGAACAGGTGAAAGCGCAGCCACGCGGCGGAGTGATCGTCATCACGGGGCTGGAAGTGTCCGACGAAGACGGTGAGTCCGGAGGTTCGGGTTTTGATGTGGAGGTCGGCGACTGGGGCGACAGACACGAATACGAACTGCCGGTCTAGTCCGCTTACAAAGGCATATTCAGAAAAACAATGCTGTTTTTAAAACCATAATATTCCATTTTTAATACTCAATTTTATGAAAAGAAGTCTTATTTTGCTTGGAGCAGTCACAGCGACTCTTGCAAGCTGTAGTAAAAGTGAAGTAGTGGACGTCAATGACAGCCAGGCTATCGGTTTCGAGACGTTCGTGAACAAATCCACACGTGCCGTAACGAATGATGAAGGTACGGTAACCAATAAGTTGCTTGATTTTTATGTCTACGGAGGTTCAAATGAAAGCCAGAATCTGTTTGCCGGTGATAAGGTTTACAGAAGCTCAGCATCTGACCCCTGGAAGTATGACAACACCAAGTATTGGTTTAAAAACCGTACCTATAAGTTCGCAGCCATCAGTCCGGGAGCGGGAGCCAATCTTTCCGCCAATTTTGGTTATAGCGACGGCCACATGGAGTTGACCGCTACCGTAGATAACGCTACCGCTAACCAGTACGATCTTGTTTATGGTGAGGCGACTAAGACCACTTTGGAGGATTTAAGCAGTGTGAGTACCGTTGCATTCAACCTTGGTCATATCCTTTCCAAAATACGTATCCTGTTCGAGAAAAATAGTAATTTCGGTAAGGAAACACAGCTTGTGATTACTAATCTTACGTTGGCAGGTGCAAATACGAGTACAGGTTCAGGCATCTTTAGTAAGGGTGTTTACAAATATAATAATGGCTGGACCTGGACTAAAGCAGCAGAGGGTTCTGCTGACGTTACCTTCTCTACTTCTACCTCTTATACTGTAACCGATAAATCCATAACCGGAGAAACGTCGGTAGAAGAAGTGGGACAGACTTTTTATGTCATTCCGCAGACACCTGATAGCGGAGTCAAACTCTCTTTCACTGTACAGTTGCAGGAACACAATGGAACTGACTGGGAAAATGTGGGTTCCGCTCAAACATTGACTAAAACGATTGCAACAGCTCAGGCAACATGGAATTCCAATAATATTTATACTTATAAGGTAAAATTAAGCGAGACGACCTTACCCGGAGACGATCGTTATGCAATTGACTTTAGCGCTACTGTCGATTCCTGGGGAACGGACAATACTCCAGTTGACGTAGATTTTGCAAATTAAACTACCCGGGCCGGGCGGGGTTGAATGTTCCCTTCCCGGTCACAATGAGAAAACAAATTAAAAAAAACGGACATAAGGTATGAATAAGAGAAATAACACGATCAGGGGCGTGTTGTTGCTGGTTGCGGCGGCGCTGATGTTTTCCTCCTGTGCGGAGACTCCGGGTCCGGAAGAGGAGGTTACGGACACGCGGACGATCAGTTTCGGAACCCCCGCGCTTACCCGTTCGGCCATCGATAACGCGGGGGACATGCAGAAGGAAGAAAACGCTTTCTCCGTATGGGGATGGTACGCAAATGCGGGCGGCACGGAGAGCGGGACAGTATTCAACAATAAGCGCGTTTTCTGGTCGGCTGCCAATCCGGGCTGGGGCTACGAGGGCACCCGCTACTGGCATCCCGGCCTCGATTACCGCTTCTACGCCCTCTATCCCTCAACAGACAAGCTGGGCACGGGCGTAAATGCGGCATGTGCGGTGAACGGCACAATCACCATTACCAACTTCGACGCCACGCACGGCACCGACTTGATGACAGCACAGCAGACAGTCCAAACTCCGGATGTGCTGACGAAGGACCCCGGTCCCGTGACCTTCACTTTCGCCCACCAGCTGGCGCGGCTCAGCTTTGCGGTAAAAGCCGTGGGATGCGAGGCGACGGTCACAGCCTTCAAGGTGAACGGCGTGACCTGGAAGGTCAACCTTACCTGTCCGGCATCGGGCACTCCCTCGTGGAGCGGTGGCGAAAAGACCACCGACGGGGACAGCCGGCTGACCAAAGCCGACGGGAATATTACGGTGTCCGGCGGCAACACCATAACCATGCTACAGGATGTGCTGTTGCCTCCCCATACCGCTGCCGACCTGACAGATGCTGTCATCAACATGGCCTACCGTCTCAAGGGCGACACGGGGGACGACCGCACAGCTGAGGTAGAACTCGCCACGACGGAGATACCCCACTGGGATGCGGCCCAGCAGTACAGTTACACCCTGACCGTCTCGGCATCCTCGCTTACCCTCACGTGGAAGGTGAAGCCCTGGGATACGAAGGACACCGAAGTGTCGTGGGGACCGGATGAAACGACCAACCAAGAATAAAAAACAGACGAAGCTATGAAAAGAGAACTGAAATCATATCTTGCCGGATGGCTTGCCCTGTACCTGGCAGCGGTGTGCCTGCCGTTCCTGCTGGCGGGATGTGCCAGTGACAGTGCGGCACCCTGGCCTGTGGACGGAGAAACCACCTCCGTCACCCTGCGCATGTCGGTGGCCGGAGCCGTCGGTACGCGCACCGACGGTACGGAGGATGAGTACGCCACGCTGGAAAACCGGATAAACACCCTGCGCGTGCTGGTGGTGACGGACGGTAACAAAATTGCCGTAAACCACAAACTCACGCCGGAAGAACTTGCCGCCCAAACGGTGACGATAGAAAATGTGCCCGTGGGCAAGGTGACTTTCTGTGTCCTGGCCAACGAGGCTGCCTTGGGTAAGGATTACGATACGGAGGAGTTTGAGCTTGTAGACGTACCGGACCGGACATCAAAGGAGGCTTTGCTGGAAGACCCTGATCGTACGTATTTCCCGAAACGGTTCTCCGAAGTGAATATAGATAAGGGGCTGCCCATGAGTTGGATTGTGTGCGACTACGAGGTAAAAGCAGGCTCCCCGACAGGTACTCCCGGGGAACCTCTCGAAGCACAATTAGTGCGCTGCGTGGCCAAGCTCAATATCAGCATGAATAACGATCTGGATTCCGAGATCAACATCAAGGCGGTAAATTTCGGCACTTTCTTCGGCGACAGGCTCTATCTTTTCGGCGAACAGTCGCTGGATGTGCCCGGCAGTACTGCGTACGAAGCCAAGAGCTATCCCTATGAAACGGAGGCGGATTACATCAAAATCCCCGCATACGGCGAAAAGATGCTGGTATGCTACATCTATCCTTCCTACGCCTGGCTGCCGGAAATGACGGACTCGCCCTATACCATCGGGTTCGCCACGCTGGCGAAAGGGACCTATCCCCAAAAGGCTTTCATCACCGAGGGTGCACTGAACTCCATCGACCGTAATACACAGGTAAACATCCGTGCCACGCTGAGCGTAGATGCCCGCCTGATCCTGAAATATGAGGTGGTGGATTGGGGCAAGAAAGAAATCACCGTTCCGCCGTTCAATTAAACAAACCGGTATGTTATTCAAAGTTATGAAGATAAGATTAAGAAGAATGAGCCGCCTGTTGTCGGTGGCGGCGCTGTCGGTAGCGTTGTTTTCGTGTGCCGACGAGGAGATTGTGGGAGGAGGTCCCCGTGTGCAGGAAGGGCTTCCGGCAAAAATTGTACTGAAAGTCGTTTCCAATGAAAACCGCATTGAAACCCGTGCCGCACAGCCCGATGAGAACGAGATGCGGGTGAACAACCTCTATGTGTTCGTGTTCGACGAGGATGGAAATGTCTGTAAAGAAGGAAGCGGGCTTTACAGTAATCCTAATACAACAACGGATGATAATGGAAAGGTTACAGGAAATATTGTCTTTACGGCCCGTTCGAAAAACAATGCGCAAATTGCGGGTATTGCCAACATCACGACGGGCAACGTCAACTCCACTTATGAACTCACGGAAAACCAGCTGAAAGAGGTGAAGACGAAGCCCCAGTTGCTTGCCCTGCTGGCAAATCTGAATGAGCAGACATTGGAACGTTCGTCACAATTCATTATGTCAGGCTGGGTTACAGACGGTAAGGGCAATGAGATATTCAATATCCCCGGAAGCGAGGACAGCGAAAAAATAACTGAGTTTAATTGCAACCTACAGCTCAAACGCCTGGATGCCAAAGTGGAGTTCATCGTAAAAACGGAAGTTCCCGCTGAAAAAATAGGTATATGGAAAAACTTTGACTTCCGCCCCAAAGACTGGCGGGTGGTGAACGTGCCCGCTCAGTCGTTGGTACTTCCCAAGACGGATGGCGATACCGGCGGTGAGAAGTGCGAATACTTCGATACCAAAGAGATGCCGTTCGAGAGAGAGGTTCGCGATGCCGACTATATGCTGGATACTTGCAGTTTTGTATTCTATATGCCGGAAAACCGCCAGACACCCGTGAAGAGCATAAAGGAGGCAGAAATAACCCCTACACCCGAAGGCGGAGAGAAGGAGGTTGCAGCGCGGTATGCCCTGCGTGAAAAGCGGGATAAGGCAGCACAGGAACCGGGTGATGATTTTAGCAGCAAGCCGGGGCAGAAATACGAGAACGGAGCCTTCACCTACGCCCCCGAGAATGCCACTTACGTGGAAATGACGGGGACACTGTCCTACGTGGACGGAGAAGGCTATTCGGTCAATGCCGACGTGAAGTTTACGGTACATTTAGGTTATGTCAACGCTGACCCCGACGACTACAACACCGAGCGCAACACCCACTACACCTACACCGTCACCCTGCGTGGCGTCAACGATATAGTGGTGGAGGTGACGGCAGGAGCACAAGACGATGAGCGGGAAGACCGCCCCGGCTACGAGGGCGATCTGATATATATCGCAGAAGCCAATCTGTACAACCTGGATGCCCACTACGAACGTGTACTGATACACCTCGACCGCAGCAAGGCAATGAAAATGACCTGGGGAGTACGTACTCCGTATAACAAGGCCATCTATGACATCAAAGGCTTTGAGAATGAAACAGAACCGGGAGGTTACATAGACGGTGCTAATATCGAGGATGAGAATGCCGGATACGGTATCAACGACTACCGGTGGATTAAGTTTGCCATCAACGAAGATTACGGTCAGACGGACCCCACAAAGTTCGTGAAATACCCCGGTGACCATAACTACCAAGGCCTGGATAACGGGGGAACTAAGTCGGGATATGCCCCACATCCGGAGAATGCCCGTTTGCTCGACGTACATCAGCTTATACAGCGGTTGAGGGATGACTATACGAAAAAGGGGTTGACGACAGGCACAGTTGCCGTCACCGCCTTTATTGACGAGTACGTGTATGTGTGCCACCCGTGGGATCTCCGCCACGATGCCAAAACCAACTACCTGCTGGGCAAATGGCGCGACTACGTGGGTGCCGAAGACCGGCTGCTCTACATCATCGACGGGGACAATGCCCGCTTCAGCCCCGACGGGGCATCGAGCGTGATGTCGTCCCTGCTGACCTTCAGGCAGAAATCCATCCGCACGGTGTATGACGTGGCTAATCCGAATATAAATTCCTGCTGGGGATTGGAGAGCCGCATGGAGGGAGACTTAGTGGATGTAGGTTCCACCATAAGCGGGGGTACATCCAACAATAACGGTCGTCTGAACACCCTACGATGCCTGTTGGGAGATAATTACGATAACGAAGAAGTTCAGGATTTGCGTTGGACCGATGTACTGAATACCGCAGACTCGTATAAGCTAAACGACGGGCACAAGGACGCCCTGCACGCTGTGCTGATGCGTAACCGCGACCTAAACGGGGATGACTACGTGCAGCCTTCGGAAATCCGCTGGTACTTGGCCGCCAAAGACCAGCTTGTGGACTTCTACATCGGCGAGAGTGCCTTAGACGACGCCTCGCACCTCTATCCCGTCAATCCTGCCGATCGGGGCGGACATCTGTATTGGCGTTACACCACCAGCACCGCCTACGATGGAGGACAGAGCGGCCGTAGTGGGGCATGGGGATTATATGCCGAGGAATGTGTTGCTTTAGCGGCAACCAGCGGCATGAGAGTGACAGAGTTGAACAACAGGTTCACCTATCGGTGCGTGCGTAACCTCGGTATCGACCTTGCCGACCCTGACACTGAACCTATGGCACTTATTCCGAAAGTGACAAGCGCAGAAAGTGACGGCACCTACGTGATAGACTGCTCTAACCTCAGCCCCAAGGCACGCCGCCAGAGTATGGAAACCGGTCATCTGCCCGTGCACAACGACCTCTCGCCTTATAACCGCCCGTACACCAAGTTCCAGGTGGCGACTGTAGATCAGGATTATCCCACACCGAGTTTGTCAGTTGATTTTCGGGGTAATGAGAGCTGGTCAAACGATCGCGATTGGGTCATATATCAGAATGACGAAAACGTCACACCGTCGGGGTTCCGCGTACCCAACCTGCGCGAACTGCTGATTATGCAGACCCGTCTGCCTCGGGAAGCGTGGAAAACTTATCAAGGCAGATTTACGTTAATTAGTCCGTGGCATTATAGCAGAGCCATGTACCTGAGCTATACCACTTTCAGCCGGGGAACTTATACGACAGGAGGTGGAGACGGTACTTTCAATGGTCAGAATGGCAGACCGAATAAGGGCGGTGGTTTCCGTTTCAATGCCGAGGAGAACTCCATCGGAGCAACGGGTGCCGGTACGGGTGGACACGAAGGCTATATCCGCGCCGTGAGAGACATCCAATAGCAGGAATAACCACATTTATAATAAAACAGTAGAAGAGGCTGTACCATAACCCGGATACCGGGATTACGTTGCAGCCTCTCCCTGTTATTTTCCCTGAATGCATGGTATTTTCAGCCTACAACCGTCGGCAGCAAATTCCCCCACAGGATTACCGGATCAACGGCATTCAGTTGCCCTGTACACTTATTGTTCATTCGCTTTCCATTTCCTGGCAGCTTCCGTCAGGCGGTATTTTTGTTCAGGGTGTTTGGCTGGTCAGGATACAGACGTTCAATAGTGCCATCACCCCTTTTACACTCATATAGTCATCGCCCATAAATTCAATCAGTTGCCGTGCTTGGGTCGTATTTGGGTCATACCCGGTTCCTGTTGATTGGCTTTTAATTTAGCTACAGTCTCTGCCTGATCAGAGCATTGAAATTTTCCCTGTATGGTTTTCTTTTCTATGAACTTTTCATTTTGGTTATTGTTTCTGTATCTTTGCTGTCATCAGAAGTTTTTCAGCAATCCGTTCACGAAAAAATATGTTGATTGTTAAAGAACAAAAATAAACAAATATGGAATATCATATAGATCCCGTTGATTTTATCGTAGGAAAGACCGGAGGAGAAAACCGGGCGGTACGCAACCTACTCGATTTATTTGCAGAAGGGGCTACGATTCCTTTTATTGCCCGGTACCGTAAAGAGAAAACCGGTAATATGGATGAAGTACGAATCGGGGAAATCAAAACTTTATATACTCAGTTTCAGGAACTCGAAAAAAGGAAAAATGCTGTTTTAGATACGATCCGGGAACAGGAAAAACTGACTCCTGGTTTAGAAAAACAGATCCGGGAATGTCAGGATATCCGGATACTGGAAGATCTCTATCTGCCCTTTAAACCTAAAAAGCAAACCCGGGCAGCGAAGGCCAAAGCGAAGGGATTGGAACCGCTGGCAGCTCTTCTGATGCGGCAGGAAAACGGGGATATTGCGGTCAAGGCAGCCCGTTTCGTAAAAGGTGAGATACAGGACACAGAAGAAGCTTTACAGGGAGCCAGGGATATCATGGCCGAATGGGTAAACGAGAGCGAAGCGGCACGTAACCGGGTTCGCCGTCTGTTGGAACGGGAGGCGGTTATCACGGCCAAAGTAGTGAAAGGCAAAGAGCAGGAAGGTGAAAAATATACCGATTACTTCAATTTCCAGGAAAGTCTGAAACGTTGCCCTTCTCACCGGATACTAGCTATCCGGCGTGGAGAAGCAGAAGGGATTCTCAAAGTTTCTTTAAGCATCGACGAAGAGAACGCCTTAAAGAATTTAGAGCGGATTTTTATAAAAGGAGACAATGAGAGTGCCCGGCAAGTCTGGCTGGCAATGAAAGACGGCTACAAAAGATTGTTGTTTCCGTCCATCGAAGCCGAATATATGACCTTATCCAAACAGAAAGCAGATAGCGAGGCTATCCGGGTCTTTGCAGAAAACTTACGGCAACTGTTACTCGCTTCTCCTTTAGGTAATAAACGGGTATTGGCTATCGATCCGGGATTTCGTACAGGTTGTAAAGTGGTATGCCTGGATGAAACCGGCAAACTGGTTCATAATGAAAATATTTACCCCCACCCTCCCCGCAATGAGTATAAGCAAGCGGCAGCCAAAGTGACGAATATGGTAGCGACCTACGACATTCAGGCCATCGCTATCGGGAACGGTACGGCCGGACGGGAAACAGAAAAATTTATCCAGACATTACGCTTCGACCGGAAGGTACAGGTGTTTGTCGTCAGTGAAAGTGGGGCTTCCGTTTATTCGGCCTCTAAAATTGCCCGGGAAGAATTTCCGGAATACGATGTGACGGTGCGGGGGGCCGTCTCGATCGGCAGACGATTGATGGATCCTTTAGCCGAATTGGTCAAAATCGATCCTAAATCGATCGGTGTCGGACAGTATCAGCATGATGTGGATCAAGGCGGACTGAAAGAAGCGTTGGATCGGGTTGTCGAATCGTGTGTGAACAAGGTCGGAGTGAATGTGAATACCGCCAGTAAATATTTGCTGACCTATATTTCCGGTTTAGGACCGGCCTTAGCTGAAAACGTGGTGGCTTATATTCAGGAAAACGGAGCGTTGAAAAGCCGTGAAGAACTGAAAAAAGTGAAACGTATGGGAGCGAAAGCTTTTGAACAAAGTGCCGGCTTTCTGAGGATCGAAGGGGCCGGAAATCCTTTGGATAATTCTGCTGTTCATCCGGAATCGTATTATATCGTTGAAAAAATGGCCCGCGATCTGGGTGTCGGCGTTCATGAACTGATCGGAAACGAAACACTGTGTGGCCGGATAGAACCTCAACGGTATGTGGATGAAAAAACGGGCCTGCTGACCCTGAAAGATATTGTGGCAGAATTGAGAAAACCGGGGAGAGATCCCCGGACAATGGCGAAAGTATTCAGTTTTGCCGAAGGCATTTCAAAAATCGAAGATCTGCAGGTGGGTATGGTAATTCCGGGAATCGTTACCAATATTACCGGTTTCGGAGCTTTTGTCGATGTCGGAGTGAAACAGGACGGTTTGGTACATATTTCAGAAATTGCCGATCGTTATGTAACCGATCCTGCAGCAGAACTGGTACTGAATCAACAAGTGATGGTAAAGGTTGTACAAGTGGAACCCGGGCGTAAACGAATCGGCCTTTCAATACGCCAGGCGCAGAGTAAAGATTAAATTTAAAATCCATAGATTTATGAAAAAACAGTTGTTTTTTATAATCCTGTTGGGAGTAGTAGAATTATTGGCCGGATGCCGCCCCGAAGGGAAGGAACCGGAATAAGCATCGGGTTGGCCCGGCAACGCAAACAAGATATAAGCAATTTGCAATACCGGCTGAAATTCCGGATTCCTGAAAATAAACAGGAAGAGGTCATCGGGAAAGTACAGATCACACTGAAGCAGGAAAAAGTACAGCCTGTCGTATTGGATTTTCGCGAAGATCCCCACAAAGTGAAACAACTGAAAGTGAATGGACGACCGGATTCGATCCGGATTTCGAATGAACATATTGTAGTAGGGACCGATTACCTGAAAAAAGGAGCGAATGAGATCGAGATCGATTTTATTGCCGGTAATCAATCCCTGAACCGGAACGATGAATTTTTATACACCTTGTTGGTACCCGAACGTGCCCGAACCTTATTTCCTTGTTTCGACCAACCGGACATGAAAGCTGTTTTTACCTTGCAGCTGGATATCCCGGAGCAATGGGTAGCCGTAGCCAATGCAGCCGTCGAGTCCGAAACCCTCCATGAAGGCCGGAAACTGATCGCTTTTCAGCCGACCCAACCCCTGAGTACCTATTTATTTTCTTTTGTAGCCGGGAAATGGCAACAACTGGCAGAAAGCCGGGACGGTAAAACGATAGTCATGTATTACCGGGAAACCGATCCTCAGAAAGTGGCCCAGCATACGATCATTTTCGATCAGGTTTTCGCTTCTCTGAAATGGCTCGAGGACTATACCGGAATCCCCTATCCGTTCGATAAATACGATCTGGTGATTGTACCGGGATTTCAGTTCGGTGGTATGGAACATCCGGGTGCGGTGTTATACAATGATAAACGCATGTTCTTAGGGCCGCATCCGACCATAGAAGAAGAACTGGGACGGATGGAACTGATCGCTCACGAAACGACACATATGTGGTTTGGAGATGCCGTGACGATGGCCTGGTTCGACGATGTGTGGACCAAAGAAGTATTCGCCAATTATTTTGCCTCCCAGATGACCCGGCCGGAGTTTCCGGGAGTCAATCACCTTCTGAACGATTTGCGTAATTTTTATATTCCGGCTTATGCGGAAGACCGTACAGCCGGCTCAACCTCGATAAAACAACCTTTGGAAAACTTAAAGGATGCCGGTTTGATTTACGGACAGATTGTCTATGACAAAGCGCCCATCGTTATGAATATGTTACTGAAACTATTGGGAGAAGAAGCTTTCCAAAAAGGTATCCGGGAATATTTGCAGACTTATTTATATGGGAATGCCACATGGGATAATCTGATTACTATTCTCAATAAGTATACCGATAAGGATCTGGTAGCCTGGAGTAATAGTTGGGTAAATGAAAAAGGGATGCCGGAAATTTCCGCTTCGTGGCACGACCGAACCTTGGTCGTGCGGCAAAAAGATCCCTGGCATAGAGGATTGAGTTGGCCACAAAATATAAGTGTAGCCCTCTATGAGGGAAAAAATGCAGATACACTCCAGTCCTCTGTGCATGAAGTGACTTTGGTATCCGATTCTGCGGTGACCGTTTTTCAGAACCGGTCTGCGGATGAGTCCTGCATTTTTCTGAATCAAAATGGTGAAGCCTATGGCTATTTCGTACTGGATCAGCGGACGATTACCTATGCTTTAGCGCATTTGAATACTTTCGCGAAAGCACCTGAAACCCGTTTGGCTTTATTGATCAATTTGAATGAAAACCGTCTGCACGGCCGTGTAGATGGTTTGGCTTTTGCCCGGATGTTGATCAGTAATTTGAAAACCGAAACCGAACCTTTGATTATTTCTACTTCGATCGCCTATTTGAATGAGATGGCCCTGCACGGACAGATTGCAGGAAGTGAAGAGCTTGAAGAAAGCCTGCTCGGATTAGCACGCAAACCGGGAGGAAAAGGTTGTCAACAGGCTGCTTTCAGGGCTTTGCTCGGAACCTTCCGGCAACCGGCGACGACACAGGAAATTTACCGGATGTGGAAAGAACAGAAATCTTTTACCGGCTTGGCTTTAGGAGAGAGCGATTATACTAAAATGGCTTATGAATTGGCTGTACGTATGCCTGAAAAATATGAGGAAATCAGGGCGACACAGGCGACCCGTATTCAGGACCCCGACCGGAAAAGAGAATTTAACTTTATTGTCCGGGCCGTAGCTCCTGAAACAGAAACGCGGGATTCCCTATTTCGGTCTTTATTGATCGCCGGGAACCGTCGGATAGAACCTTGGGTTACCCAGATCGTCGGATATCTCAACCACCCTCTCCGGCAACAGCAAGCCGTGAAGTACATCAGGCCGGCTTTACAGGAATTACAGGAAGTGCAGCGTACCGGAGATATCTTTTTCCCCAAGAACTGGATTTCAGCTACATTGCGCGGACATAATTCCCCGGAAGCGGCACAAGTAGTCCGGCAATTTCTGGAACAACATCCTGATTATCCCGTTCTGCTGAAAAATAAGATTTTACAAAGTGCCGACCATTTGTACCGATAAAATATTCAGGCATATACGGTGATTTCAATGGTGTCCTTTACTATTTGAAGGGCAATATAAAGAATATTTCCATTTCGTATAAAATCGGAGTAAGTACCAATAACCAGTTGGCTTTCCGGTATACTTACAGAGTCTGGCATTTCATCGGCCAGAAGTTCCCTGCTTTACGTCAAACGGTCAATGATTTCGAATATCATGTGTTTATTGCAGAGGAAAGAGGAGACAAATACCGGTGGATCTCTACCGGGATTACCATCCATGATGCCTTTCGGAAACAGGAGAAATAGGATTTTATAACTGATTT
>ENA-UEYG01001781-UEYG01001781.1-human-gut-metagenome-genome-assembly--contig:-NODE-1781-length-14809-cov-4.754548_pt1 | contig 14809 bp, 9 predicted proteins | sample MGYA00242933_ERZ507934 | MGnify/ENA primary metagenome ERZ507934 (study PRJEB26167, sample SAMN06115527) | human gut metagenome | host: Homo sapiens | place: China:Zejiang | collected 2015-11-10... | reverse complement strand
AGAGTGGAGAATACCAAAGGTCAAATCAAGCGAGTCCTTGCACTTCTGAAAAAGATGCGCGAAGATGTTGATACCCAAATCGCTGATGAAAAAGAGAAGCAGGAGCAGCTTGCGGTGGAAACCGAACTGTAGGTTTGGAGTGTCTGTGTATGAAACGAAAATTCCCAAAGATTTTGGATGTCGCTATTCATTCCATAAATCTTATTCTTATCAATTATGCGCTATCGAATATGATGGCTTTTTTTCGCAGCAGCCTCCTTTACATTTTGTTTTTCACCTCTGAAATGTGGGTCTTTGTCCAATACCGAAAAAATATTGAAGAATTGAGCGACAGTAAAGCTCTTGCAAATCTTCTGCTGATAATCTGTGTTGCTATCGAAATCGGGCTTTTGTATTTCTTTGGGATTGTTTCTGGCGAACTGATTCCATTTAAGATCAAGTGGTGAAATCAAATCTTTTAGTGTACTATTGATTAGGAGACGCTGATATGAAATGTCCTATTTGTGGAGAAGAAATGCTTGCGGGAGGATTGTCTCATGAACGGTACGGTTATTTCATAGGGATCAAGCAAAATGAATAACAATGAACCAGATACTCTGCCTGATCCCGCGATAGGCTATATCTTCCAGAATGATATTTTGGCGTTAAAGCAGGCATTTTCACTGCCTGATATTGATTATGCCGATATTTCCCAACGCGAACAGTTGGCCGCGGCATTAAAACGCTGGCCGTTGCTGGCAGAGTTTGCGCAACAAAAGTAGGGGATTGGTGAATGGCCGTACTGGGATTGCAGGGGGTGCGGGGAGGCGTGGGGACAACAACCATCACCGCCGCATTAGCCTGGTCATTACAAATGTTGGGAGAAAATGTCCTGGTGGTCGATGCCTGCCCGGACAACTTGTTGCGCCTGTCATTTAACGTTGATTTTACCCACCGTCAGGGCTGGGCCAGAGCTATGCTGGATGGCCAGGACTGGCGTGACGCTGGGTTGCGCTATACCTCGCAACTCGATTTGCTGCCTTTTGGTCAGTTATCCATTGAAGAACAAGAAAATCCACAGCACTGGCAAACCCGGCTGAGCGATATTTGCTCCGGCTTACAGCAACTAAAAGCCAGCGGGCGTTACCATTGGATTTTAATCGACTTACCGCGTGATTCCTCGCAGATAACCCACCAGCTGCTGAGTTTGTGCGATCACTCGCTGGCAATCGTCAATGTGGATGCCAACTGCCATATCCGGCTGCATCAGCAGGCTCTGCCGGATGGCGCGCATATTTTGATTAATGACTTCCGTATCGGCAGTCAAGTTCAGGACGATATTTACCAGCTTTGGTTGCAAAGCCAGCGCCGATTACTGCCGATGCTCATTCATCGTGATGAAGCGATGGCTGAATGCCTGGCGGCTAAGCAACCAGTAGGTGAATATCGCAGTGATGCGCTGGCGGCTGAAGAGATACTGACGCTGGCGAACTGGTGCCTGTTGAACTACTCCGGGCTGAAAACGCCAGTCGGGAGTGCATCATGAGTATCCTGACCCGGTGGTTGCTTATCCCGCCGGTCAACGCGCGGCTTATCGGGCGTTATCGCGATTATCGTCGTCACGGTGCGTCGGCTTTCAGCGCGACGCTCGGCTGTTTCTGGATGATCCTGGCCTGGATTTTTATTCCGCTGGAGCACCCGCGCTGGCAGCGTATTCGCGCAGAACATAAAAACCTGTATCCGCATATCAACGCCTCGCGTCCGCGTCCGCTGGACCCGGTCCGTTATCTCATTCAAACATGCTGGTTATTGATCGGTGCATCGCGCAAAGAAACGCCGAAACCGCGCAGGCGGGCATTTTCAGGTCTGCAAAATATTCGTGGACGTTACCATCAATGGATGAACGAGCTGCCTGAGCGCGTTAGCCATAAAACACAGCATCTGGATGAGAAAAAAGAGCTCGGTCATTTGAGTGCCGGGGCGCGGCGGTTGATCCTCGGTATCATCGTCACCTTCTCGCTGATTCTGGCGTTAATCTGCGTTACTCAGCCGTTTAACCCGCTGGCGCAGTTTATCTTCCTGATGCTGCTGTGGGGTGTAGCGCTGATCGTACGGCGGATGCCGGGGCGCTTCTCGGCGCTAATGTTGATTGTGCTGTCGCTGACCGTTTCTTGCCGTTATATCTGGTGGCGCTACACCTCTACGCTGAACTGGGACGATCCGGTCAGCCTGGTGTGCGGCTTAATCCTGTTGTTTGCCGAAACTTATGCGTGGATTGTGCTGGTGCTCGGCTACTTCCAGGTAGTATGGCCGCTGAATCGTCAGCCGGTGCCATTGCCGAAAGATATGTCGCTGTGGCCGTCGGTGGATATCTTTGTCCCGACTTACAACGAAGATCTCAACGTGGTGAAAAATACCATTTACGCCTCGCTGGGTATCGACTGGCCGAAAGATAAGCTGAATATCTGGATCCTTGATGACGGCGGCAGGGAAGAGTTTCGCCAGTTTGCGCAAAACGTGGGGGTGAAATATATCGCCCGTACCACTCATGAACATGCGAAAGCGGGCAACATCAACAATGCGCTGAAATATGCCAAAGGCGAGTTCGTGTCGATTTTCGACTGCGACCACGTACCAACGCGATCGTTCCTGCAAATGACCATGGGCTGGTTCCTGAAAGAAAAACAGCTGGCGATGATGCAGACGCCGCACCACTTCTTCTCACCGGACCCGTTTGAACGCAACCTGGGGCGTTTCCGTAAAACGCCGAACGAAGGCACGCTGTTCTATGGTCTGGTGCAGGATGGCAACGATATGTGGGACGCCACCTTCTTCTGCGGTTCATGTGCGGTGATTCGCCGTAAGCCGCTGGATGAGATTGGCGGCATTGCTGTCGAAACGGTAACCGAAGATGCGCATACTTCTCTGCGTTTGCACCGTCGTGGCTACACCTCTGCATATATGCGTATTCCGCAGGCGGCGGGGCTGGCGACCGAAAGTCTGTCGGCGCATATCGGTCAGCGTATTCGCTGGGCGCGCGGGATGGTGCAAATCTTTCGTCTCGATAACCCGCTCACCGGTAAAGGGCTGAAGTTTGCTCAGCGGCTATGTTACGTCAACGCCATGTTCCACTTCTTGTCGGGCATTCCACGGCTGATCTTCCTGACTGCGCCGCTGGCGTTCCTGCTGCTTCATGCCTACATCATCTATGCGCCAGCGTTGATGATTGCCCTGTTCGTGCTGCCGCATATGATCCATGCCAGCCTGACCAACTCCAAGATCCAGGGCAAATATCGCCACTCTTTCTGGAGTGAAATCTACGAAACGGTGCTGGCGTGGTATATCGCACCACCGACGCTGGTGGCGCTGATTAACCCGCACAAAGGCAAATTTAACGTCACCGCCAAAGGTGGACTGGTGGAAGAAGAGTACGTCGACTGGGTGATCTCGCGGCCCTACATCTTCCTTGTCCTGCTCAACCTGGTGGGCGTTGCGGTAGGCATCTGGCGCTACTTCTATGGCCCGCCAACCGAGATGCTCACCGTGGTCGTCAGTATGGTGTGGGTGTTCTACAACCTGATTGTTCTTGGCGGCGCAGTTGCGGTATCGGTAGAAAGCAAACAGGTACGCCGATCGCACCGCGTGGAGATGACGATGCCCGCGGCAATTGCCCGCGAAGATGGTCACCTCTTCTCGTGTACCGTTCAGGATTTCTCCGACGGTGGTTTGGGGATCAAGATCAACGGTCAGGCGCAGATTCTGGAAGGGCAGAAAGTGAATCTGTTGCTTAAACGCGGTCAGCAGGAATACGTCTTCCCGACCCAGGTGGCGCGCGTGATGGGTAATGAAGTTGGGCTGAAATTAATGCCGCTCACCACCCAGCAACATATCGATTTTGTGCAGTGTACGTTTGCCCGTGCGGATACATGGGCGCTCTGGCAGGACAGCTATCCGGAAGATAAGCCGCTGGAAAGTCTGCTGGATATTCTGAAGCTCGGCTTCCGTGGCTACCGCCATCTGGCGGAGTTTGCGCCTTCTTCGGTGAAGGGCATATTCCGTGTGCTGACTTCTCTGGTTTCCTGGGTTGTATCGTTTATTCCGCGCCGCCCGGAGCGGAGCGAAACGGCACAACCATCGGATCAGGCTTTGGCTCAACAATGATGATAACGCGATGAAAAGAAAACTATTCTGGATTTGTGCAGTGGCTATGGGGATGAGTGCGTTCCCCTCTTTCATGACGCAGGCGACGCCAGCAACGCAACCACTGATCAATGCTGAGCCAGCTGTAGCCGCCCAGACGGAACAAAATCCGCAGGTGGGGCAAGTGATGCCGGGCGTGCAGGGCGCTGATGCGCCAGTCGTGGCGCAGAACGGTCCTTCGCGTGATGTGAAGCTGACCTTTGCGCAAATTGCGCCGCCGCCGGGCAGCATGGTGCTACGTGGCATTAACCCGAACGGCAGCATTGAGTTTGGTATGCGCAGCGATGAAGTGGTGACGAAGGCGATGCTCAACCTCGAATACACCCCATCGCCATCGTTACTGCCTGTCCAGTCGCAGTTAAAGGTTTATCTCAATGATGAACTGATGGGCGTGCTGCCAGTGACCAAAGAACAGTTGGGTAAAAAAACGCTGGCACAAATGCCAATTAACCCACTGTTTATTACCGACTTCAACCGTGTGCGGCTGGAGTTTGTCGGTCATTATCAGGACGTGTGCGAAAACCCGGCCAGCACCACGCTTTGGCTGGATGTTGGGCGGAGCAGTGGACTGGATCTGACCTATCAGACCCTGAATGTGAAGAATGACCTGTCACACTTCCCGGTGCCATTCTTTGACCCGCGCGATAACCGCACCAACACCTTGCCGATGGTCTTTGCGGGTGCGCCGGATGTCGGGCTGCAACAAGCATCTGCCATTGTTGCCTCGTGGTTTGGTTCGCGTTCTGGCTGGCGTGGGCAGAACTTCCCGGTGCTCTATAACCAACTGCCGGATCGGAATGCCATTGTCTTTGCAACCAACGACAAACGGCCGGACTTCCTGCGCGATCATCCGGCGGTAAAAGCCCCGGTGATTGAGATGATTAACCATCCGCAGAATCCTTACGTCAAACTGCTGGTGGTGTTTGGTCGTGACGACAAAGACCTGTTGCAGGCAGCGAAAGGTATCGCTCAGGGTAACATTCTGTTCCGTGGTGAAAGCGTGGTAGTGAATGAAGTGAAACCGCTGCTACCGCGTAAGCCGTACGATGCGCCGAACTGGGTACGTACCGATCGTCCGGTCACATTTGGCGAACTGAAAACCTATGAAGAACAGTTACAATCCAGCGGTCTTGAGCCAGCAGCGATTAACGTTTCGCTAAACCTGCCGCCGGATCTCTACCTGATGCGCAGTACCGGCATTGATATGGATATTAATTATCGCTACACCATGCCGCCAGTGAAAGACAGCTCACGGATGGATATCAGCCTGAATAACCAGTTCCTGCAATCCTTCAACCTGAGCAGCAAACAGGAGGCGAACCGCCTGCTGCTGCGGATTCCGGTATTACAAGGTTTGCTGGATGGCAAAACAGATGTCTCTATTCCGGCGCTGAAACTGGGCGCGACCAACCAGCTGCGCTTCGACTTTGAGTATATGAACCCGATGCCGGGCGGTTCGGTGGATAACTGTATTACCTTCCAGCCGGTGCAGAATCATGTGGTGATTGGTGACGACTCCACCATCGACTTCTCGAAGTATTACCACTTCATCCCGATGCCGGATCTACGCGCCTTTGCTAACGCGGGCTTCCCATTCAGCCGGATGGCGGATCTGTCGCAAACCATCACCGTGATGCCGAAAGCGCCTAACGAAGCACAGATGGAAACGTTGCTGAATACTGTTGGTTTTATCGGCGCACAGACGGGCTTCCCGGCGATTAATCTGACGGTGACCGATGATGGCAGCACCATTCAGGGCAAAGATGCCGACATCATGATCATCGGTGGTATCCCGGACAAACTGAAAGACGATAAGCAGATCGACCTATTGGTGCAGGCGACCGAAAGCTGGGTGAAAACGCCGATGCGCCAGACCCCGTTCCCCGGCATTGTTCCGGACGAGAGCGATCGCGCGGCAGAAACCCAGTCAACGCTGACCTCTTCCGGTGCGATGGCGGCGGTGATTGGCTTCCAGTCGCCGTATAACGACCAGCGCAGCGTGATTGCGCTGCTGGCAGATAGCCCACGCGGTTATGAAATGCTTAACGATGCGGTGAACGATAGCGGCAAACGCGCCACCATGTTCGGTTCGGTCGCGGTGATCCGCGAGTCCGGTATCAACAGCCTACGTGTTGGCGACGTTTATTACGTAGGTCATCTGCCGTGGTTCGAGCGCTTGTGGTATGCGCTGGCAAACCATCCGATTCTGCTGGCGGTGCTGGCGGCAATCAGTGTGATATTGCTGGCATGGGTACTGTGGCGTCTGCTGCGAATTATTAGTCGTCGTCGTCTTAACCCGGATAACGAGTAATTGAAGATGAATGTGTTGCGTAGTGGACTCGTGACGATGCTGCTGCTGGCTGCCTTTAGTGTTCAGGCAGCCTGTACCTGGCCTGCCTGGGAGCAGTTTAAAAAGGATTACATCAGTCAGGAAGGGCGCGTCATCGACCCCAGCGACGCGCGCAAAATCACCACCTCCGAAGGGCAAAGTTACGGTATGTTCTTTGCCCTGGCGGCTAACGACCGTGCAGCTTTCGATAATATTCTCGACTGGACGCAGAACAATCTCGCTCAGGGTTCTTTAAAAGAAGGTTTGCCCGCCTGGCTGTGGGGCAAGAAAGAGAACAGTAAGTGGGAAGTGCTGGACAGCAATTCGGCCTCCGATGGTGATGTCTGGATGGCCTGGTCATTGCTGGAGGCGGGGCGTTTGTGGAAAGAGCAGCGTTATACCGACATCGGCAGCGCGTTGCTAAAACGTATCGCGCGGGAGGAAGTGGTGACGGTGCCTGGGCTGGGTTCCATGTTGTTACCGGGCAAAGTGGGTTTTGCTGAGGATAACAGCTGGCGTTTTAACCCCAGCTACCTGCCGCCGACGCTGGCGCAGTATTTCACCCGCTTTGGCGCGCCGTGGACCACGCTGCGCGAAACCAATCAACGTTTATTGCTGGAAACCGCCCCGAAAGGTTTTTCGCCAGACTGGGTGCGCTATGAGAAAGACAAAGGCTGGCAGCTAAAAGCCGAAAAAACATTGATCAGCAGCTACGACGCTATCCGCGTTTACATGTGGGTAGGCATGATGCCTGACAGCGATCCGCAAAAAGCGCGGATGCTCAACCGGTTTAAACCGATGGCGACATTCACTGAGAAAAACGGTTATCCGCCGGAAAAAGTGGATGTGGCTACGGGGAAAGCGCAGGGTAAAGGACCAGTCGGTTTTTCTGCCGCCATGCTGCCCTTTTTACAAAACCGCGATGCGCAGGCCGTTCAGCGCCAGCGCGTGGCCGATAACTTTCCCGGCAGCGATGCCTATTACAACTATGTGCTGACCCTGTTTGGACAAGGCTGGGATCAACACCGTTTCCGCTTCTCGACAAAAGGTGAGTTATTACCTGACTGGGGCCAGGAATGCGCAAATTCACACTAAACATATTCACGCTTTCCCTCGGTCTGGCCGTCATGCCGATGGTCGAGGCAGCACCAACCGCTCAGCAACAGTTGCTGGAGCAAGTTCGGTTAGGCGAAGCGACCCATCGTGAAGATCTGGTGCAACAGTCGTTATATCGGCTGGAACTTATTGATCCGAATAACCCGGACGTCGTTGCCGCCCGTTTCCGTTCTTTGTTACGTCAGGGCGATATTGATGGCGCGCAAAAACAGCTCGATCGGCTGTCGCAGTTAGCGCCGAGTTCAAATGCGTATAAATCGTCGCGGACCACAATGTTGCTTTCCACGCCGGATGGTCGTCAGGCACTGCAACAGGCAAGATTGCAGGCGACTACTGGTCATGCAGAAGAAGCTGTGGCGAGTTACAACAAACTGTTCAACGGTGCGCCGCCGGAAGGTGACATTGGCGTCGAGTACTGGAGTACGGTGGCGAAAATTCCGGCTCGCCGTGGCGAAGCGATTAATCAGCTAAAACGCATTAATGCGGATACGCCGGGCAATACGGGCCTGCAAAACAATCTGGCACTATTGCTGTTTAGTAGCGATCGCCGTGACGAAGGTTTTGCCGTCCTGGAACAGATGGCGAAATCAAACGCCGGGCGCGAAGGGGCCTCTAAAATCTGGTACGGGCAGATTAAAGACATGCCCGTCAGCGATGCCAGTGTGTCGGCGCTGAAAAAATATCTCTCGATCTTTAGTGATGGCGATAGCGTGGCGGCTGCACAATCGCAACTGGCAGAACAGCAAAAACAGCTGGCCGACCCTGCTTTCCGCGCTCGTGCGCAAGGTTTAGCGGCGGTGGACTCTGGTATGGCGGGTAAAGCCATTCCCGAACTACAACAGGCAGTGCGGGCGAACCCGAAAGACAGTGAGGCTCTGGGGGCGCTGGGCCAGGCGTATTCTCAGAAAGGCGATCGCGCCAATGCAGTGGCGAATCTGGAAAAAGCCCTCGCACTGGACCCGCACAGCAGCAACAACGACAAATGGAACAGTCTGCTGAAAGTAAACCGCTACTGGCTGGCGATCCAGCAGGGCGATGCTGCGCTGAAAGCCAATAATCCTGACCGGGCAGAACGCCTGTTCCAGCAGGCGCGTAATGTCGATAACACCGACAGTTATGCAGTGCTGGGGCTGGGCGATGTGGCGATGGCGCGAAAAGATTATCCCGCCGCCGAACGTTATTATCAGCAGACCTTGCGTATGGACAGCGGCAACACTAACGCCGTGCGCGGGCTGGCAAATATTTACCGCCAGCAATCGCCAGAAAAAGCTGAAGCGTTTATCGCCTCGCTCTCTGCCAGTCAGCGGCGTAGCATTGATGATATCGAACGCAGCCTGCAAAACGACCGTCTGGCACAGCAGGCAGAGGCACTGGAAAACCAGGGCAAATGGGCGCAGGCGGCAGCACTTCAGCGGCAACGACTGGCGCTGGACCCCGGCAGCGTATGGATTACTTACCGACTTTCGCAGGATCTCTGGCAGGCCGGACAACGCAGCCAGGCTGATACGTTAATGCGTAATCTGGCGCAGCAGAAGCCGAACGACCCGGAGCAGGTTTACGCTTACGGGCTGTATCTCTCTGGTCATGGCCAGGACAGAGCGGCGCTGGCGCATATCAACAGCCTGCCGCGCGCGCAGTGGAGCAGCAATATTCAGGAGCTGGTTAATCGACTGCAAAGCGATCAGGTACTGGAAACCGCTAATCGCCTGCGAGAAAGCGGCAAAGAAGCTGAAGCGGAAGCGATGCTGCGCCAGCAACCACCTTCCACGCGCATAGACCTCACGCTGGCTGACTGGGCGCAACAACGACGTGATTACACCGCCGCTCGCGCTGCATATCAGAATGTCCTGACGCGGGAGCCAACTAACGCCGATGCCATTCTTGGTCTGACGGAAGTGGATATTGCTGCCGGTGACAAAGCGGCGGCACGTAGCCAGCTGGCGAAACTGCCCGCTACCGATAACGCCTCGCTGAACACACAGCGGCGCGTGGCGCTGGCACAGGCGCAGCTTGGAGATACCGCAGCGGCGCAGCAGACGTTTAATAAGTTGATCCCGCAGGCAAAATCTCAGCCACCGTCGATGGAAAGCGCGATGGTGCTGCGCGACGGTGCGAAGTTTGAAGCGCAGGCGGGCGATCCAAAGCAGGCGCTGGAAACCTACAAAGACGCGATGGTCGCATCCGGTGTGACCACGACGCGTCCGCAGGATAACGACACCTTTACCCGGCTGACCCGTAACGACGAGAAAGATGACTGGCTGAAACGCGGCGTGCGCAGCGATGCAGCGGACCTCTATCGCCAGCAGGATCTTAACGTCACCCTCGAGCACGATTACTGGGGGTCGAGCGGCACCGGTGGTTACTCCGATCTGAAAGCGCACACTACCATGTTGCAGGTGGATGCGCCGTATTCTGACGGGCGGATGTTCTTTCGTAGTGATTTCGTCAATATGAACGTCGGCAGTTTCTCCACTAATGCCGATGGCAAATGGGATGACAACTGGGGCACCTGTACATTACAGGACTGTAGCGGCAACCGCAGCCAGTCGGATTCCGGTGCCAGCGTGGCGGTCGGTTGGCGAAATGACGTCTGGAGCTGGGATATCGGCACCACGCCGATGGGCTTCAACGTGGTGGATGTGGTCGGCGGCATCAGTTACAGCGATGATATCGGGCCGCTGGGTTACACCGTTAACGCCCATCGTCGGCCCATCTCCAGTTCTTTGCTGGCCTTTGGTGGGCAAAAAGACTCTCCGAGCAATACCGGGAAAAAATGGGGCGGCGTGCGTGCCGACGGCGTGGGGCTAAGCCTGAGCTACGATAAAGGTGAAGCAAACGGCGTCTGGGCATCGCTTAGCGGTGACCAGTTAACCGGTAAAAATGTCGAAGATAACTGGCGCGTGCGCTGGATGACGGGCTATTACTATAAGATCATCAACCAGAATAATCGCCGTGTGACCATTGGTCTTAACAATATGATCTGGCATTACGACAAAGATCTGAGTGGCTACTCACTCGGTCAGGGCGGTTACTACAGTCCGCAGGAATACCTGTCGTTTGCCATACCGGTGATGTGGCGGGAGCGCACGGAAAACTGGTCGTGGGAGCTGGGTGCGTCTGGCTCGTGGTCGCATTCACGCACCAAAACCATGCCGCGTTATCCGCTGATGAATCTGATCCCGACCGACTGGCAGGAAGAAGCTGCGCGGCAATCCAACGATGGCGGCAGCAGTCAGGGCTTCGGCTACACGGCGCGGGCATTACTTGAACGACGTGTTACTTCCAACTGGTTTGTTGGCACGGCAATTGATATCCAGCAGGCGAAAGATTACGCACCCAGCCATTTCCTGCTCTACGTACGTTATTCCGCCGCCGGATGGCAGGGTGACATGGATTTACCGCCGCAGCCGCTGATACCTTACGCCGACTGGTAAGTTTTCAGATAGCGCCTCTCTTAATGCCGCTGCGATCGGGTATACTCGGGCGGCAATCTGGGATTTCCGGGGGGAGACAATTTGCGCGTAAGTCGCTCGTTAACAATCAAGCAGATGGCAATGGTGGCAGCCGTTGTCCTGGTGTTCGTTTTTATTTTTTGCACCGTTTTGCTGTTCCATCTGGTCCAGCAGAATCGCTATAACACGGCTACGCAACTGGAAAGCATTGCTCGCTCTGTCCGCGAACCCTTATCTTCAGCTATTTTGAAAGGCGATATTCCCGAAGCGGAAGCTATTCTTGCCAGCATTAAACCGGCAGGCGTGGTCAGCCGTGCCGATGTAGTGCTGCCTAACCAGTTCCAGGCGCTGCGTAAAAGTTTTATTCCAGAGCGCCCGGTGCCGGTAATGGTTACTCGCCTGTTTGAGCTACCGGTTCAAATCTCGCTGGGCGTTTACTCGCTCGAACGTCCGGCAAACCCGCAGCCAATTGCCTATCTGGTACTACAGGCGGATTCCTTCCGTATGTATAAGTTCGTGATGAGCACCCTCTCAACGTTAGTGACCATTTACTTACTTTTGTCGCTTATCCTGACCGTCGCCATCAGCTGGTGCATTAACCGCCTGATTTTGCATCCGTTACGCAATATTGCTCGCGAACTTAACGCCATCCCAGCCCAGGAGCTTGTTGGTCACCAACTGGCATTACCGCGTCTGCATCAGGACGATGAAATCGGTATGTTGGTGCGCAGTTACAACCTCAACCAGCAATTGCTGCAGCGCCATTATGAAGAACAGAACGAAAATGCGATGCGCTTCCCGGTGTCGGATTTGCCGAACAAAGCCTTGCTGATGGAGATGCTGGAGCAGGTTGTCGCGCGTAAACAAACCACCGCGCTGATGATCATCACCTGTGAAACCCTGCGTGATACTGCGGGCGTGCTGAAAGAGGCGCAACGAGAAATTCTGCTGCTGACGCTGGTGGAAAAACTCAAATCGGTACTGTCGCCACGTATGATCCTCGCGCAGATTAGCGGTTATGACTTTGCTGTCATTGCCAACGGTGTACAGGAACCGTGGCACGCAATCACCTTAGGTCAGCAAGTGCTCACTATCATGAGCGAGCGCCTGCCGATTGAACGTATTCAACTCCGTCCGCACTGTAGCATTGGCGTGGCGATGTTCTACGGCGATCTCACCGCCGAACAGCTTTACAGTCGTGCTATTTCTGCGGCATTTACCGCTCGCCATAAAGGCAAGAATCAGATTCAGTTCTTTGATCCGCAGCAGATGGAAGCCGCCCAGCAGCGGTTGACGGAAGAGAGCGATATCCTTAATGCACTGGAAAATCATCAGTTTGCTATTTGGTTACAGCCACAGGTCGAGATGACCAGCGGAAAACTGGTCAGTGCGGAAGTGTTACTGCGTATCCAGCAACCGGATGGCAGTTGGGACCTGCCGGATGGCTTAATCGATCGCATTGAATGCTGTGGGCTGATGGTTACCGTTGGTCACTGGGTGCTGGAAGAGTCCTGTCGACTGCTTGCTGCCTGGCAAGAGCGCGGCATTATGCTGCCCTTGTCGGTAAACCTCTCTGCGCTGCAACTGATGCACCCAAATATGGTGGCGGATATGCTGGAACTGTTAACCCGCTATCGCATTCAGCCGGGAACACTGATTCTGGAAGTGACAGAAAGCCGACGTATTGACGACCCTCATGCTGCGGTGGCAATCCTCCGTCCGCTGCGCAATGCCGGAGTTCGGGTGGCGCTGGATGATTTCGGCATGGGCTATGCGGGGCTGCGTCAGCTGCAGCATATGAAATCGTTGCCAATCGACGTACTGAAAATCGACAAAATGTTTGTTGAAGGCTTGCCGGAAGATAGCAGCATGATTGCTGCAATTATCATGTTGGCGCAAAGCCTGAACTTACAAATGATTGCCGAAGGCGTGGAGACTGAAGCACAACGCGACTGGCTGGCAAAAGCGGGCGTTGGTATTGCCCAGGGCTTCCTTTTTGCTCGCCCACTCCCTATTGAAATCTTCGAAGAGAGTTACCTGGAAGAAAAGTAGCTACCCCAAACTGATTACAAAACTTTAAAAAGTGCTGGTTTGTGCGAGCCAGCTCAAACTTTTTAACCTTTTTGTTTCAATTATGATCCAGGTACATTTCTGTGATGTTGTCTGGGTGTTATTTTAAGGCCGCAGGTACCCCATAAGCTTGCAAAACCTGTGGTTTTACGAAAGGACACCCTATGAAAACCTCTCTGTTTAAAAGCCTTTACTTTCAGGTCCTGACAGCGATAGCCATTGGTATTCTCCTTGGCCATTTCTACCCTGAAATAGGCGAGCAAATGAAACCGCTTGGCGACGGCTTCGTTAAGCTCATTAAGATGATCATCGCTCCTGTCATCTTTTGTACCGTCGTAACGGGCATTGCGGGCATGGAAAGCATGAAGGCGGTCGGTCGTACCGGCGCAGTCGCACTGCTTTACTTTGAAATTGTCAGTACCATCGCGCTGATTATTGGTCTTATCATCGTTAACGTCGTGCAGCCTGGTGCCGGAATGAACGTCGATCCGGCAACGCTTGATGCGAAAGCGGTAGCGGTTTACGCCGATCAGGCGAAAGACCAGGGCATTGTCGCCTTCATTATGGATGTCATCCCGGCGAGCGTCATTGGCGCATTTGCCAGCGGTAACATTCTGCAGGTGCTGCTGTTTGCCGTACTGTTTGGTTTTGCGCTCCACCGTCTGGGCAGCAAAGGCCAACTGATTTTTAACGTGATCGAAAGTTTCTCGCAGGTCATCTTCGGCATCATCAATATGATCATGCGTCTGGCACCTATTGGTGCGTTCGGGGCAATGGCGTTTACTATCGGTAAATACGGCGTCGGCACACTGGTGCAGCTGGGGCAGCTGATTATCTGTTTCTACATTACCTGTATCCTGTTTGTGGTGCTGGTATTGGGTTCAATCGCTAAAGCGACTGGTTTCAGTATCTTCAAATTTATCCGCTACATCCGTGAAGAATTGCTGATTGTACTGGGGACTTCATCTTCCGAGTCGGCGCTGCCGCGTATGCTCGACAAGATGGAGAAACTCGGCTGCCGCAAATCGGTGGTGGGGCTGGTCATCCCGACAGGCTACTCGTTTAACCTTGATGGCACATCGATATACCTGACAATGGCGGCAGTGTTTATCGCCCAGGCCACTAACAGTCAGATGGATATCGTCCACCAAATCACGCTGTTAATCGTGTTGCTGCTTTCTTCTAAAGGGGCGGCAGGGGTAACGGGTAGTGGTTTTATCGTGCTGGCGGCAACGCTCTCTGCGGTGGGCCATTTGCCGGTAGCGGGTCTGGCGCTGATCCTCGGTATTGACCGCTTTATGTCAGAAGCTCGTGCGCTGACTAACCTGGTCGGTAACGGCGTAGCGACCATTGTCGTTGCTAAGTGGGTGAAAGAACTGGACCACAAAAAACTGGACGATGTGCTGAATAATCGTGCGCCGGATGGCAAAACGCACGAATTATCCTCTTAATCTCATCACTTATGCCCGCACTCCCTTCCCCGAGTGCGGGTGTTTGCGCATAATTGACCCCTGTGCCTGAACTTACCACCTGGGTGAGTTCAGGTTTATTTCACTTCTTCCGTGACATTTTCATGTTCTTGCGGTCTAACACGAAGTGTTTTTAACGTCATTTAGACTGACCGACAACGGGCAGTTTTTTATTACCAGGATAGTTGATCAGG
>ENA-UEYG01001777-UEYG01001777.1-human-gut-metagenome-genome-assembly--contig:-NODE-1777-length-14826-cov-3.975253_pt1 | contig 14826 bp, 10 predicted proteins | sample MGYA00242933_ERZ507934 | MGnify/ENA primary metagenome ERZ507934 (study PRJEB26167, sample SAMN06115527) | human gut metagenome | host: Homo sapiens | place: China:Zejiang | collected 2015-11-10... | reverse complement strand
AAGGGGGCGATTAAATATTTCAGTTTAATAACATACATTTTTTCTGGTTAATAAATCGCTAGTTGGCCGGGCCGTAGATTTCGGCTTCGTTCATGCTCGTATAGCCCGTTACACGACCCACGTAAACCCGGATATAGCGGGCTTTGACCGTTCTCTTGAATTTGAACCACTTCCAGTTCTCGGACAGCACCGGAGTGAAGGGAACGCCGGCCGAAAGGCTGTACCAGACATTGCCGTCTTCGCTGTAGGTGAGGTCGGTGCACTGCGGTTCGGAATCCTGATAGTAGATATGCCAGCGCAGGCCGGTCACGTCGTTGACTTCGCCCATGTCGATGGTGAAGTTGCCGCCGTTGCCCCACGAATAGGAAGCGCTGCTTGCATACCAGCAGTTGGCGTCGAGCTTGCCGTCGAACATGGCCGCCTTCTGCGCGGCGGAGTCGCAGTTCCAAACACCGGTGGCGCCGCTCGTCGCAGTACCCTGACAGCAGGTGATCGTCCATGCCGAGGTCGGAGCGATCTTCGAGCCGTCGAGCGTCGTCGCGCCGATTTCGACATCCATCGAGACCTTCGTAACGAAGACATAATGTACGGAACCCTCCTTGACGGCATATCCGGCGTCTTCGATCGGGGCGATCTCGATCGGAATCAGGTAATAGCCCTTTTCGATCGAAGCCGGATCGACGTCGACCGCGATATTGGGCGAGAAGACCTGATTCTCGGTGCACTGAACCGGAGCGATCTTGACCAGCGACGGATCGAGCGGCTTGTAATTCGTGCCGTTCGCGTCGTTGTAAGCCTGCACGAGCGTATTGTTCACGTTCAGGGAAATCTGCATGTCATTCACCACGGGACGCGTGAAAGAGAGCGACACCTCGCCGCTGCGGGACGTATTGACGGAACCGTCTTCCTCGACGAGGAACGTGATGCCGGAAGAGTCGGCAGTCGAGAAGGCCACGTCGATAGGAGTCGTCCAGCCGCCGGCGGGATTGGCAGCCTGAATGGCCATGCGCATGTACTTGTAGGGCATCGACGAAGTGCCGTATTCGTACTCCATGTGATAGGCTCCGAAGCCGGCGCAGGCGCCCTGCGTGGGGTTGAACGTCGCCATGCCGATCAGCGACGGCATCTTGTTGCCTTCGCGGTCGGTGAAGGTCACGCCGCCGGTCTGCCAATAGGCCTCGAAATTCTCGGTAAAGATATATTGTTCGGGACGCCAGTCGCCGATGGCGGCCTTGTTGAAACGGCCCTGAAGCGTCTCGTCGTACTGCGAGCCGGAAGCCTTGCTGGCTCCGTAGGCCTGCACGATACCGTAGTCGAAACACTGCGACACCGAAGGATGCACGCCGAAAGGCACGCCGTCGATCACCAGCAGGCGGCCGGTGCCCGAAGCCGGGCCGACCCACTTGCTCAGCTCCTTAACGAAGATGGTCATGTTGTCGTTGTATGTACGCAGGTCGGGATTGGGCTGATAGTAGACCGAAACACCGTCGACCAGCGGACCTCTGCCGCCCCATTCAGGCTCGTAGTCGAGGTCGATGCCGTCGTACTGATACTTGTCCATCGAGTCCTTGGCGTACGCCTTGGCATAGGAGGCCAAGCCTTCGGGAGTGACCTCTCCGTCCACGAGGAACTGTTCGGGGACCTCGTGCGCGAAGATCGTATAGATCACCTTCGTACCCATGATCTTCTGGACGAACTCCTTATCGGCCTTCTGCTGGGGCGTGAGCGTGTGCCACTGGCTCCAGATCGAGATGATGTCCATCGAGTCGGGGGCGCTGATCAGACGCGACTGGTAGGACGCGCCGACGGCCGTCCACGAACCGTACCAGCCGAAAGCCAGTTTGTGTTTGGTCTGCTTGTAGGCGCGGAGGTTCTGGTAATAGGCATTGTCGCGCAGGATGGGCGACTGCTGGTCCGGATGCTGGATGTTGATCCGCTCAGGCGTCGTCTCCTTCGTACAGGAGGCCACCGCGGCCGCCAGCACGAGACAAGCTACTGCATGTTTCAATATATTTTTCATAGTTTACTCAGGTATAGTTTCAGGTTACTAATTCTTTTTGTCCCACCACAGCTTCGTGCCGCCGTTGTCAGGACCGCCGAGCAGTTTGACGGCCTCCTGCACGGCCGCACCGTTGTTGGAGTATTCCGACTGCGGGAAGACCATGCGGCGGATCTGCTTGTTGGTATCGACGCCGCTGCTCGGATAGTTGTAACGCACCGGGAAAAGCCGGGGATAACCCGTGCGGCGGAATTCGGACCACGCCTCGGTGCCGTTGGGGAACATGGCGATCCATTTCTGGGTGATGATGCGCTCAAGCTGCTCCTCTTCGGAAGCGCCGGAGTTCCATTTGATCGCAATTTTGCCCAAGGCCGAAATATTATACTTGGTATTGGCTGCCGAAACGTCGGTGAAATCGGTCGGTTTGCTCGTTTCGTCGGCGGCATACCTTGCGGCGGCATCGGCGCTCAAACCGTTTTCGAGGAATGACAGCTCGATACCCTTGTTATAGAACTCCTCGGCGGTACCGCCCATCTCGGCCGTCCAGCCGCGCATGGCACCCTCGGCGCGCAGGAACGCAACCTCCGAGGCCATCATCCAGCGCAGGGGCGAATCGGTGGATTTCTCCTGTACGTTGGGCGAGGACATGGCCTTGTAATCTTCCTGCTGGGGATTGGGCATTCCGTTGGCGACACCGCGGTATTCGCCCTTGTTGTCACCGTCGGTAACGGGCTGGAAATAAACCGGAAGACGCGGGTCGTTGTAACCGTTGAGGTAGGAGTCCATCGAAGCGCCCATGCGGGTGTCGCTGTAGCCGTTCCAGATCTTTTCGAGCGGGTTGATGACCGTAATGGATCCCCAGCTCTGGAAAAGCGCGCTGTCGTCGGCCGTCTCCATCACGCCGTCGCGGACGGCTTCCATGGCGTACTGCTTCGCAAGGTCGGGCTTCACGTAACAGATACGCATGGCCAGACGCAGCTTCACCGAGTTGGCGAGCTTGAGCCATTTCGAATAATCGCCGTGGTAGAGAGCGTCGACCTCTTCGAGCGGCTTGGCGTCGGGATTGTTCTCCACGACGTCCTTCAGCACCGCAATCGCGCTGTCGAGCGTCTCGAAGAAGTGCATATAGCACTCTTCCTGCGAATTGTAGGGGTTCTCCGTCTCGCCGAAATGCAGCACGGGCAGCGGACCGTAGATATCGCTCACGCGATGAAGCGACATGACTTTCAGAATATTCGCCACAGCGAAGATGTCATCGCTGAGCAAACCGTTGGCATGGGCATACTTCAGCTGCAGCCAAGCGGGCATGACATTGGTGAACGACTCGCTGAAAGGCACGTTGCACCAATTGGTGCCGTTCAGTGCATAAATCTGGGTATTGACACCGCCGTTCCAGTTGTTCGTACCGGACATATAGCCGGCGTAGACGTCGCCGATCAGGTTATAGGCAGCCTGATAGCGGTTGTTAGGCTCGGTATCCGAACCGCTGCACGAGTAGACGGCGTCCATCTGCATCGTGGTAATGAACATCTTGAGATCCACCTCCTGCGCGGAGTTGGGGTCGGTATTGAAGCGCTCGAAGTCCCCGGTGCAGGCGGTGAACGCCAGACAGGCGGCCGCCAGCGAAAGGAATCCTTGTTTGATATTGTTTCGTTTCATAGTCGGTTGAGCTTTAGAATTGGAGTTTTACACTGAACCCGAGGGTGCGGACGCTCGGCTGCATGAAGAAGTCGACTCCCTGATAGTAGGTACTCGTCGAAGCGGTCACTTCGGGGTCGAACGGAGCCTTGTTGTAGAACATGAACAGGTTGCGGCCGACGAACGATACGCTCATATTGACCTTGTTGCGGAACCATTTGGAGGGCAGGTCGTAACCCAGTGTAAGCTCACGCAGGCGGACGTTGGTCATGCTGTAGACGTAGTGCGAAAGCATCGACATGCCGTCGCCGCTGTTGGCATAGAAGGTCTTGGCGTCGGGAATCTGCTGGTCGTCGGAGATCCATACGCCGCCGTTCTCGCGGGCGTCGGCCGAATCCTGCGAAACGCCGAAGCGGTCCATGAGGGCCTGCGTGGCCGATACGCCGCGGCCGCCGATACGTGCGTCGATCAGCACGCCGAGCGAAACGCCCTTGTAGGAGAACTGGTTGTTCCAGCCCCAGCGGAAGCGGGCTTCGGTGTTGCCGGCGAAGATGTAGGCTTCGGGATCGGGATCGAGCAGCACGGTGTTGGAGTTGGGATCGACGTAGATATGGCCCTTGTCGTCGGTCAGCAGGCCTTTGACATAGAAGTCGCCGATCGAACCGCCCTCGACGAGCTTGACGCGGTAGCCGTTGTAATCCTTATTGACCTCCTTGATGTCGACCAGCGAGCCCGTATCCGGATCGCGGGTGCCTTCGGGAACCAGCTCCTTGATCTTGTTGCGGTTCATCGAGAAGTTGAGGGTCGTGGCCCACGAGAAATCGCGCCATGTGTTCTTGTATCCGGCCGAAGCCTCGATACCCCAGTTATTGACCTTGCCGGCGTTGATGTATTTCTGTTTGTAGCCGGAGCTGGGAGGAGCGTCGTAAAGGAAGAGCTGGTTGTAGGTGTTGGTGTTGTAGTAGGTCGCCGTAGCCGAGATCTTGTTGCCCAAGAACTTGACGTCGAGACCGGCCTCGAACGACTTGGTGCGCTCGGCTTCGAGGTGCTTGGCCGGGGCGATGGTCGCCGTGCTGACGACGCCGTTGGTCAGCGTGTAGTTGGGACCGGTGATGTAACGTTCGGGAGCGTTGCCCACCTCGGCATAGGATCCGCGCACCTTGAGGAACGAGATGCCCGCCTTCGAGAGGTCGGTCATCGACGATATCACGGCCGAAAGGCCCACCGAGGGATAGAAGATGTTCTGTTTGGGCGTGAAGGCCAGCATCGAGGCCCAGTCGTTGCGGACCGAAACGTCGACGTAGAGCATACCCCGCCAGCCCAGCTGCATGGTCGCATACACGGCCTGAATCTGGTCGTGGTAGTTCTCCTGCGTCGGGAAACTCTGCGAGTTGTCGGAGATGATGTTGTTGTAGGTGAACTTGTTGGGAATGCCCGCCAGATAACCTTCGTAACCCGTCAGCTGGTTCTTGTTGTCCATGATGCTGGCGCCGAGGTTGAACTGCAGGGAGAAGGCGTTGTCGCAGAAGCTCTTGTCGATGCTCAGCAGCACGTCGCCGTAGAGGTTGTTGTGCGTCATCGTGCGGTTCAGGTAGCTGCCGTACTTCGAAGCGAAGAGCGTGTTGGTCGAAGCGCTGAGCTTGCGGGTGTAGTTGATCGTCGCATTATCGGTACGGATACGGCCCGTCAGGCTCATCCAGTCGGTGATGTCGAGCTTCATCGTAGCGTTGAAGCTGTAGCGGTGCTGACGGTTTTCGTTCAGCTCGCGGTTGGTGATCCACCACGGGTTCTCGACGCCCTTGAGGAATTCGAGGTCCCAGAACTGCTCCATATAGCGCGAGTCGGAACCCGGACGCTCGTAAATCTCGTATTTGCGGATGTCGTTGCCGCGCGGGAAGAGGTAGATGCCGACCAGCGGGTTGCGGTACTGGCCCTGAACGGTCTGGTTGCGGGTGTACTGCTTCATGTAGGTCGCACCCACGTCGAGCGTCAGGCGGTCCTTGATCAGCATCGTCGTGTTGCGGATCGAGAAGTTGTAGCGGTTGTAGACATTGTTGGGTACGATACCGCGCGAATTGACGGCGGAAGCCGACGCATAGGTCTGGTTGCGCTCGGTGCCGGCGGAAAGGCCCACCGAGTTGGTCTCGTTGAATCCGGTCTGGAAGAAATCCGCGGGATCGTACGAAGTCGGCGTGGCGAGTTTGCTGCCCCAGCTCATCATCGGCTCGATTTCGCTCGTGCCGTAGGTGTTCTGGAATTTGGGCATCACGAAGGGATGGGAGAAGGTCGTCGAGTTCGAATAGTTGACCCGCACGCGGCCCTCCTTGCCCTTCTTGGTGGTGATGAGGATCACACCGTTGGCACCCTGAGCACCGTAGAGGGCCGAAGCCGTGGCGCCCGAAAGGATCGACATGGATTCGATGTCGTCGGGGTTGAAGTTGGCGATACCCTCGAAGTCGCCGCCGTCGGGCGTTTCATACGTGCCCTCGGTCTGGCTCGAACGCAGGCTCGGAAGCGGAATACCGTCGATCACGTAGAGGGCGTTGTTCTCGCCGTTGATCGACTTGACGCCTCGCATCACCACGCGGGTGGAACCGCCGGCGCCCGATGCGCTGGCATTGATCTGAAGGCCGGCCACCTTACCCGAAAGGGAGTTCATGAAGTTGGCGTCCTTGACCGAAGTGACGATGTCACCGGCCACCTCCTGCACGTTGTAGGTCAGCGATTTCTCGGCGCGCTTGATACCGAGGGCGGTCACCACGACGGCGTCGAGCACCTCGTTGTCTTCGAGCATTACGACCTGAAGGGGTGCGGAGCCGGTTACGGGAAGGGTTTGCTTGGCATAGCCGATCAGCGAAATTTCGAGCGTGTCGCCGACCTTGGCCTGCGGCAGCGAGAAGTTGCCGTCCAAATCGACGGCGACGCCGGTCGTCGTGCCCTGAATCAGCACCGTGGCGCCGATCAGCGGCATGCCCTGAGCGTCCTTAACGGTTCCGCTTACTCCGCCCTGAGCGCTGTGGGGGGGGGAATTTTTAGTTTTCTTCGAAAGGACGACGTGCTTGTCGCGAAGCGTGTAGGCGATGTCGGAACCTGCGAAAAGTTTGTCGAGCAGAGCCGTCAGCGGCTCGTCCTGCGCGGAAACGGTCACTTTGCGGTCAGTGTCGATGTCCGACGTGTTGTAGACGAACGAGCAGCCGGTCTGCTGCTGAATGGTTTGGAAAACGGTGACGATAGCGGCGTCCCGGACGTCGAGGCTGACGCGCGAAACGGCCTGCTGCGTCTGTGCTGCGGCATGAGCGCCGAAGCATCCCAATACGAAAATCGGGATGAGAAGCAGACAACGGAAACATGCGGAGACGGCATGCACTCCCCTGCCCGCTGCAAGGTAAGTTTTTTTCATGGATCTGGATTTAGGTAAGATTTTGAAAGTAGTTTGTCAAGAGCCGCCGCTGCGTACAGCGGCCTGCGAAAACAGACGTATTATTCTTCCATAGGCTGTCAGACGGTTTTTAGGTTCGTATTAGGTTATCGTTTAGGATTCGGGTAGATTTCGATGTCGTTGCCGACGACCTTGTAGGTGAACTTATAGGTAAGTTGCAGCACCGACATGATGTGGTAGATGCCGTCCTCGACGCGGAAGTCGCCGGAGAAGCGTTCGCTGCGCAGGGCATCGTCCATGAAGCGGACGTCGACGTTGTAGTAGCGTTTGAGTTCGGCGACGATCTCGGCGAAGGTGTCGTGCTCGAAGCAGAAGCGGCCGTCGATCCAGTTGATCGACCGGTCGGCCGAAGGTTCGTCGGTCAGGCGCATGGCGCCGGTCCGGGTGTCGAAGACCAGCTGCTGCGAGGGACGCAGGCGTACGGCGGCCTTCTCGTCTCCCGAAGCGTAGGCCTTGACGGCGCCTTCGAGCAGGACGGTGGTGATGCGGTGGTCGTTGTCGTCGTTGCGGATGTTGAAGCGGGTGCCGAGCACCTTGATGTCGAGTCCGTTGGTCGAGACGACGAAGGGCGCCTGAGCGTCGTGCTGCACCTCGAAATAGGCTTCGCCGTCCATCTTCACGCGGCGTTCGCGCGAAAAGAACGGAGCGACGTACTCGACGCTGCTGGCGGAGTTGAGCCAGACCTTGGTGCCGTCGGGCAGCACCACCTGCGAACGTTCGCCCAGATGGGTGATGACGGTCAGGGGCTGCGCAAGGCGTTTGGAAAGCGACACGGTGGTAACGCCCCCGGCCAGCAGAATCACCGCCACGGCGGCGGCAGCGGCGGCGCGGAGCGTGATGCGGCGCAGGGAGATGCGGCGTCCGGCGTGCATGCGGCGCTTGAACTGCCGGAGCGAACGCTCGACGTCGATGCCGGCCGTATCGTTGATGCGGTCGTTGACATACAATATGTAATAAATCTCCCCCAGCAGTCTGCGGTTGGCGGCCGACGCGTCGTACCACGCTTCGACGGCCGCGGCTTCCGCAGCATTCAGCTCGCCTCTCAGGTAGGCTGTCAATACTTCTTCGTTGATCTGTAAATCGGTCATCTGTTCGCTTGTCTACATAGTAATACAATCCGTCGGCAGAGGATGCTAAACGGAATTCAAAAAAAATATGGAATTTTCGGTATTTTTTCAGTGCAGGTCCGGCCACAACAGCAAAACGATGAGCGGCCAGTAGTCCTTAAGCTCCTCGCGCAGCAGGCGCACGGTCTGGCCGATCCGGTAATTGACCGTCTGCGGCGACACGCCGAGCGCGGCGGCGATCTCCTTGTGGGTCTTGCCTTCGAGCCGGTGCATGCGGAAAGTCTGCTGGAATTCGGGCGGCATCTTGCGCAGCGCGGCCGTGAGACGTTCCACCAGTTCGCCTTCGAGGTAAAAATCGGGATCGTCGAACTCCTCCTCGTAGTATTCGGCGAGCTGGCGGATCACGCGGTTTTTGATCGTATCGCGCGACATATGGTTGATCGACTTGTTCTTGACGATGGTGAACAACAGCGACTTGAGGGGCATTTCGGGCAGCAGCGACGTGCGGTTTTCCCAGACCCACATCAGCGTATCCTGCACCAGCTCCTCGGCGCGGGCCGGAGCGACGAAACGGGTGGCGTAGGTGCAGAGGGGTTTATAATAGCGGCGGAAGAGCGCGTCGAAACATTTTTCGTCCCCGGCACGCAGCAGGCCGACAACCGTACGGTTGTCTTGCATGTTGATTGTTTGCACGTTATCAGTCATAAGCCGGGTTATTCGCACGATTCGGCTGCCGCCGGAGACGGAATCAGCCTTTTAGCAAAAGTACTATTTAATCCGATATTTCCAAAAAAGTTCGCCCGCGCCGCATCGGGACGGCCCGCACGGAGGATGGAAACGCATTTTCCGAATATCGCGCCCCCGAAGCGGGAATACCGCCGAATTTTATTACCTTTGCGGTGCAGGTCCGCTCTGTCGCTGCCGGCCGTGGCCGGGAGAGGAAAGTCCGGGCAACGCAGAGCGCCGCGCAAGCTAATGACTTGATATCCGTGAGGGTATAGGAGCGTAACAGAAAAGAACCGCCCACAAGGGATTTCCCGGCGGGTAAGGGTGAAAAGGCGGGGTAAGAGCCCACCGCGGGGGCAGCGATGTCGCCCGGCAGTACGTCTCGCGGGTTGCAAGACCGTGTATACCGGCAATTAAGGGTTGCTCGCCCGATGCCGGGGGGTAGGTTGCTTGAGACGGCAGGAGACTGCCGCCCTAGATAAATGACAGAGGTCCGGGGTTCGCCCCGGAAACAGAACCCGGCTTACAGGACCTGCACGTACGGAACGTTCTCGAAAAGAGAGCGTTCCTTTTTTTCGGGCGCTGTCTTATCCGCATCCGCGGGTTTTGCCGCCCGGCCGCCTCGCGTTTCGATTCCCCAGACGCGGGTCGTCCCGATTGCTCTGCGGCGGCTGTTCAGGCCGCCGGTTTTCCCCTCCCTTCGGTCCGCCGCCGCAGTGGTGGCATTTTTTTTGACGCATTGCCGCGCAATGGCGAATCTGCGCGAACACATACGGCAAAGCAGCGGCTACAAATGGTGGATTCTAGGCATGATCATGCTCGGAACGTTCATGGCCGTGCTGGACGTGACGGTGGTGAACGTCGGACTGCCGGCGATCATGTCGGCGTTCGGCATCGGCATCTCGTCGGCCGAATGGGTCATCACGGCCTACATGATTACGATGACGATCATGCTTCCGTCGGCCGGGTGGTTTGCGGACCGGTTCGGCAACAAACGCGTCTACATTCTCGGACTGGTGCTGTTCACGCTCGGCTCGTGGCTCTGCGGCAAGGCTTCGAGCGACCCGTTCCTGATCGGGGCGCGGGCCTTGCAGGGCGTAGGCAGCGGCATCATCCAAGCGCTGGGACTGGCGATCGTGACGCGCGAGTTCAAGCCCGCGGAGCGCGGTCTGGCGCTGGGTCTGTGGTCGATGGCCGCGGCGGCTTCGATCTCGTTCGGGCCGCTGCTGGGCGGCTATCTGGTCGATGCGTACAGCTGGCACAAGATATTCGACGTAAACGTGCCGGTAGGACTGCTGGCCGTCCTGCTCGCAGCATTCGTCCAGAAGGAGTGGAAGGACCAGACGCGCAGCCCGTTCGACTGGCAGGGGTTCGCGGCCATCGTGCTCTTCATGCCGCTGGCGATCTATGCGCTGGCGCGGGGCAATTCGCCGTCGAATCCCGGCGGGTGGAGCGCACCCGAAGTGATCGGCTGTTTCATCGTCGCGGGGGCGGCGCTGGCGTGGTTCATCGCCGCGGAGCTGCGCAATCCCGCGCCGCTGCTGCAGATCCGGCTGCTCGCGGAGCGCAACTTCGGAATTTCGATGGCCGTGCTGACGCTCTTCGCCATAGGCATGCTCGGCGGCACCTATCTGCTGCCGCTCTACATGCAGCGGGGACTGGGATACACGGCGCTGGCGGCGGGAAGCATGTTTCTGCCCGTAGGCGTGATTCAGGGCGTGCTCTCGGCCGTTTCGGGTTATCTGACCCGCTATGTCAGGCCGCTGCTGCTGAGCGCGGCGGGCATTCTGGTCATGGCGCTGAGTTTCTGGCTCGCCAGCCGTTTCACGCTCCACACCACGCACGGACATATTCTCTTCATACTCTATCTGCGCGGCTTCGGCATGGGGCTTACGTTCGCGCCGCTCAACCTCTTCTCGCTCAAGAACCTCACCCAGCAGGACATGGCCGCGGCGGCCGGCATTTCGAACAGCATCAAACAGCTGGCCGGAAGCATCGGAATCGCCCTCCTGACGGTGATCCTCTCGGCGCGGACCTCTTACCACGCCGCACACGAGACCATCTCCGCGGCGCAGACCTACGTCGAAGGGGTCACGGACGCCCTGCGCGTGGTGGCGGTCATCACGCTGGCGGCGCTGCTTCCGCTGCTGTGGGTCTTCCGGAAAAAACGGCCGGAAAAGAGCGGAGTGAAAGGTGCGGCAACCCCCTCGCCGGGAGAGGCCGTCTCCGGCAAAACCGACAAGACAACCATTTACCGGACAAAACCCGAATAGGGCGGCATCCGCCGGACACAAATAAAACGCCTGCACCCGGAGAAGGATGCAGGCGTATTCGTATGCCGGGCAGGGTCATTCCAGCCCCATGCGTTTGCGGGCGAAGGGCATGACCCACGCCGGAGCCTGCTGTTTAGACAGCAGGTCGCGCATGTATTCCATGTACGGCTCCACGTGGCGGAAGTAGATTTTCAAACCTTCGCAGAGCGAGTTTTTCGGGCTTCCATCGGCGCCGCGGTCGAAGCGGTGCTTGGGGCACTCGCCACGGCAGGCGAAGTAGAATTTGCAGCGCAGGCATTCCGAGGGCAGCGTGTTGCGTTTGTTCAGACCGAATTCGCGGCGTTTGGCCGTGCGGTAGATTTCGTCGAGCGGGGTCTGGGCGATGTTGCCCAGTTTGTATTCGGGGTAGACGAAGTGGTCGCAGGAGTAGACGTCGCCGTTGTGCTCGACGACCAGCGCGTCGCCGCACGTCTCGCCCATCGAGCAGACGCCCGGCTGCACGCCGCACCACTGGGCCAGCGAGGCGTCGAACATCTGGACGTAATAGCGGCCCACGTCGCCCACGACCCACTGGTCGAAAACGTCGCACAGAAAACGCCCGTAGCCTTCGGCCGTGACGGACCACTCGGCCACCCGCGCGCCTTCGCGGTCGGGGGAGACGATCAGCGGACGGTGGAAGCCCGGCTTGTCGACGACATGCTCCACGGCGGGCAGGAACTGCATGTATTTGCTGTGGACCGTGTCGCGGAAGAAACGGTAGATCTCCGCGCCGCGGCCTTCGCAGCGGCGGTTCACGACGCTCAGCGTATTGAATTCCACGCCGCTGCGTTCGAACATCCGCACGGTCTCCATGACGCGCGCGAAGGTCGGCTTGCCGCCTTTGGTAAGGCGGAAAGCGTCGTGAATGTCTTCGGGACCGTCGAGCGAGACGCCCACCAGAAAATTGTTCGACGCGAACAGGTCGCACCACGCCTCGTCGACCAGCGTGCCGTTGGTCTGAAGGGTGTTCTCGATGCGTTTGCCGTCGGCGTATTTCCGCTGGAACTCCATGGCCCGGCGGTAGAAATCGACGCCCAGCAGCAGCGGCTCGCCGCCGTGCCAGCAGAACTGGACCGTATCGACTTCGTTGGCGCAGATGTATTGTTTGACGTAAAGTTCCAGCAGTTCGTCGCTCATCACGGCCTGCCGGCCGCCGTACTGCACCGCCTTGTCGAGGTAATAGCAGTAGTGGCAGTCGAGGTTGCAGGCCGAGCCGGCCGGCTTGAGCATCGTCGAGAAGGCAACGGGGCCGGCCTGCTTCTCGGCGTCGCGGAACGTGAAGATGTCTTTCGATTTCATAGGCAAGCGGGAAAGTCCGGACAAAAATAATAAAATCCCGGCAATATCCGCCATGAATGTTCAAAAGAGTCTCCGAAACGGCAAATCCGGAAAGCCGCCGCGACACCGCGAACGGCCGGCGTCCGGAAAGCGGAAGGAGCGCGGCGGGTCCGGCACCCGGCCCGCAGAGCACGGCCGGAGTGGACAACGGAAACAAAAAAGTGACCATATAAAGGATTTATTGAGATAGTTTTTGTATTTTTGGAGCCATAAATCCGTTCAAAAAATGCACTATTCGGACTTGGACTCCATTAACGGCCGGATTTTCAACCGGACAGAAGTTTCGCTCGGCGAAGCGGAACTCCGGGAAGTCGAGGCCTGCTACCGTTTTCTCGAAGATTTCGAGCAGGGAAAAGTAATATACGGCATCAACACCGGTTTCGGCCCCATGGCGCAGTACCGGATCGGCGACGCCGACCTGAACAGCCTGCAATACAACATCATACGTTCGCACAGCTGCGGCGCGGGCGAGACGCTGCCCGACATCTGCGTGCGGGCGGCCATGCTTGCGCGCCTGCAAACCTTTCTCAACGCCAAATCGGGCGTACATCCCGACGTGGTGCGGATTCTGGCCGATTTCCTCAACAACGAAATATATCCGCTCGTGCCGCGCCACGGCAGCGTCGGCGCCAGCGGCGACTTGGTGCAGCTGGCGCATATCGCGCTGGCGCTGATCGGCGAATCGGAAGTCTCGTTCCGCGGCGAAGTCGTCCCTGCGGCCGAAGCGATGAAGGCGTGCGGCATAACGCCGCTCAGGCTCCGCATCCGCGACGGGCTGGCGCTGACCAACGGCACGGCCGTGATGACGGGAATCGGCATGGTGAACCTCGCGCAGGCCCGCCGCCTGCTCGACTGGGCCGTGAAGGCTTCGGTGATGCTCAACGAGGTGGTCGAATCGTACGACGACTTCATGGCCGAGCCGCTCAACGCCTGCAAGCTCCACGCCGGGCAGATCGAAATAGCCCGCCGAATGCGCGAAATATGCGCGTCGAGCCGCCGCCTGCGCAAGCGCGAAACGGAACTTTACAGCGGCGACACGGGAGAGGCTCCGACCTTCAAGCACAAGGTGCAGCCCTACTATTCGCTGCGCTGCACGCCCCAGATACTGGGTCCGGTGCTCGAAACGCTCGAACAGGCGGAAAAGATACTCGTCGAGGAGTTCAACTCGGTGGACGATAATCCGGTGGTGGACCCCAAGACGGGGACCATCTACCACGGCGGCAACTTCCACGGCGACTACGTTTCGCTGGAGATGGACAAGCTCAAGATCGCCGTGACGAAGATGACGATGCTCGCCGAACGGCAGCTGAACTACCTCTTCCACGACCGCATCAACGAGACGCTGCCGCCGTTCGTGAACCTCGGCAAGCTGGGGCTTAACTACGGCCTGCAGGCGGCGCAGTTCACGGCGACCTCGACCACGGCCGAATCGCAGACGCTTTCGAATCCGATGTACGTCCACTCGATACCCAACAACAACGACAATCAGGATATCGTCAGCATGGGCACCAACGCCGCGATGCTGACCCGTCAGGTGATCGAAAACGGCTATCAGGTGCTGGCGATCGAGATGCTGGCGCTGGTGCAGGCCGCGGATTATCTGGAGTGCGCCGCAGAACTGTCGGCCCAGACCCGGCAGCTGTACGACGACATCCGCCGCATCGTACCCAAGTTCATCGACGACACGCCCAAATACCGGGAGATCGCCGCCATCGAAAATTTCCTCAAACAGCAAGCATGACCGAACCGACGAAATATGCGCTCGTCACCGGCGGAAGCCGGGGCATAGGCCGCGAGATATGTCTCAAGCTGGCCCGGAGCGGCTACTACGTACTCATCAACTACCGCTCGAACGCCGACGAAGCCCAAAGGACGCTCGAAGGCGTCCGCGCCGCGGGCGGCGACGGGGAGACCCTGCGGTTCGACGTGGCCGCGGGCGAAGAGACCGCGGCGGCGATCGCGGCGTGGCAGGAGCGGCACAAGGGAGCCGTCATCGAGGTGGTGGTGAACAACGCGGGCATCCGCAGCGACTCTCTGATGATGTGGATGGAGCCGCAGCAGTGGCATTCGGTGGTGGATACCGGTCTCGGAGGATTCTACAACGTCACGCGCCCGCTGCTGAAGGACATGCTGGTCAAACGTTTCGGCCGCATCGTCAACATCGTCTCGCTGTCGGGAATCAAGGGACTGCCCGGACAGACCAACTATTCGGCGGCCAAAGGCGGCGTGATCGCGGCGACGAAGGCGCTGGCGCAGGAGGTGGCCAAGAAGGGCGTGACGGTAAACGCCATCGCGCCGGGATTCGTA
>ENA-UEYG01001776-UEYG01001776.1-human-gut-metagenome-genome-assembly--contig:-NODE-1776-length-14828-cov-2.766050_pt1 | contig 14828 bp, 11 predicted proteins | sample MGYA00242933_ERZ507934 | MGnify/ENA primary metagenome ERZ507934 (study PRJEB26167, sample SAMN06115527) | human gut metagenome | host: Homo sapiens | place: China:Zejiang | collected 2015-11-10... | reverse complement strand
GAATCAATCATTTACTGGGGCATTCATGACAAAGATTATGATGCACGCCCGAATCATTGCCGCACATGGACGCCATTATCTGGCGAGTACAGGCAATGAAATGCTGCATTGCGTGACCCGGGGCAAGAAAAGTGACGTCGCTGTCGGCGACAATGTCAACATCATGCCCACAGCCAAAGGACAGGCTGTTATCGAATCCATTTCCGAACGACATTCCCTGTTGTACCGTTCGGACCAGTACAAATCAAAATTGCTGGCAGCCAATGTCGACCAGCTTTTTATTGTCATTGCCACCGAACCAAGCTTTTCAGACGACCTGGTATCACGCGCGCTTGTGGCGGCTGAAGCCGCTGAAATTGACGTACATCTCATCCTGAACAAAACCGACATTACCGATCAGCTTGCGAGAGCCCGTCAGCGAGCCGGTTTTTATGGCAGGCTCGGTTATGCCGTCCACGAAGTCTCGGCCACCGCTTATCCCGAAGAAACGCTTGCGACCTTGTTACCCCTCATCGAAAACCGGTCGACCATTCTGATCGGACAATCCGGGATGGGAAAATCCACTATCGTCAACTTGCTCGTGCCGGGCGCCGATATTGCCACCCGCGAGATTTCCACCGTGCTGAACTCGGGAAAACACACGACCACCTTTACCCGAATGTATCAAATCGATGAACATACCGCCGTCATCGATTCACCGGGTTTTCAGGAATTCGGCCTGTACCATCTGACAGAAGGGATGCTCGAGCGGGCATTCCCGGAATTCGGACCTTATCTCGGACACTGCCGTTTCTACAATTGCCACCACCTGACGGAACCGGGCTGCGCCGTTCTTGAAGCGGTTGCAGATGGCCATATATCATCCATGCGCCATGAATTGTACAAACAGCTTGTGCATGAATCGGAACAGAAAGTGTTCTGAACGTTTTTGCCGTGAAAATCCTTTTTTTGAAAACAGGGCATTTTTCAGGCAAAAAATGCCTGAAAAATGAGTAAAGACCCCGTTTTTTTTAAATTTTCGAAAAATCAACTATAATCAAACATTAAAAACGTTCACGCGGCACACTTTTTAGTCGCCATAGTCGTATATGACAATAAAACACTATCTTCAATTTTCCGATTTAACTCTGGCTGAATACGAACACCTGATCAAACGCGCTCATAGCATCAAGCGCAAATTCAAGAATTACGAGCCGTATCACCCGCTTCTCGACCGTACGCTGGTCATGGTATTCGAGAAAAGTTCCACCCGGACACGTCTTTCTTTTGAAGCCGGTATGCATCAGCTCGGCGGCACAGCCATTTACCTCAACACACGCGACAGCCAGTTGGGCAGGGGAGAACCGATTGAAGATGCGGCACAGGTCATGTCCCGCATGTCTGACGTCATCATGGTCCGTACCTTCGGCCATGAAATCATCGAACGTTTCGCGGCCTATTCCCGTGTACCGGTCATCAATGGACTGACGAACGAACACCATCCCTGTCAGGTACTGGCTGACGTTTTCACCTTTATCGAACACCGCGGCTCCATCAAGGGAAAAACCGTTACATGGATCGGTGACGCCAACAACATGCTGTATTCCTGGCTGCAGGCAGCGGAAGTATTCGGCTTCCACGTCAACGTCTCGACACCGAAGGGCTACGACATTGACTTCAAACTGGTCTCACCGGATCACAGCCACTTTACCCAGTTCGACAATCCGGCTGACGCATGCGAAGGCGCGCATCTCGTCACCACCGACGTCTGGACCAGCATGGGATTCGAGGAAGAAAACGCCGTTCGCAAGAAAGCGTTTGCCAACTGGAACGTCGATGCCGAAAAAATGGGTCGTGCCGCACTGGATGCCCTGTTCATGCATTGCCTGCCAGCCCACCGTGGAGAGGAAGTCACTGCTGACGTCATCGACGGTCCCCAATCCGTTGTCTGGGATGAAGCTGAAAACAGGCTGCACGTCCAGAAAGCCTTGCTCGAATATCTCGTCAAAGGCAAAGTAGAAGAATAAATTCTTTCCCTGTCGTGCTCATTGCGACAGGGGATTTTCCTGCCTTGCTGTTTTCCAACACCCGACGTGTTCCCGTTTTGCCGGAAACGGCACAAAATGAGAGATTAAGACATCTGAACGATATTCCAGATTCAAATTCCGGATTCCTTTCAAACTGAAACAATCGAAAGACACTCTATGAGCGACATTAAAAAAGTTGTCCTGGCCTACTCTGGCGGTCTGGATACCTCGGTCATCCTGAAATGGCTGCAAGATACGTATCAATGTGAAGTGGTAACCTTTACCGCTGACCTCGGACAGGGCGAGGAACTCGACCCGGCCCGTCAAAAAGCCCTCAAATTCGGTATCAAACCAGAAAATATTTTCATTGATGACCTGCGTGAGGAATTCGTACGCGATTTCGTTTTCCCGATGTTCAGAGCCAACACGATCTATGAAGGCGAATACCTGCTGGGTACCAGTATCGCCCGTCCACTGATTGCCAAACGCCTGATTGAAATCGCCCGAGAAACCGGTGCTGACGCCATCGCTCACGGTGCAACTGGTAAAGGCAACGATCAGGTCCGTTTCGAACTGGGCGCATACGCCCTGATGCCGAATATCAAGATCATCGCTCCGTGGCGTGAATGGGATCTGCTGTCCCGTGAAAAACTGCTGAAATACGCGGAAGACGCCGGTATCGAAATCGACATGAAACACAAACAGGGTGGTGCGCCATACTCGATGGACGCCAACTTGCTGCATATCAGCTATGAAGGCAGACATCTGGAAGATCCTAACGCCGAACCGGAAACCTCCATGTGGCGCTGGACGGTCAGCCCCGAGGAAGCACCGGATCAACCAGAGTACATTGATGTCGAATTCGAAAAAGGCGATATCGTTGCCATCAATGGCAAACGTATGTCCGCAGCCAGCGTTCTGACTGAACTGAACCGCCTGGGCGGCAAACACGGTATCGGACGTCTGGATCTGGTTGAAAACCGCTACGTCGGCATGAAATCCCGCGGCTGCTATGAAACTCCGGGAGGCACCATCATCCTGACCGCTCACAGAGCCATCGAATCCCTGACACTGGATCGCGAAGTCGCTCATCTGAAAGATGATCTGATGCCACGTTACGCCTCGATGATTTACAATGGCTACTGGTGGGCTCCGGAACGTGTCGCCCTGCAAAAACTGATTGACCATACGCAGGAACACGTCAACGGAACCGTTCGCATGAAACTGTACAAGGGTAACGTCATTGTTGTCGGGCGCGATTCCAAATCCGATTCCCTGTTCGACTCCACCATTGCGACTTTCGAAGACGATGCCGGAGCATACGACCAGAAAGATGCAGCCGGTTTCATCAAGCTGAACGCCCTGCGTTTGCGCATCGCGGCAAAAGCCCGTCAGCAATAAGAAGCGCCAAGCTACCTGACCAAAGCGGTTTTATGTCCTTCCCGGGACTGAAACCGCTTTTTTGTCAGCAAATTCCCCTCAGCCATTCCCGTAACATTCCCGAAAGCTTGCATAATCATTTCCGTCATTCAATAATGACGTCTGAAAATGGCAACCACCGGGAATATACATGATCGGCATTATTGGCGGCAGCGGCCTCTACCAGCTTGAAGGACTGACGGACAAACACTGGGAAGCGATAGCATCGCCCTTTGGTGCTCCATCCGATGAATTATTGTTCGGACAGCTCAACGGACAACAGCTTGTTTTCCTGCCCCGGCATGGACGCGGCCATATCCTTTCCCCTTCGGACATCAATTACCGCGCCAACATCGACGTACTTAAAAGAGTGGGAGTAACCGACATCATCTCTGTCAGCGCAGTCGGTTCATTGAAAGAAAACCTCAAACCCGGTACCTTCGTCATTGTCGATCAATACATTGACCGGACGATATCACGCGAAAGATCGTTTTTCGGACGGGGCTGTGTCGCCCACGTCGCGATGGCTCATCCCACCTGTCGGCGACTGTCGGAGCTCATTCATCAGACAGCACTGGAAATCGGCCTCGACTCAGTTCTGGGAGGAACCTATCTGGCGATGGAAGGCCCACAGTTTTCGACTTATGCCGAATCGGAGATGTATAGGAGCCTGAACTGTGACGTTATCGGCATGACCAATATCCCCGAAGCCAAACTGGCCCGGGAAGCCGAGATGTGCTACACGAGCATCGCAATGGTAACGGACTATGACTGCTGGCATCCCGATCATGACCATGTCACAACGCAGCAGATCATCAATACGCTGACCGAAAATGCTGTCAACGCCCAGACCCTTTTGAAGAATATCTTTCCGCGCATTCATGGCGATGCATCGGCGCCAGCCTGTTCATGCCGTTTTGCGCTCGACAATGCCATTATCACGCCACCCGAGTCCCGGGATCCCGAAATCGTTCTCAAACTCAGCGCTGTGGCAGGCCGTGTTTTCAGGAACGGGAAATCATGACGACAAGCGGCGCAGCCACTTTCTCCGGTCCGGATAAGGAAAAGGCATCGCTCATTGTAAAAGCCAGTAACCGTCTTGTAGCCACTGGCATGAATCGCGGCTCCTGCGGTAACGTCAGCATGCGGTGTGAAACAAGGTTCAATGGTTCAGACAGTTTTCTGATCACGCCAAGCGGTACCGATCCCGAAAACATGACCTGGCAGTCCATTTGCCTGATGAATATTTTTGGTGAAACGTCCTGTCATGGCAAACCCAGCAGTGAATGGCGAATGCATCGCGATATTTATAGCGTTCGCCCGGACATCCATGCCATAGTGCATACTCACTCACCGTTTGCGACTACACTGGCGTGTATGCAGCTTGAAGTCCCTCCTTTCCATTACATGATTGCCGTGACCGGCGGCAATACTATTCCCTGCGCACCATCCGCCCTGTTCGGCTCTCAGGAATTGTCGGACAGCGCACTGGATTGCCTTGAAAACCGTTATGCCTGTCTGCTTGCCCATCACGGCATGCTCGCAATGGGTCATAACCTTGAACACGCCATGGCAATCGCTATCGAAGTGGAATCCTTATGTGAACAATACTGGCGCATACTGCAAACCGGCCATTTGAAAATACTGTCCGAAAAACAGATGAATGCCGTTCACGAAAAATTCCGTGATTATTTCAAAAAATGAACCAACAGCCAGAGAACCGAAAAATGTCATTAACCGATTACATTCGTACCATTCCAGACTACCCGAAAAAAGGTGTCCTGTTCCGTGACATCACTACCCTTTTGCACAATCCGGAAGGGTTGAAAGCGGCCGTTAACCAGCTTGTCAGCCGGTATAAGGATCAGAAAATCGACCGTATTGCCGTGATTGAATCCCGAGGATTCCTTCTGGGTGCACCTCTTGCCTACTGTCTGGATGCCGGGCTGGTTCTGATCCGAAAAAAAGGCAAACTGCCCTGTGAAACACTGGAAGAAAGTTATGACCTTGAATATGGAACGAGCACCATTGAGGTTCATACCGACGCCATCATGCCGGGCGACCGGATTTTGCTGGTGGACGATTTGATTGCGACCGGCGGAACCGCAGAAGCGGCCATCAAACTGATCCGGAAATGTGGCGGCGAAGTGGTGGACTGCGCTTTTCTCGTCAATCTGCCTGAACTGAAAGGCGACAAACTGCTGGAAAAACTGGGTTGTTCCACTTTCGCCCTTTGCGCTTTCGATGGGGAATGAAGCAGATGGGCAATCATGTTGAAACCCTGCGCTGGAACGGTAGCGCAATCGAAATGATCGATCAGCGCATCCTGCCTCATCGCATCGAATACGTCACTTGCGACTCGGCCAAAACTGTTGCAAACGCCATTCATGACATGGTTGTCAGAGGTGCGCCCGCCATTGGAGTGGCGGCGGCATATGGAATCGCACTGGAAGCGATCCTCCGGAAAGATGAAGCACCAAACGTATTTTCAGATTCCATGGAAGCAGGCTTCAGTGCTCTGGCGGCCAGCCGACCGACTGCCGTCAATCTCTTCTGGGCATTGGACAGGATGAGAAAGTTATGGGAAGGCCATGCGGAAAAAAGCCAGAAAGAAATGGCCGATATTTTCCTTCAGACTGCTCACGACATACTTGAAGAAGATATCCGCATCAACCGTGCAATGGGCGAATATGGTGCATCCCTGTTACCTGATGGCTCACGTGTACTGACGCACTGCAATGCCGGCGCACTGGCAACAGCAGGCCACGGCACGGCTCTCGGGGTTTTCCGTTCCGCTGTGGAAGCAGGCAAGCGCATTTCCGTTTTCGCCGATGAAACACGGCCTTTTCTTCAGGGTGCTCGTCTGACGGCATGGGAAATGATTCAGGAAAATATTCCGGTCACCCTTATCACGGACAATATGTCCGGACACCTGATGAGCCGTGGTGAAATCGATGCCGTGGTCGTCGGCACCGACAGGGTTGCCGCCAATGGTGACGTCGCCAATAAAATCGGCACCTACATGGTCGCCGTACTGGCAAAACGGCACAACATTCCTTTTTACGTCGCCTGCCCGCTGTCCACTATCGATCTGTCGCTGGCTACCGGCGATGAAATTCCTATTGAGGAACGCCATATCGATGAGGTGAAGGGTTTTGGGGATTGCCACTGGGCGCCAGTTGGCGTATCCATCCGGAATCCGGCATTCGACGTCACACCGGCTGAACTGGTCACTGCCCTGATCACGGAAAGGGGAATCGTCGACAACGCCACACTGGCAGCCGGCAAGCTGGCCGAATTCGTCAGGGAAAATCCGTAGTCAGACGAAAACCGGTTCCGGCTCCAGCCAGATCCCGAATGTGCCAAAAACATCTTTCTTGATCGCTTCAGCGAGTTCGGCTATTTCCCTGCCGGAGGCATTCCCCCGATTGACCAGCACCAGCGCCTGCGTTTCACAAACCCCTGCATTGCCTAAATGCCTGCCTTTCCAGCCGCACTGGTCAATCAGCCACCCGGCAGCCAGCCTGTATGTACCGTCAGGCTGTTCATAAGCTGGTATGGCGGGATGGCTTTTTTTCAATTCCAGCAGCGTTTCTTGTTCAACGGCCGGATTCTTGAAAAAACTGCCTGCGTTTCCGGTAACGGCCGGATCAGGCAATTTGCGTTGTCGGATATCGATAATCACCCTGCTGATTTCAGCCGCCCCCGGACTGAGCATTTTCCGGGCGGCCAGTTCCTTCTCCACTTCTGCATAGGCCACGTTGGGTTTCCACGATGTCGGCAAGGCAAAACAGACATTGAGAATGACGAACCGATCTTTGAAATCCGTCTTGAAAATACTGTGCCGATAGGCGAACTGGCAATCGGACTTGTTGAGTTCGACAACTTTTCCATCCCTTAATTCAAACTCCGTCAGGGAATGAAAACAATCCTTCACTTCGGAGCCGTAAGCACCGATATTCTGAACGGGCGCTGCCCCGACCGTTCCCGGAATCCATGAAAGATTTTCCAGGCCGCCATACCCCTGTTCCAGCGTCCAGCTCACGAGATCATGCCATTTTTCACCCGCTGCCGCCCGGATATAAACGGCATCGGCATCTTCCCGCTCGACGCTCATTCCCTTCATTGCCATGCGCAGCACAAGCCCCCTGAAATGATCCGTCAACAGAAGATTGCTGCCACCACCCATCACCAGTCTTGGAAGCGACATCAGTTCTGCGCTGGAAAATACCTGAAACAGATCGTCGGCTGATGTCACTTCCAGATAAGACGATCCCGAAAGTATTGAAAGGACGAAGTGAAACATCGTGGTGCAGGGAAAGCGCGGATTTCATGAGTTTTGCAAATGGGTCAGGACGTTCAAGGTAGCCGTTCACTATTTTGTTCGTTACAATAGACAGTTATCATCTTAATGACTATTGATGTCTTCTGTCGAGAAAATAAACGAAAGGATCGCTATGCCATCTTTTGATGTAGTTTCCGAAGCCAATATGGTTGAAGTCCGCAACGCCGTTGATCAGGCCAACAAGGAAATCGGTACCCGTTTCGATTTCAGGGGCAGTGACGCACGCGTTGAACAAAAAGAACATGAGTTGACCGTTTTTGCCGATTCCGAATTCCAGCTGGGTCAGGTCAAGGATGTCCTGAACAATAAAATGACCAAACGCAAGGTCGATATCCGCTTCATGGACGAAGGCAAAATCGAAAAAATCAGTGGCGACAAGGTCAAACAGGTCGTCACCATCAAAAATGGCATCCAGGGCGACAGTGCCAAAAAAATCGTCAAACTGGTCAAGGACAGCAAACTGAAAGTCCAGGCCAGCATTCAGGGCGATGCGGTTCGCGTTGCCGGAGCCAAACGGGATGACCTGCAATCGACTATGGCCATGCTCCGCAAGGAAGTAGCGGACCTGCCACTGGATTTCAACAATTTCCGCGATTAAAAAAAGCCGCCTTTTTCATTCAGGCGGCTTTCATTATCTTTTTCATTTTTTCAGTACATCCCTGCGACGTTTAACGGTTTCTGCCAATTGACCCAGCAATTTGCTGCTGTCTTCCCAGCCGATACAGGCATCCGTGACGGACTGGCCGTATACCAGTTTCTTGCCGACTTCATGATCCTGACGGCCGCCGACCAGATTCGATTCAATCATCAGGCCGATGATACGATCATCCCCTTTGGCAATATTTTCACCGACTTCCAGAGAAACCGGAACCTGATTTTCGGCTTTCTTGGAGCTGTTTCCATGAGAAGCGTCGATCATGATTTTCGGTGCGAGCCCTGCCGCCTCAACTGCCCTGGCTGCTTCGTCAACACTGGCTGCATCGTAATTCGGTTTGTAACCACCGCGAAGAATGATGTGGCAATCCTTATTGCCCTGTGTTTCGAAAATGGCTGTATGACCGCCTTTCGTGACGGAAAGGAAGTGATGCGGATGCGAAGCGGCCTTGATGGCATCGATGGCAATCTTGATATTGCCATCCGTACCGTTCTTGAAACCGACAGGACAGGACAAACCGGAAGACAGTTCGCGATGAACCTGTGATTCCGTCGTTCTTGCACCAATCGCCCCCCAGCTGATCATGTCAGCAACATATTGCGGGCTGATCATGTCGAGGTATTCCGTCGCGGCAGGCAGACCCAGTTCATTGACATCCCGAAGCAACTCACGGGCAATGTGAAGGCCTTCATTGATACGGTAGCTGTGATCCATGAAAGGATCGTTGATCAGGCCTTTCCAGCCGATCGTCGTACGCGGTTTTTCGAAATATACCCTCATGACGACAACCAGTTCATCCGCGTAGCGCTCTTTTTCTTCAGCCAGACGGTGAGCGTATTCCATGGCTGCTTTCGGATCGTGAATGGAGCATGGCCCCATGATTACGACAAGCCGATCGTCCTGATTGTGCAAAACGCGCTGAATTGCTTTTCTGCAACCCGAAACCGTTTCGGCCGCCTTTTCCTCGCAGGGAAATTCACGGATTAAGTGAGCGGGTGGTGTCAGTTCTTTCATAGCAAGAATTCTCAAATCGTCAGTAGTTTCCATGATCTTTCCAGTTTTGATAAAACAAAAAAACCGACAGATACTGGCGGTTTTTAGAATGTGGTTTGTTCTCTTTATACGAGCGCTTGCCGCTTCTCCTCCGCCAATGGGCTGGAATAGCTAAAGTAAAAAAACCAGAAATAAACGAAGTTAAACATTTTTATGTGGCAAGCAGTTTCGTTGATCTATTTATTTATTCTATACCAAGTTTTCACGTCTGACAAAATTTTCTTTTTTTTGTCGTCAGACCGTTCCGCCAACTGTGACGTCTTCGATACGAAGCGTCGGCTGGCCGACTCCGACAGGAACGCTTTGTCCCTCTTTACCGCAAACGCCGACACCGGAATCCAGTTGCATATCATTTCCGATCATCGTAACACGTTTTAAAATATCCGGCCCATTGCCGACCAGAGTCGCGCCCTTGACAGGATAGGCCAGTTTGCCATTTTCGATCACATAGGCTTCACTGGCCGAAAAAACGAATTTTCCGTTAGTGATATCGACCTGACCGCCACCGAAATTGGCGGCATACAAACCGTTTTTGACAGACGCGATGATCTCCGCAGGAGTCTTGTCACCTGCCAGCATGAAGGTATTGGTCATACGGGGCATCGGCAAATGGGCAAAGGACTCACGGCGTGCATTACCTGTCACCGCCATATTCATCAGACGGGCATTCAGGGTATCTTGCAAATACCCTTTCAAAATACCGTTTTCAATCAAGACCGTCCTTTGCGTCGGATTGCCTTCATCGTCCATATTCAGCGACCCCCGCCGGTTCTGGATGGAACCGTCATCGACGACCGTGATACCATCTGCTGCCACCTTTTCGCCCAGACGTCCGGAAAAGGCACTCGATCCCTTGCGGTTGAAATCGCCTTCCAGACCATGACCAATGGCTTCATGGAGCAATACGCCGGGCCACCCGGCACCCAGCACAACCGTCATGGGACCTGCGGGTGCCGGTTTTGCTTCCAGATTGATCAGGGCCGACCGTGTCGCTTCATCGACATAATGACGGACAAGTTCATCCGTAAAATACGCATAGCCGTAACGACCACCACCGCCACTGGTACCCATTTCACGACGACCGTCCTGTTCGGCAATGACCGTTACAGACAGACGGATCAGCGGCCGGACATCGGCTGCCAGAACACCATCACTGCGAGCAACCATAACGATATCGAACTCACCGGCCAGACCAGCCATGACCTGTACGATACGCGGATCGGCGGCTCTGGCGAGTTTTTCCACTTTTTCAAGTAGCGCGACCTTTTCTGCCGCACTGATGCTTTGCAAGGGGTCGTCTGGAATGTAAAGGGAATGATTTTTGACCGGTTTTATCACGGAAGCCAGTTTGGCTTTCCCTCCACCCTGACGTCCGATGGTACGGGTCGCCTTTGCCGCTTCATCCAGAGCGATTGCCGAAATGTCATCAGAATAGGAAAAGGCCGTTTTATCCCCTGCAACAGCCCGAATGCCAACCCCCTGATCGATAGCAAAACTGCCCGTTTTGACGATTCCCTCCTCGAGGCTCCAGCTTTCGTTTTTCGTAAACTGGAAATACAGATCGGCATAATCGACCTGATGGTTGAAAATGGTTCCCATTGCCTTGATCAGGGCAGCTTCATCCAGCCCGAACGGTTCAAGAAGAATGGATCTGGCAAGATCAAGATTGTCTTTTTCGGTGATTTGCGATGGCATGGAGAAAATCCTCTTTATCGGTTCAGAGTCCGATTGTAGTGTATTGTCCGAAAAGGTGCATCCGATGCACCAGATTAACGCCTCGGGCAATCAATATAAGCGATAAAATCATTCATGAGATTGCGTCTGGCCAACACCTCTCCGCACAAACTCCAAGCTGTCGTACTTCAACAGCACCATAAGCAATATCAGAGTTTGCGATGTTTCAATGCCGGCAATTTCTCACGGATCGATGCAAGCAGACCGAAGTCCATTTCACCGGCAATGATCCCTTCCCCTTCAGGCAAGACAGCCTTGACCTCACCCCAGGGATCGACCAGCATCGTATGCCCCCATGTCCGGCGACCGGTCACATGACGGCCTCCCTGCGCCGACGCCAGTACGTAAGCCTGATTTTCGATAGCGCGTGCTCGCAACAATATTTCCCAGTGCACTTTGCCTGTTGTATAGGTAAACGCAGCCGGTACGACAATTAATGAACATTCACCGAATGCGCGGTACAGTTCCGGGAAACGCAGATCGTAACAGACCGACAGGCCGACTTTTCCGAATGGGGCATCGAAGGTCACGACATTATCTCCACCGCAAATGGAAGCGGATTCATCATATGACTCGCGTTCAGTTGCAAAGCCGAACAGGTGAATCTTGTCGTAACGGGCAATATTTTCACCGTCCGGAGCATAAACCAGCGAGCTGTTCAAAACCTTTCCCGGTTCCGGTGAAACCAGAGACAGGGTTCCACCGATCAGCCAGATACCGTATTTTTCGCTCATCTCCGCCATAAAGTCCTGAATAGGTCCTGTCCCGAAGGATTCGGCATGATGTATGCGTTCGGCATCGTTTACGCCGATGCTGGGCCAGTATTCCGGCAAAAGCACGAGTTCCGCCCCCGTTTGTGCCGCTTCGCCGATCAGCCGCCGTGCCGTTTCAATATTGTCATTCACGACAGGGGTGGAGACCATTTGAACGGCAGCTACTTTAGTCATCTTCAACTCCTTATTTCATCGACAGGTTTACATGACAGCGAGCCCCTGATGGGCTAACGCTTGATCTCGCTGATTTCAGGTTCCGCCCACGAGCCGGTAATCTGGTATTCATGCGTCAGCTCTTTCATCAGGGGCTTTTGCAGGAATAGCTGAGCAAGGAACGTGCCAATTCCTATAGCAGGATTGATGAATCCGTAAGCCAGTGAAACGGCTGCCGCATTGAAATCGGGGATCACGGCAACGTGCAGGTTCTGTGTCTCTTTTGAAATATCAACACTGCCATCCATCAGCACCGTTGCATTGGGGCCCATCATCTTCATATTGTCCGTTTTCATAATGCCTTTTGTAATCTGCGCAGTCGCACTGATATCGTCAAAAGCAAAACCCTTTGAGAAAACATCCCTGAAATCCAGCGTCAATCTTCTGGGCAATGATTGCAGGCTGATAACACTCAGCAAACGCGCCGCTCCTGTATCGGCTTTCAGAAACTGGCCTGCGCCGATCTTGAGTGACAGTTTGCCGTACATGGACGGGATATCCAGCGCGAACGGCAGGCCATCCCAGCTCACTTCACCCTTCATTTCCCCTTTACCTTGCCGGAGCACACCCTTGTAACCGAATCTGTCCAGCAATTTTCCGGCATCCCTGATATTCAGGACATAGTTCAGTTTCGTCTGCTGCTTATTGCCTGTTGAGGAAATCCAGCTTCCCGATGCATCGAGAATGGCATCGGGATTGGTGATTTTCAGTTTGTTGATCCGCCATTCCCGTCCTCCCTGAAAATTGACATTGTTGGCAATGATTTCTGTCCTGCCAAGATGTTTTCCAAAGAGGACCAAATCATCAGCGATGATATCGAGCGCCGGAATGCGGCGGACATTTTCCCTGCCTGACATGTCAGATGCTTTTTTGACAGAAGAGGGCAAAATGTTCATGGACGTGAGGCGCGCGACGAGCTTCCCTTCCACCTGCCGGACATTACTATCGATCCATTTGATCTGTCCGTTTATTTGATCCGACCGGATAGCCGCTTCAATCGAGTTTTTCGACCGCGAACCATTCAGGCTGACATTCGTCAGCCAGGTATCCATCGATACCAGTTCATCCGCAACTATCGAAAAATAATCCGGATCGATGTACTGCTCCAACCCTCCACCAGAATCTGCGCTATTTGCCTTACCCCTGCCTGTTTCGGAAGGCAGCGTACTCAGTACATTGGCCCATTCGTTGAAGTCAAGATTATGCATGCTGAGATCAAGCGTCACTCCGGGACGGGTACGTACCGGCCGGTTTATGGCAAGACCGCCTTCGACGACATGCCAGTTACCCTGTCTTGTCTTCTGACGCAGATATCGTGCAGCAACATTGTCACCATAAACAATATCGATCACATCACGCGAGACACCATTAATCGCAGGCCTGTTGTCCATCTGAAACCTCAGGGGAACGGTACTGGCGGCCTGTTTGCCCAATGGGGCAGGCAGGTCGATTCTCAGTCCATTCAGACTGGAATCGACTCTCAATTCATTATCCGTAATGTTGACCACGAATGGAGTGCTGCCGGACAGTTTGCCGACAATCTGTTTCAACATGCCACCGGAATAAGTCTGCTGAAGCCCCCGTGAACTCAATATCCCTTCCGCGCGGACAAGAAAACGTCCATTCGACTGGGTTCCACCGTTTATGGAAGCGGGCTCATGCAGGAAATTGGCCCTGATTTTATCAAGTGCAAATCCCTTTTCGGAAAAATACAGCTGACCCTGTGTTTTGGCAATCGTCGGAAGATCCCTGAACAGGACAATATCGTTTCCGCCAAACTTCAGAGTGCCTTTGACAACCGACTTTTCCATTTTCTCCAGCGGCAATTGCATTTCCAGCAACAAATCGGCATTCCCTGTGGCGGTCGTTTCATCGGTCAGATGGCCAATCCAGTCAATCACCGGCGTCATATTCACAAACCCGACAAAATTCTGGAGTGTCCCGGCAGCTTTTCCATCGACAGTTAAAACTGGATTGTCGGCCAATACATTCGGAATGACCACATCGACTTCTTTCAGTTCGACATTATTGGTCAGCGCCTTGTCGGCATGAATGGCCAGCAGACTGCCGTCCATACGAAGTTCACCCTGTATTTTTTCAATGACAGGCCATGCCGGCTTGCGAGTATTGCGGTTTACCATGTCAGGCGCGTAATTAAGTACGCCATCCACGATTTTTGCATTCACCCTGAAAACACCTGTGTTTTTCCTGCTTTCAGCGGAATAAGGGAAATCGGCCAGATTGCCTTTTACCTCAATAACAGCTTCACTGACCTTTCCTCCTTTCAAGCCACCGGACAGCCAGTCCTTCAGGGTTTTTGATGTTTGAAGAGGGATATAGTGTTTTACCCTTTCAATATCCAGATTCCCGATTCTTGCTGTTGCATCCAGATAACCATATACATCATTTTTGTTCAGCAGCTCTTTCGTATATTGGCCAGAAAGATTGACTTTCAATTCATTCTGCCGGAAAAACAGATCTTTGGCTGTGACTGTCAAAACATCCTTTGGTGAACGATGCCACTGCATATTCACTTTCAATTCATCGAATTTCTGGGGGACTGCCCGACTGTACAATGGGAGAATCAGCGTTGACTTCGGCGAATCCAGCTCAAGATTACCGCCATACTC
>ENA-UEYG01001774-UEYG01001774.1-human-gut-metagenome-genome-assembly--contig:-NODE-1774-length-14853-cov-3.068083_pt1 | contig 14853 bp, 9 predicted proteins | sample MGYA00242933_ERZ507934 | MGnify/ENA primary metagenome ERZ507934 (study PRJEB26167, sample SAMN06115527) | human gut metagenome | host: Homo sapiens | place: China:Zejiang | collected 2015-11-10... | reverse complement strand
TCCCAAAAATAGCAAATTTACCTCCATGAATACTCCCCGCAGGCAAATCGCATGCGCCAAACCGGCATGGAGGGAAGTCTTCTAAAAGTTCGCCTTCACCCCTACCGTAAAGTTAGCCCCGTATTCGGGGTAGAACGGATATTCGTACAGGCGGCGGTTGATCAGGTTGCGCCCTTCGGCGAAGAGTGTCACGCGGCCCGAAACTTTCCAGTCGAAATTGACGCGCAGATCGACGGCGAAGGGGGCTTCGAAAGTATCGTACAGCATCGTAACACGCTGCTCGGTGTCTCCGGGCGCAGTTTCCGTCTCCGTATTTTCGAAAACCACACTCCACTTACGGGCACTCTGCAAGTAGACTCCCGCGCCGAACGAAATCTTGCGGCCGTCGTAGTGCGCCGACAGACTGCCGTCGAAAGCAGGCGCGCCGTTGTGCAGTTTCGTCTCGTCGTCGTTATAGATATATCCGTGTACGTCCAATTCCGTCCTAAAACTGCTCACCGGACGCCACGTCATTTCGCCGTTGAACGAAAACAGGGTCTGACGGGCCAGTGCCGGGCGCATAGCTGCTCCAGCGACGGCCTTTTCCCCGTCGATCGCATAATTGTCGGAAACATACCAATAGGGATGGTTGTCCCGGACCGAAAATCCGGCATATACCCTGTAGTCGAACTTCCCGCGCCAAATGCTGCCGCCGATACCGAAACGACCGTTGTAATCGACCGCACTCTTGGTCTGCAAGAATGCGGGGGCAACAACGTAAGGATTCTGCCGGGTCAGCGAGCGGAAGCCGTTGTCGTCCACACTGCCGTCCATCTCGAAAAAGGGACAAAGTCCGTCCGTTCCGAGGTTCAGATTCAGCCGGACAAACGGAATGATGTAATTTTCCGCTTCGAGGCTCTTGACCTTGTCATGGTAATAGTCGGCTCCTGCTTCGAGGCGGACTACCCCGCCTTCGATACCGTAACGCAGGGCGGCATGGATCAGCTGCTGATTATAAAAGTCGATCGCTTTCTGCCCGGCCAGCCGCGTATAGCCGATCTCGGCCGCAAGCCGGTGGCGGCCGAATCCGCGGGCGATCTTCGCATGGGTCTCCAGCGTGGTCTGACGCGCCTTATCGTTATAATCCGGCCACTCGGAGTGGTCGAAAAACAGCCCGCCGCGGATCGCGATTTCGAAATTCACACGGCTCAGGTCCTGAAAATCGTCGCCGAAGCGCACCGCGATGTTCGCATCGCCGTAATCGGCCATTGCGCCGGGGGCCATGTCCGACGTGACGCCCGGCGCGACATACATCCCGTAACGGTGATACATCCGGTTTTCATAGGAAAGGTCGCCCTCCAGAATGTGTTTGCCGAAATACTTGCCGGCCGCGGCGCCGATGCGGTTGAGCATCCGCGTCGAGTTGTTTTTGATGCCGAAGTCGTTTTTGATCTTCGCATAGCGGCCCTCGTGGTTCACGTACCCCACGACATAACCCGTACCGGGGTTCTGGCTCGAAGCGTAGAAATCCAGCACCGAATTGAGCGGATAGCCCACCCCGGCCTTCAGGTAGAACGGCAGCGGACGGTTGAATTCCCAATAGGTCACCGTCGCCGGACGGATCGGCCGCGTGGCGAGTGTCGTCTGCAGCGACAGCGGCGTGATCGTATAGTCGATTTCGGGCCGCATCTTCACCGTGTCGGTCATATCGGGCACGACGGCCAGCTTCGCGGCGCTTTCGACGCTCGGAACATAGGCTTTGGTCACTTCGACCCGTTTTTCCACCTGCGCGCTCACGCTGCAGGGAAGCGCCGCCAGCAGCGCGGCGGCAAACAATATGCGTTTCATCATCAGTTCAGTTTTGCGATCCGTTCTTTCGCTTCGGCCACAATGCCGTCGTCGGCAGGCGAATAGCCGTCGGCAACGCTCTGATAGGTCGCCCTAGCTTGGAAATTGTCGCCCTTGCGGACATAGACGTCGCCCAGCAGGATAAAGGCCTTGGCTAACCAGTACGCCTGCGGCTCTCGCTCCGAATAGGCGAATATCGCCTTCTCGGCCTTGTCCATATCGCCGCCCGCGAAAACATCTTCGAGTACGTAATAGGCGGCCGCGGAGCCTTCCTTCGTGCGGACGTCGGACGCCAGTTCCTTATACAGTTTCACGGCATCGGCGCGGCGGTCCTGCAGACGCAGCAGCTCGGCCCATGCGAATTTCGACTCGCGCAGCGCGACGGCCCCGGCGTCGGGATGCGCCGCGACATCGGCGGCCATCGCTTCGATCTTCGCCGCATCGCCCCCGGCCAGCGTCGCACGCACATAGCCCTTCATGGCCTCCTCGCGGCCCGTTTTGGTCGGCGCGGCGTCGTAAAGCCGGCGGTAGGCCGAGGCGGCCTCGTCCCAGCGTTCGTCGGCATAAGTCATCTCGGAGAGCTTCTCCAGCACGGCGACCGTGTACTGGGTCGTCCCCCGGTCGGCGAGCGCCGTGAGCGTCTCGATGGCCTCCCCGCGCTCGCCCGAGCGGAGGTAGCAGTCGCTCAAATAGTAGAGCGCGTCGGTCAGGTAATACCCCTTCGGATAGCTCTGCACATAGCTGCGCAGCGACTTCGCGGCAGCCTCCTGCTGTCCGTCGAGGTAGAGTTTCTGTGCCGCGGCGAACGACAGCGAGTCGCGCGAAAGGGCCGTCAGGTCGCTCTCCAGTCCGGCCTTGGCGGCGTAGTCGAAATAGGCGTCGGCGTCGCCCTGCGAAACGTAGATCTCGCGGATCGACTGCATCGCGCCCCTGGCTTCCGAGGAGTGGGGCGACGCCCCGACCACCCGATCGTAATACTTGAGCGACTTTTGCTTGTCGCCCAGATTCAGGTAGGCCAGCCCGAGGTCGGACAGCGCCTGCGTGCAGCGCGGCGACGACGGATAGGCGGCCACGAACTTTTCGAGCTGCGCGGCGCCCTCGGCATACTTCTCCTGCGCGATGTAGCTGCGTCCCAGCTCGTAGGAGGCTTCGTCGGCATAGTCGCCGCCCGAAGCGGCGATCTGCCGCAGGGCCTGCTGCTTCTGGTCCGTGCGGCCCAGGATGCCGAGCGTCACGGCCCGTTTGTAGCGGGCGTACTGCTGTTCGGGCGTCGCCAGGGCGATGGCCTTGTCATACTCCCCCACGGCCTCCTCGAAACGGCGGTCGGAATAAGCCGCGTCGCCCAGCCGGTTGTAGGCGTCGGCGCGGTAACGGTCGCGCGGCGACCAGGCGGCGAGGAACTTTCGGAACGAAGCCTGCGCCTGCCCCAGGTCGTTGCGGTCGAAGGCGCAGTAACCGAGATTGTACCACGCCAGCGCATACTCCCGCTCGGTGCGGGGCGCACGCTTCAGGTAGGCGTTGTATTTGGCCGCCGCCACCGGGTAGTCGCCCTGTGCGAAGGCGATTTCACCCTGCCAGAAGGCATTCAGCGCGGTGTACTTGGGGCTGACGTTCACCGCGGCGGATTCCGTGAGGTAACGCTGCGCCGCACGCATGTCGCCCGCCTTGTAGGCCTCCAGAGCGCGGAAATAGGTGATCTTCTGCAACGCCGCACGGATGTCGGCGTCGCCCGAGGGCATCTGTTTGATGGCCCTGTACGCGGCATCGTAGTCGCGGGAGTTGTAGTAAGCGGCGATCAGCAGCGCACGGGCCTCCTCCGCACGCGGCGACGAAGGATAGCGTTCGACATAGCGCGTCAGCACGTTGATCGCGCCGTTGAAGGCGCCGCCGCCCAGTTCGTACTGCAATTTGGCGTAGTTGAACAGCGCGTCCTCGGCCACCGTCGCGTCGAGCGACTCGTCGGAAGCCATCGCGAAAGCCTGCATCGCCGACTCCTTGTCCCCGGCGCGCAGGTAACAGTCGGCCAGGTGGTAGGAGGCGTTCTGCGTCAGCGCGTCTTCAGCGCCGCACGCCTTGCGCAGCCACTCCGCGGCCTCCGCATAGCGGGCCGTGCGGTAGAGCGAGAAGCCCTCCAGGTAGCTGGCGTCGCGGTCCATCTCCCCGCCGGCCTTCCGGAAAGCCGCGAGGTGCTCCAGCGTCCTGTTGAAATCCTCCAGCCGGAACCACGATTCGGCGACCACGCGCTCCAGCTCGGCGCGCCGCTCGGGAACGGCCCGGCGGGCCAGCGTCTCGCCGTTTTCGACCACATAGCGGTAGTTGCCCTCGCGGAACTCGATCTGCATGAGGTAATAGGGAACCACGTCGCGGTAGGCGTCGCTGCGCAGAAGCGCCGTGAAGGCCTGCTTCGCACGGCCGTAACGCCCTTCGGCGTAGTCGATATAGGCCTTGTAGTAACGGGCGTGATCGGCGTATTCGCTGCGGCTGCCGATGCGGTCGAAATAGTCGTACGCCTTCCGGTAGTCGCCCCCGGCGAACGCGACGTAGCCCATGCGGATGTCGTACTGCTCGCGGCGCGGCGCGCTCAACGCCTTGTAATCGGTCTGCGCGAAAGCCTCGCGGGCCTTTTCCATGTTCCCCGCGGCGCAGTAGAACGAACCGAGTGCGAAACGCACGTCGTTGGCGTAGACCGATTCGGGATAACGCTCCGCGAATTCGCGCAAGGCCCCTTCGGCATCGGGGCTGCCCAGCTCCACGGCGCAGGCGGCCAGGTAAAAATCCGCCTCCTGGGCCAGCAGGCGGTCCGAAGGCGTCAGCACCGCCCTGACGCGGAGGAATTCCTGCCGGGCGTCCCTCCAGCGGCCGTAATCGAACAGGTCGCGGGCGCGCCCCGCGAGGGTCTCTATTTCAGGCCCGGCAGCCTGCGCGCCGAAGGCGCACGCCGCAAGGGCAAGGGTCAGCAATGAAATCCGGAATTTTCGCATATGCATTGTTTCACTAAATACGGGCAAATATACGAATTTTTGCCCATCCGCACACTACCAAAGGAACGGAATTTGCCCCCGGGTCATTGTTGAACACAAAAACCGAAATCCATGATTGAAAAAGTAACTTTACAGATGTCCGGAAACGGGAAATTCCGGACCGAAAACGGCACCGGATGCGACGCGATGAATCCCAAGACCCTGATGCTCTACGCCGCGGCGCAATGCTCCGCCCAGACGGCGCTGATGATCATGCAGAAAGAGCGCATCACGCCCAAACGCTTCGAAATCAGCTATTCGGGCGATTTATCCGCCGAGACGGTTCAATCCGAAAGCGTATACCGCTCGTTCCATGGGGGTTACAACGTCGAATGCAGCTCCGAAGACGACCAGGCGAAGGTCAGCCGCGCACTGGAACTGACACACGAAAAGTACTGCGGCATGGTGCAGATGCTGCGCAGGATCGCACCCGTGTCGCGCGAAATCGCGGTGGTCAGCACCCAGCCGGCGAAGGCGTAGAACGCCCGGCGGCAGGAAAAAACGGCGGAGAGATTCTCCGCCGTTTTTCTATTGCGCCGTGATGCGCTGGTAATCCGACACCGCCACGGCATAGTTGTAATGCGCCCGGATGGCGTTCGAATAGAGCTGAATCCAGCTCAACTGGGCTTGCAGGACGTCGAGGATCGTCGCCAGGCCTTCGCCGTAGGAATAGGTGCTGATGGAGAGGTTCTCGCCCGCGATGCGGAGGCTCTCTTCCGAGGCGTCGACCTGCGCGCGGCTCTGCACGAGGGCCGTCCAGCCGTTCATCTCCTCGCGCACGATGTCGTCGTGCACGAGCGCGGCGTTCCACTCCTGCTGCAACTGCACGGCGCGCGCGGCCCCCACGGCCCGGCGGCGTTCGCCCCAGTGGAAGATCGGCACGGAGAGTTTCACGAAAGCCGATCCGTCGACGTAGGTCGCCCCCGTGCTGTTGGGGTAATAGGGCTGCCACATGCCGCCGACACCCACGCTCAACTGCGGATTGAACGGCGCGCGGACGGCCCGGATTCCCGCCTCGGCCTGCTCCGAGCGCAGCCGTGCGGCGGCATAGTCGGGACGCCGCTCCAGCGCCTCGGCCGCCACGACCCGTCCGGGCATCGGCAGCGAGTCGCGGATGCCCTGCGCGAGCTGTACGCCGAGCGCGGCGTCGGTTCCGCGGAGGATGTTGAAGTTATGGATGGCGGCCTCGTAACTCTGCTCGGCGCTAACGAGCGAGTATTCGGCCTTGCTCAACCGTGCGTCGATCATCAGCACGTCGCCCTTGGCGATATAGCCCTCCGAAAAGCGGCGGTCGACGACCTCCTTGAGCGAACGGATGATCGCGACATACTGCCGCATCGAGGCGGCATAGAGTTCCACGGCCGAGAGGTTCCAGTAGGCGTAGTCGGCGGCATAGCGCACGTCGAGGCGCGAAAACTCCTCGTCGCACAGCGCGATGCCGTAGCCCAGTTCGGCCTGCCGGGCCGCGGCCCGCACCGCACCGCCGCCGTAGACGGTCTGCACCAGCTGCGGCAGGAGGCTGAACGTCCAGCGTTCCACGCCGTCGAAATGGCGCACGGTCGCCGTGAAACTGCCGTCCATCGCGAGCCGCGGCAAGTAGCCCGTACGGGCCTGCCCCGCCGTCTCGGCCGCCGCATCGCTCTTCGAGGCGGCGATCTTCAGCTGCCAGCTGTAATCGGCGACGGCAGCGCGGTAGTCGGCGAGCGAGGTCTGCCCCAGCGCCGGGACGCAGAGCCAAAGGGCGATTATCGAAACTGTTATCTTCATGGCTTGCGGATATTGTAGAACAGCGCGTAGACCACCGGCAGGACGCAGACCGTCAGCAGCGTGGCGACCAGCAGTCCGCCCATGATCGTGGCGGCCATGGCGCCGAACATCGAGTCGAACAACAGCGGCAGCATGCCCAGAATGGTCGTTCCCGAGGCCATCGCCACCGGGACGATACGGCTGCGCGTCGCAGAGGTCAGGGCCTCGTAGGGGTCTTTGCCCGCGGCCCGCAGCACGCCGATCTGCTCGACCAGCACCACGGCGTTCTTGATGTTCATGCCGACGAGTCCCAGCAACCCCAGCAGGGAGAAAAAGTTGAACACCTTGCCCGTGACGGCCAGTCCCAGCACCACGCCGATGAAGATCAGGGGGATCATCAGTAGAATGACGACCGGCTCGCGGTAGTTGCGCAGCAGCAGCAGCAGGACGATGAGGATGAGCACCAGCGTCAGCGGCATGTATTCGGCCAGCGCCTCGTTGGACTCCTGCTGGCTCTCCTGCTCGCCGAAGACCTTCATCGAGTAGCCCTCGGGAAGCACCACGGCGCGGTCCACCGAATCGCGCAGCGCGGCGAACAACTGCATGGTGTTGACCCCGCGGCCCGGGTCGCATTGGGCCTTCATCACCCGCTGGCGGTTGAAACGCTTGATGACGCCCGGCCGGAAATCGAAACGGAATCCGTCGGTCGCCTGCTCAATCGAAAAGACCTTGCCCGAAGGATTGAAGATCGGCAGGGCCTGCAAATTGGTCAGGTTATACGAACCGATGTTCTCGTCTTTCAGAAGGATCGGCATGAACTGGTCGCCCTCGCGGTATTCGCCCAGCGTGTATCCCTGCGTGGCGATGGTGATGCCGCGGGCCATCTGGCTGCGGGTGATACCGATGCGCTGGCCCTTCATCTGCGAGTAGACCGGCTGCCACATCGGCACGCGGTTGCCCCAGCCGTTGCGGATGTTTACGGCTCCCGGGGTGCGCCACATCACCTCTTCGGCCCGGGCCGCGAGACGGCGCAGCGTGTCGACGTCGTCGCCGATGAAGCCGAACTCGATGGCCGCGTCGGGCACGGGCGAGAGCTTGAAAAGCGACGAGCGCAGCCACACGTCGGGAAAATTCGCGGTGACATAGGCGTTGAAACGCTCCTCGACAGCCTCGGTCTGCCGCTTGTCGTGCAGTTCGACGAGGATGTTGCCGAAATTGGGACGCAACGAAATGCTGCTGCTGGCCAGATAGTAACGCGGCGGCGTCGACCCGAGCGTCATCGAGACGGTCTTCACCTCGGGCTGCGCGCGCAGCCACTCCTCCATGGCGAGCAGATTACGCTCCGTATCGCGGATATTATACCCGTCGGGCAGCAGTACGTCGGCCCGGAAATAGGGCTTGTCGAGCGACGGAAAGAAGTTCTGGGGCATCAACCCCATGACGGCCAGCGACAGGACGAACAGCCCCGCGACCGTCGCCGCGACGGCCCACCGCCACCGCAGCAGGGCGGCCAGCAGGCGGTCGAAAGCGCGGTAGAAGCGCGTGTCGTAGGGATCGCCGGCAACGGGTTTCACCTTGAGCATGAAATTGCCGAACAGCGGCGTCTGCGTCAGAGCCAGCACCCAGCTCAACAGCAGCGAGAGGGCCAGCACGACGAACAGCGGCTTGACGATCTCGGCCACCGACGAGGGGGCGAGGTACAGCGGCAGAAACGAGAATATGGCGATCAGCGTGGCCCCCAGCAGGCTCCACCGCGGGGCGTTGGCTCCCTCGACGACGGCCGTGCGGCGTGCCGCGCCCCGCAGCATGGCCTGTTGTGCATTGTCGGTGACGACGATGGCGTTGTCGACGAGCATGCCCATCGCGATGATGAAACCGGCCAGCGAGGTGCGGTTGAGTCCCTCGCCCAGAAACTGCATCAGGAGCAGCGTGCCGCCGATCGAGAAGAGCAGCGAACTGCCGATCAGCACCCCGGCGCGGAAGCCCATGACGAGCATGATGATCAGAATGACGATCGCAACCGACTCGGCGAGGTTGAGAATGAACGTGGAATTGGCCTCCCGGGCGATGCGGTTCTCGGGATAGAGCACCGTCAGCTCCATGCCCAGCGGCATCTGCCGCGTGAGCGAAGCCAGCAGGGATTCGATCTCCGCACCGGTCTTCACCACGTCGACGCCCTCCTCGGTCGAGACGCCGATGCCCACGGCGCGGCGGCCGTCAACGCGCATCATCGTCTGCGGCGGCTCGGCGTAGCCCCGCTCGACGCGGGCGATGTCGCCCAGGCGGTACTGTTTGCCCGAAGAGGAGATCAGCAGCTGGTCCGAAAGGTCGTCGAGCGTCTTGTAGGTTCCGTCCTCGAGAATCTGTATCTGGAGTTTTCCGGCCTGCTTCTCGCCGCTGTCGACGATGGAATTCTGCTGGCCGATGGTCGCGACGATGGTTTCGGGACGGATGGCGAAATTGGCCAGCGTCGCCATGCTGACATAGACGTTCACCACGGGCGTCTGTTCGCCGTAAAGGGCCACCTTCTGCACGCCGTCGACCGTCACGAGCGCCGTTTTGAGCCGCTGCGCCCAGTCGCGCAGTTCGGACCAGGTGAAGCCTCCGTCGACCGAAAGCCCGTAGTAGATGCCGTACACGTCGCCGAAATCGTCGGCGACGGTCACCGCCGAAGCCCCCGCGGGCAGGCGCGGCTGGACGTTGAGCACCTTGCGGCGCAGTTCGTCCCACAGTTGCGGAATTTCGGAGGCGGGTGTGGCCGGGTCCAGTTCGACCTGTATCTTCGAAAGCCCGTAATAGGATTCCGAAGTGATTTTATGCACGCGGCGCATCGACTGCACCTCGCGTTCGATAGGCTCGGTGACGAGTTCTTCGACCTGCTGCGGCGTAGCCCCGGGATAGGAGCAGACCATCGACGCGATTTTGATCACAAAGGCCGAATCCTCTTTCTTTCCCAGCGTGGCGAAGCCCAGCGCTCCCCCGGCCAGCAGGACGAAGAGGAAGAACCAGATCACCTTGGCGCTGCGCAATGAATATTCGGGCAGGTTCATGGCGGCGTCAGTTTAAGATGCGGACCCGTTCGCCCTCGCGCAGCTGGTAAACGCCCGCCGTGACGACCCGTTCGCCGGGCGCAACGCCGCTGTCGACGACCACCCGGTCGCGGCCGAACAGCTCCCCGAGCGTCACCTCGCGGCGCATGACGCGGTCGCCCGCGCCGACGATCCAGACGTAGGTCCCGCCCCCGGCCGGGGCGTAGACGGACGAAACGGGCAGCGACACGGCATCGGGAACGGGATCGGCGCTCAACATGGTGATCGTGCACGACATGCCGGGCGAGATGCGGTAACGGGCCGGATCGGGGTTTTCGAGAGTCAGCGACACGGGGAATCCCGAGGCGTCGGACGAGGTTTCGACATACTCTTTCAGGCGGGCCGGAATGGCCGCGCCCCGGTAGTTGTCGAACGCGACGGTAAAGCGCGTGGAGCTGTCCCGCAACAGCGGCAGCGCGTTTTCGGGCAGCGTGAACTGGACGGTCGCGGTGACGGGATTGACCAGCCGGAGAATCGGCTGTCCGGCCTGCACGCGTTCGAAATTATCGACGTACTTGCGCTCGACGACCCCGGCGAACGGGGCCTTCAGGCGGGTGTCCTTCAGCAGGTCGAGGGTGTTCTCGTAGGTCGAGCGGGCCTGCGCATAGCGCGTCGCGGCCGCTTCGGCCTCCTGCCGCGACACCGCCTCGTGCTCCAGCAGCCGCTGCATGCGCTGCTGCTGCGAGCGGGTCTCCTCGAAGGCCGAGCGGGTCGCCGCGACCTGCAACTCGATGTCCCGGGGGTCGAGTTCGGCGAGCAGCTCCCCCTTCTTCACGCCCGCGCCCTGCGAAACGGGCACGTCGAGGACCTGCCCCGCCACCTTGAAGGCGAGGTTCACAGCGTCGTCGGGAGTAGCCATGCCGGCGAAATCCTTGTCGATAAGTCCTGCGCCGGCAGCCGTCGCCACCTTCACGGGGCGTACCACCGCAGGTGCGGGCGTCTTGCGGGAACACGCCCCGGCAAGCAGGGCGATCGCTAAAATGGGGATGATTCGCATACGAAAAAAGTTGACACCGTTTCCGGCGTCAACTTTCATACCAGCGTCCCGCAGGATGCCCCTACGGACGAATATCGCGACAGTTCTTTTTAGAGGTGATGGTTCCGTCGTCCAGCACGACAAGCCCGTTATCGGCGCGGAGCATGGTTTTCATCGTCGAGGCGTCGATGTTGTAGCACCGCACCTCCACCGTGCCGAACTCGTGCCACGTGACGCCGTAAAGCGGATCGGGCGTCAGGCAGACCACGTGCGCACCCTCCTCCCGGGCGCGCTCCGCAAGCCGGGCCATGCGCCGTGCGCACGAACGCGGCAGGCGGTCGAAAGCCGTGACGCAGAGCATGTAAACCCGCCCCGGCATCGTCAGCACCTCCTCCGTGGCGTCGCCCTCGGCGTCGCGCAGGGCGAATTCGCTCACAAGAGGTCTCACGGCCGGGACTTCGCTCGTGGTGCGGGTGTCGACCCACTCCCACTTTTCGGCATCCTGCCACTCGGTGTCTTCCAGCGAGAACTCGCGCTCGCGGCCCGTCCGCCTGTTGCGGTATACCAGCACGGTTTCCGACTCGCCCGGCTCGACGACGGGAGCCTGCATCGCCTCGCGGATATTGACCCCGACCTTATAGGGCAGGAAATCCACGAGCGGCAGGTGAATGTAACAGTAATAGCCGAGGTACATCGCCAGAAAGAAGAACGTGCAGGTAAGCACGATCTCCAGCGGTTTGAAGGCGAAAATCTTGTCGGGCCGGTAACGCCACCACACCACGAAGGCCATCGGCAGCAGCACGACGTTCTTGACGAAAGTCTCCCACGGGGTAAGTTTCAGCGCCTCGCCGAAGCACCCGCAGTCCTCGACGGGGATGAGCGTGGCGCTCAACAGCGTCAGCAGCGTGAAGAAAACCATCGACAGCACGGCGAAGATCGAAATAAGCCGGATACGGACCTTGAACAGCAGCATGCAGCCCATCATCAGCTCCGCGCCGCACAGCCAGATCGAAAAGACCATCGCCCCGGGCTGCAGGTAGTCGAGTCCGTAGATCGAAAGGTACTCGTTGACCTTCAGCGCCGTGCCCCACGGATCTATCACCTTCGTGAAACCCGAAACGATGAACGTGCAGGCGAGGATCAGCCGGCAGACGTTGGCCGCGATTTTGAAAGTCCGGGTCTTTCTCATCGCGCGTCGAGTATCGGGGCCAGCACGGCCCGTATTTTTTCGAAATTATGTTCGGGCGAACCCATCGCCCCCGACGGATCGCTGCAATCGACCACACGCAGCGAATCGTCCTTCGCTGCGGCGGCAAGGTACACCTCGCGCACGCGCCGTTGCAGGTCGAGAGCGTCTTCGTGAATGTCCCGGCTGCCTTGCAGGTAGTCGCGGTCGTCTCCCTCGCGGACCTCCGTGAGCTTTCGTTCGGTGAAGGCGAACGGCACGTCGAGGAACAGCGACAGATCGGGGCGCGGCAGGTCGTTGTAACCGAATTCCAGGTCCAGAATCCACTGCGCGAGGCGGTCGCGCCGCTCGCCGGCAGGTAGTTTCGCACACTGGAAACCCACGTTCGAATAGACGTAACGGTCGAGGACCACGGCTTTGCCTTCGGCGATCCACGCCCGGATCTGCGGGCCGGCCGCCGCCCGGTCGCCCGCGAAGAGCAGGGCCACCAGATAGGGGTCGACTTCGTTCACGCCGCCGAATTCGCCGCGCAGGAAGCGGGCGATCAGTTCGCCGTAGACCGGCGCATCGAAACGCGGAAAATGAACGTATTCGCTCTCCACGCCACGTTCTGCGAGCAACTGGCGCAACATCCGGATCTGGGTCGACTTGCCCGCTCCGTCCAAGCCTTCGAGTACGATGAACATAGGTAGTAGTTTTTAATTTTCAGTTGCGCAGCATCTTCACGGCCCGTTCGACCCCGGCGGCCAGCGCATCGGCCTCCGCAAGCGTATTGTACAGCGCGAACGAGGCCCGGCACATGCCCGTCGTCCCGTAGTGGTCCATCACCGGCTCGGCGCAGTGCTGGCCTGTGCGGACCGCAATGCCCAGCTTGTCGAGAATCATCCCCATATCGTAGGGATGCACCCCCTCGACATTGAACGAGAGGATGGCGCATTTGCCGGGCGCCGTGCCGTAAATCCGCAGTCCGCCGATCCCCTCCAGCCGCTCCGTGGCGCGGCGCAGCAGCGCCTCCTCGTGGGCTTCGATCTCCGCAGGGTCGAACCGCTGCATGAACTTCACCGCCTCGCCCAGTCCGATGGCGCCCACGAAATTGGCCGTTCCGGCCTCGAATTTCAGCGGCACGGGGGCATAGGTGGTCTTCGCGAACGTCACCGTGTCGACCATGTCGCCGCCGCCCATGAACGGCGGCATCCGTTCCAGCAGTTCGCGCTTGCCGTACAGCACGCCGATTCCCGTCGGCCCGTAGAGTTTGTGGCCCGAGAAGGCGTAGAAGTCGCAGTCCATCGCCCGGACATCGACCCCGCCGTGAACCACGCCCTGACAGCCGTCGACAACGACAACGGCCCCCGCGGTATGCGCCGCTTCGACCACCGTCCGCAGGTCGGGCCGCGTGCCGAGCGTGTTGGACGCCTGCGTGACGGCCACCACGCGCGTACGTTCGTCCACGAGCGACGGCAGGAGGTCCGTGCGCAGCGCTCCCGCCTCGTCGAACGGCAGCACGCGGATTTCGGCCCCCTTGCGTTCGGCCAGCATCTGCCACGGCACGATGTTCGAGTGGTGCTCCATCTCGCTGACGAGGATGTTGTCCCCCGCTCCGACGAAGGCGTCGCCCCAGGCGTAAGCCACCGTGTTGAGCGACGCCGTGGCGCCCGCCGTGAAGACGATCTCCTCCTTCGCGGCCGCCCCGACGAACGCAGCGATCCGCTCCCGGGCGGCTTCATACAACACCGTCGCCTCCTCCGAGAGGAAATGCACCCCGCGGTGAATGTTGGCGTTCAGCTCCCGGTGAAGGCGATCGACCGTCTCGATCACCGTCCGGGGTTTCTGGGCCGTAGCCCCGCTGTCGAGGTAAACCAGCGGCTTGCCGTAGACTTCGCGGTGCAGGATCGGGAACTCCTCCCGTATTTTTTCAACGTCGAACATTTCTCACAGGGTTTCGATTTTCGCCGCGGCCCGTTCCAGGATCGCCCCGCACAACGGCTCGATGCCGCAGCGGGTCACCACGTCGCCGACGAATCCTTCGATCTGCAACCGCCGGGCCTGGGCTTCGCTCAAACCGCGCTGGCGCATGTAAAGTATCGCCTCGGCATCCATCTGCCCCACCGTCGCGCCGTGCGAGCATTTCACGTCGTCGGCGTAGATTTCCAGCTGCGGCTGGGTCGTGATGCGGGCCGTCCGGCTCAACAGGATATTGCGGCTCTGCTGCCGGGCGTCGGTGCGCTGGGCGTCGGGAGCCACGTAGACCATTCCGCAGAACTCGCCCACGGCCTGCCCTCCGGCGACCCCCTTGACGTAGGAGTCGCTGCGGCAGTCGGCGACGTTGTGCACCGTATGCAGTTTCAGCACGCAATGCTCTTCACCCGCGGCGAGGAACACCCCGCCCAGCTCGTTTTCGGCATCCGCACCGTCGAGGTCGATGCGGTACGAAGCGTTGGCGCTCGACAGCAGCACCGTCGTCAGGCGGCAGCGGCTGCGGGCGGCCTGCTTCACCGAGACCTCGGCGAACGCCTCGGCCGTGAACAGTTCGGTCAGCTCCAGCTGCGCCCCTTCGGCCAGTTCGAGCGTCAGCGACGACACGTCGGGTGCGGTATGCAGCACGACGATCCGCGCCGAAGCGCCCGCCGCGGCCTCCACGCGCAGATGCCGGGGATCGACCGCCGCAAAGGGTTCGGCCTCGGCCCCGGCGATGCGGAGCACCTCGCCGTCCGCCGCGCGGAACCCGCGGATGATGTCGGGAATCGTCTCCATCACTTGTCGTATTCGTTGATCAGCCAGTCGTACCCCTCCTTTTCGAGCTTGAGGGCCAGCGACTTGTCGCCCGAATGGATGATGCGGCCCTTGTAGAGCACATGCACCACGTCGGGCACGATGTAATCCAGCAGACGCTGGTAGTGGGTGATGACCACCGTGGCGTTGTCCGCCCGGTGGAGTTTGGTGACGCCCGTGGCGACGATGCGCAGGGCGTCGATGTCGAGCCCCGAGTCGTTCTCGTCCAGGATCGCCAGC
>ENA-UEYG01001768-UEYG01001768.1-human-gut-metagenome-genome-assembly--contig:-NODE-1768-length-14872-cov-3.661710_pt1 | contig 14872 bp, 7 predicted proteins | sample MGYA00242933_ERZ507934 | MGnify/ENA primary metagenome ERZ507934 (study PRJEB26167, sample SAMN06115527) | human gut metagenome | host: Homo sapiens | place: China:Zejiang | collected 2015-11-10... | reverse complement strand
CCCATTAGATGGGCTGAATATTCGGCTATGAATTTACCTATAGATAATAAAGATTCGCTTGTCTTCATGCATGTGGTATTTTTAAATCGGCTGCAAAAGTACAAAAAAGAGTAATAGCAGGAAAGGTAAAACACAAAAAATAAATACCTTTGCCTCCATAAAAAGAATGACTCATGAACAACCAATTTACATATCCGAAAGAGAAAATACGTTTTGCCATCCTGACTTTCTTCTTTGCCCAAGGACTCTGTATGGCAAGCTGGGCAAGCCGTATCCCGGATTTCAAAGATGTATTTGCTGCCAATTATGCATTTTATTGGGGTCTGATTTTATTTATGATACCAGTCGGCAAGTTTGTAGCAATTCCTTTGGCGGGTTATCTTGTATCTAAATTAGGGAGTCGCACAATGGTACAGGTCAGCATTTTGGGATATGCCATGTCCTTACTTTGTGTCGGATTGGCTCATGAAGTCTATTTGCTGGGATTCCTGCTTTTTTGTTTCGGAGTGTTCTGGAACTTGTGCGATATATCGTTCAATACGCAAGGGATCGAAGTGGAGCGTTTGTATGGTAAGACAATCATGGCAACTTTTCATGGAGGATGGAGCTTGGGAGCCTGTACCGGAGCACTTATCGGCTTCGTGATGATTCTGACGGGCACCTCTCCTGTTTGGCATTATATGCTAATAGCCGCTATTATCCTTATCATAGTATTGGCAGGACGAAAATATCTGCAAGAAACAACGCTTCCTATATGCGAACATCCGAAGCCGAGCCTTGAGACAACAGACAAAGCGGCTGATAAAGCTCCGAATGGATTCCGTCTGTTATTTCAAAAGCCGGAAATACTCCTTTTACAATTAGGTTTAGTCGGATTATTCGCGCTCATCGTAGAGAGTGCTATGTTCGACTGGAGTGCTGTTTATTTTGAATCGGTTGTCCATGTGCCTAAATCATTGCAAATCGGCTTCCTTGTATTTATGGTCATGATGGCTACGGGACGATTCCTGACGAATTATGCATACCAGCTTTGGGGAAAGAAAAAAGTACTGCAACTGGCAGGCAGCCTTATTTGTATCGGCTTCTTCATTTCCGCATTGTTGGGCAATGCGTTTGACTCACTGGGAATGAAAGTGATCATCAATTCCTTAGGCTTTATGCTGGTCGGACTAGGTATCTCATGTATCGTACCTACTTTATATAGCTTTGTAGGGGCCAAGTCAAAGACGCCCGTCAGCATTGCGCTCACTATCCTGTCGAGTATCAGTTTTATTGGTTCGCTGGTCGCTCCTTTGCTTATAGGCGCTATTACACAGGCATTAGATATTCGTATTGCTTACATGATTATAGGTATATTGGGAGGTTGTATCGTACTTATCGTCAGTTTCTGCAACGCATTCGATATTCGGGAAGAAAATAAACTGTAAATATATAAAACACAGTCTCTCACAGTACTTGATCACTCAAGCATCTGTGAAAGACTGCGTCAATCTTTTAATGCCTTAACTAACCTAACTACTTTATCTTAACTATACTAACCTATCTACAAAATACCCGAAAAATCTTTTATACTACTAATAATCCTATCTTTCAATTCGTTATTTTCAACTATTGAGAAGCCACAGTCTACATTTGCCGGAGCCAATAATACAGCTTTAGCTTCTTCTGCATCTGCCATCTCTTCCGGGTGCTCTCTGAAATAAGTTTCCCATTGGGAAGCTGATTGCGGAGTTACACCCAGCACATAGTTGATAAAATCATCATCCGTCAAAAAATCCATTACCTTTGAGCACATATCGCATCCTTTTTAAGCGTTTACATAAGTAGGACGGCGTTATCCTGTCTATGTACTCAACCCATTTACCTTTTTACTAAAATTAACTCGCCAGACTACGCAATTTTGTCAATCCGCGATGCATCAGGTTGCGTACAGACTGATAATTCATATTCATAATCTCGCAGATATCCTCGTATTTCTTTTTTTCTATATAATATAATGTAAGCGCTTCACGTTGGCGGGGAGATAATTGGTCGAGCAGACGTCTAACCAATGAAAATTCATTCTTGCGTTGCTCTTCTTCCATATAATCATCTTCTACATCTGTAGGAGTGGATATGCTAACTTCTTCTACTGCCGTATCAGACATATACATACGTTTGCGGAGTTCATCGCAGAGTTTGTTCTTCAATGAGATGAACAAATAAGACTTCAAATTATCAATAGTTCCTAATTCTTCCTTTTTAGTATAGAGCTTAACGAAAATATCGTGGATGCAATCTTTCAGTAACTCTTTATCAATGGTCAACTTCAATCCGTAATTAAAAAGGACGTTGATGTGCAAGTTATACAGCTGTGAAAAAGCTGCCATGTTTCCCGCTTGAAAAGAAGCGAGCAAAGTGTCGGTTGAATGATTAGTCTGTTCCATCATAGCATTAATTCGATTGATTTGATGTTGCAAAACTAAGCAGTATCGACCGCAACGTTAGGTAAAATCTGGTTTGTGGATTGAAAAAACAAGTATCATGTTTTATAACACTCTTTTACTAGAAATTACCAATAAAAAGCAAAAATCCCGCTGAATAGTCTTCAACGGGATTCTCTGCTTTATAACTTATGGAACCAATAAATACCTTCTTTCTTATCTGGCACCTTTAGTTTGTATAAACCATTTATTTTCAGCGATTTATTTATCGTTTCAATCTTTCCGGAAGCAGGATGAATGTACTTTAATACATATTTTCCGGACGATAATTGAACAGGAATTTCTGTTCCGGACTTGGAATAAATGATACTTCCAATATCAGATTTTACCATTTTCTTGTACTCATCCGTATTTGTTTCTTCCACTTCCATTGCTGCTGCATCCTTCAGGAACGCTTTATCTGTGCACGGAATTACAGGACATGAACCTCCTGCCATAAACACAGCCCATCCCATAGCCGGATAATTCTGTGCGTAGAATGTCACTGCCTTTTGAGGAAATTTCTGACGATACTCATTGACAGCTTTATATGCTTCTGTGAAAGTCACCTTTCCTACTTTCATCTTACGCATGTGCTGACGTGGTGCCATATTTTTTCCACCTTCTGGCGCAAAGATTCCATCTGTTTTATAATGCCAGTACCGGATATCAATAATATCTACTACGGCAGCGCGTTTAGGATCTGCAAGGATTGCATCCTGTACGTCTTTCGTTGTACTCAATGCCACTTTCGCTTTCTTCCCGGTTTCAGTTTCCCATTCAGCTATCACGTCCAACCAAAATTGTACGAAGTGCAACGGGCCTGTAAATTCGGCACTTGTCAACTGAATAACATTCGAATTGTCTGCGAAGTTATTCAGGCACTGGCGGATATATTGTCTGTGCAGTTCACGACGGACAGGATGACTGATATCATAGAACATATCCGCTACAAAGATTCGTTTGTCTCCGGCAAATGGAGCAGGTTCAGGAAATCCGGTCTGATTGATGTTATTGCTGCTTCTCCATGGAGAATCTACCCAATGCGCACCGGCTTCCAATATATTGTGCTGGAAATAGTTTTCATGGAACAACAGCAGTCCGTCCTTATTTCCTTTTTCTGCAAATTCTTTTAAGCGGCTCCAGTACCATGCATTAGGGCGCTTCAAATCATATTTGCTCAATCCTTCCCATGCTGTCCCCTGACCGCTACGACCGAATGGCTGTTCATAGAAAGGTCCCCATACATCACCATCCCGACGGCGAACCCGTTCGTGGTCATCCCGGCGACGATCGTACCAAAGACCATAATTCTGATCGAAAACAAGAATGTTTTTCTGTTTCATAAAGTCGACTACAGAATCAATGCGGTCGGTTAATCCCAATCCCTCGCGTCCCGGCACAAAGCGGGTGATGGCCGGACTTGCCTTTTTTAGATAATTGGTTTTGAGCTTTCCGTTCCACCAAGGGGTGGTATGAGTGCCTCCCACCAATAGAGCACCGTTCATCTGAATACGTCCATTGGTTACAGTTACTTCCGGTTGGGTTAATAATTTAGCAGCAGAAGCAGCAGAAGCAGCAGCAGAAGAAGAAGAAGAAGAAGAAGAAGAATTTGCAAGCGCAGCGCTCTTTTTCTCTTTAATATCATCGATTGATTTTACTCCGGTTGATGCCACCGAAGGAGCAAACTTATTATCACCGATCCAATGTTCCAACGTCAACCGTGGTTTATATGCTTCTTTAGCGAGTTCCATAGCTACTTCCACTGTAGGACTACTGGTTGCACTTGTATTTCTGGGCAGAATACGTGCACGTTCTGCACATTCTTTGTTTAACCGTTCTTCCAATTGAGCATAAAAAATACTGCGAGGTTGTACATGATTGTTGGACTGTGCCCATTCACCGTCACCGGAGAATTGTGCCCAACAACCGTATGCACGGTTCATCGCATCTTTTGCCGGGGCATAACATTCGATTTCCGCTGCGGTACATTGCCAAAACAAGCTGTTTGCCGTATTCCAACCGGCTCCGTTTTTATCTTGTCCCAAATTCTTGAAAGTCAGGTTATGACCGTCGATATTTACTACGTCAAACAATAGTCCGCATGCCCAGGCATCAATAGAGCCACTGAATCCCAAAGATTCGTACGAATCACATTGTACAAAAGCATTGGGACCGGCTGCGCAATATCCGGCAGCAAAGTCATGAATACCCTGTTCCGAATAGCAGCGTTGAAATAAAGTTTGTTGTCCCAGCGTATGGAAAGTGCAACGACGCATCCCTCCGATTTCTGAAACGGGTTCTTTCGAGATACAGTCTTCAACGGTAATTTTGGAACCTGTACGCTGAACAATTACAGCACTTCCTGCAAAATGCTTGAAATTGACCAGTCTCACCCAACAGTTTTCCGCATCCTCAATGGAAATACCTGTCCAGCAATGATCCTCGTCTTTAGGATAACGCTTGTCGTAATCAGAAATCAGTGTCATATTTTCTACGCCACAATCGTGAATACGTCCGTTCCATTGATAAGTCAACAGGGAAGAAGTTCCATAGTTGGCATCCAAAGCTACGGTCAGCGGAGCATCCAGTGTTACTTGGTTGCCGTTTACTTCGCAGACTGTTCTGTCCCAAGTCAGATCCATGTCACCTTCTTTCCATCCCAAAGCACTGATACCTCCTCCAAAAATATCACAACCCAAAGAGGCAATCCATTCTTTGCCGGAAGGACGGGTAACCATGACACGGTCTCCTTTTTTCAGAGAAACACCCGAAGCGACTTCCAATGTTCTCGCGTTTACCGGAACATAGTGGGAAAGCACCTTCAATGTGTCTTGCACATTCAGGTCGTCCATTCCTTCCATGTAGATAAGCGCACCTCTGTCTACGCCTTTTTTCAGCAGTATTGTTTTTTCTTTATCCGTTCCCCGCAATACAATTCCGGATGCGGAGATACGAATACTGCCGGACAGGGAAAACTCTCCCTGATCGAGTAATACGGCTCCCCGAAAACCGGAAGCGTCAGGAGCCAGCGAAGCTACATAATCAATGGCACGTTGAATACGTGCAGTATTATCTCCGGCTTTCCAGGGTACAAATACCACATTACGGACAGAAGGAATATCCTGTTCGGAGGATTTATATCCGCATGTAGAGAAATCGAGAATCCGGTTTCCCCGATCATCATTCAGGTAAGTGATCTGGTCATTCTTAACCTGTAAAGCAAAGGTTTGCGCATAACTTTGCACAAACCCAATGCTCAATAATCCTAAAAGGATCGTTCTTACTTGTATTTTCATTACAATAAACTTTAATCTCTTTTCATCCGGTTACAACAGACTTTTCCGTTTAGACAATGTATCGTAATTGTTCTTCAAGTCTGTCCAGTCCACTTTCTTTCTGGTGTCTATACCATTGATGTATTTTTCAATATTGGTATATCCGTCACCGTTGCAGTCCATGTTTGCGTCAGCCGGGTCGTTCGGATTCAATCCGCTGGCAATTTCCCAAGCATCCGGCATACCGTCGCCGTCCGAGTCTACTACCGCTTCACCTTTATATTCGGGCAGGCCGCCTACCTGACGAATATCTGTGATGATACCTTGCTTGTAAGAATCAGCCGGTAACCGTCTCTTCACGTAAGGAGAGACAAACTCCGGTGCATCTTTCGCATAAATGGCCTTTCCTGTTTGTACGGTTTTAATGACACGTGCATCTACTGCGTCACGTTTCGGAAAATTAGCTCCTACATTATCTAATACAAAGGTATAAGCTTTTTTGGTATCCATTACAGTTACCGATGGCATTTTGAAAGCCTCGTCCGATTTAATTAGCGGCAGAAACTTTGCGGCGTCCACCTCTTCTTTAAGTTGTACGCCTCCGTCCCAGTTATCTTTTGTAACTTTAGCATTGCCATGGATAATATTTCCGTTTACGTATGCTTTTCCGAATGAAAGCGGTCTGTTTTTGTCACGTCCCGCTTCCGGTTTGAGAATACGATAAGAAATCGGTTTACCTATCGGAGTGATCGGACCGGGTTTGAAATAGTTGTTTATCATATTGTAGAAACTGTTGTGATCGCCTCCGTCTACGGAACGGTTCCACCAGTTGAAAACAACATTATTGACGAAGTTAAAGTCGCCGTCCATACCTACCGAACTATTCCGGCTGATGTTGGAAGCAAAAAGATTACGGCAGAACATACTGTTATGCCCACCGATGGTTGCACCGAAAGCATGATTGTAGGTATCCAATGCTTCAGAGAAAATAGAATTCTGGATGGTAATGTTTACTGTCGGAAGTTTCAGCCCGTGTCCGTCTGCCCCTCTGTTGTATACATGACGGTAGATAGACATGTTTTCATCCAATCCCCAACTGGCGGAGCAATGGTCAATCATGATATTTCCAACCGCATTCCCTCCTACTGCATCATCACGGAAAGCTACGTCCTGCGCACCGCGGCGGAAGCGCATGTGGCGAATCACGACATCGTGTGTATCGATCAGGAAAGATTGTCCGGTGACGCAGATACCATCTCCGGGAGCTGTTTGTCCGGCAATCGTTACATAAGGGGCACGTACGCTAATCGGGCTTTTCAAATGAATCACTCCCGCTACATTGAATACAATAATACGTGCACCTCCCGTTTCGCAGGCTTCGCGTAATGTTCCGGGACCGGAATCTTCCAGCGAAGTGACCACGATCACTTTACCTCCACGACCACCGGGAGTATACATACCTCCGCCTTCCGCGCCGGGGAAAGCCGGGATATTACTTTTTATCAAATCTTCGGGTTTGGAGGCCCAAGGCTTATAGGGACGACCTTTCTTTGCTTCTTCTAACACTGTCGGCAAAGCTTTTTCCCATGCCGCATCCGATTTCCGTTCAAACTCCGCTTCTTGTTTTGCTCCTCTTGCTTTTACCGAGTCCGGAATTACAGGATACTGGGCTGCCACAGGTAGTACACAGGCAACCAGCATCCATGCTGATAATACTTTCTTGATGTTGTTCATTCTTTCGAATCTTAATTAGGTTTCTAAAAGGACGATTAAGAAAGCATTTTGTAATCGGTTATCTCTCTCCTTTCCGCCATTCATTCATATATTCGCGAGGGGACTGATTATATTTTTTCCGGAAACACTTGCTATAATATCCCGAATCCTTGAATCCGACAGCAAAAGCAATTTCGGAAACACTTAAATCCGTATTTTTAATCAGCTCGATAGATTTATTCAAACGAATCTCTTTTACCAGATCGACGGGTGCCAGGCCGGTAAGACTCTTCAGTTTCTTGAAGAATGCCGAACGGCTCAATCCGATACCGGATGCTATGGTGTCAATGTTAAAGTCACTGTCGTCCATATTTTCTTCAATGACCTGATGTATCTTTTCGAGGAACTGTACGTCTTTCTTTACCAAAAATTGTTCGTAGCTGTCTTCTTCGGTCGTTGTCTGGTTTTCCATTTGCTGACGAATTCGTTCACGGAACAGTTTACGTTCGGCAAGCAACTGGTCGATACGTGCCAACAGATATTCCTTACTGAAAGGTTTGGTAATGTAGGCGTTCGCCCCTAAAGTGATCGCTTTGGTCTTGGCGCCTTCATCATTCTTCGCAGTCAGGATAATGACAGGGATATGACTGATTTGGAAATCTTTGCGGATGGATTGCAACATTTCAAGCCCATCCATTTCGGGCATCATCTGATCGGTCACCACAATATCCGGATGATACAGATGTACTTTCTTCAAACCTTCCACTCCGTTATTGGCAATATGGATATTGAACTTGTCTTCCAGCTGAAGCTTTATCAACTGGCAAAGGTCTTTGTTATCTTCCACCAACAGAAGGGTCGGTAATGAAGCGTCGATTTCCGGTTCTTCTTCCTCCGTACCGTCTTCGGATATGGCATTTGCAACAGGATCTTGTTCTACCGCAATAGGGGCTGTCTCCGTATCTCCCACATAGAAATCTACTTCCGACGGGCGGTAATGCTCCTTATCCATCAGGAGTTCCACAATAAACACCGCTCCTTGTCCTTCGGGACTTTCGGCACGAATCTGTCCGTGATGCAGATTGACGATCTCTTTTGAAAGTGCCAATCCGATACCCGTGCCCTGATAATAGGAGTTTTTCGCGTTCTCTCCTTGCGAGAAGCGTTCGAAAATCTCGGTCAGTTTATTTTGTGGAATACCTACTCCGTTATCTTCCACCCGTACGTAACAACGTTTACCGTCGTCTGTCAATCCGGTAGTTATATAAATACTTCCTCCGGAATGAGTGAATTTGAATGCGTTGGATATGATGTTGCGGATAACAATGCTCATTTTTTCCTTGTCCGCCCATACCATAATCGGTTCATCCGGCAACTGGAAAGTAAAACTGATCTCGTTTTCTTCGGAAAGTACCCGGAATTCTTTCTGGAAAGAAGCTATCATCTCATTAAAATCAATTAATGACACATGCAAACGCATCTTGCCGTTCTGAATCTTCCGGAAATCAAGGATCTGATTCACTAATTGCAGCATTTGATTGGTGTTCTTCTCCATCAGATCCACATATTGCAATCCTTTCGGAGAGAGCTTTTCGCGTTCTCTTAGTTCCTGTATCGGACCTTTTATCAATGTCAAAGGAGTGCGCAATTCATGGGAGATATTGGTAAAGAACTTGATTTTCATTTCCGATACTTTTTGCTCGATATAGATATCATTCTTCATTTTGATCATGAAGAAAGCCAGGCGCAGGCTGAAATAGAGAGCTGCCAAACCTAGAATTACATATATAAGGGTTGCCCACCAGCTCAACCACCACGGTGGAAGGATAGTGATGGCCAGTGTACAGTTGGAAACCAGCTCCGGATTGGCTTCATCTACGGTTTCTACACGGAATGTATAGTCTCCGGGAGGTACGTTGGTATAAGAAGCGATACGGTTCTTTCCGTTATAATGCCATTCTTTTTCATATCCTTCGAGTATATATCGGTAAGATACCCGGTTCTGATTATAGAAATTCAATGCGGCAAATTCAATCGTGAACATGGATTGATTGTAGTTAAGTTCGATTGCTTTGGCGTATGTGATGGATTCTTTCAGAATCGGACATTCGCGGAAACTACGCAGATCGCGGTTGGAAACTTTAAAGTCAACAATACGTGTATCGTAGTTCGTATGCAATGTTTCCAGTTTGTCGGGAGAGAATGTCAGGATTCCCTGCCGGGTACCAATCCACAAATCTCCATTCAAGGTACGGAGGGCACTACCCTCTTCCAGTTCTACGTTCAGGAAACCGTCGTATTTGTCGTAGTTACGAAACTGTTCGGTAGCTTTATTGAAGCAAGACAAGCCAATTTCCGTTGTAAACCACAAGTTACCGTTTTTATCTTCTACGATGGACTTGACTACATCGTTATTCATTCCTTCGCGTATGCCGTATGATTTGAAGATCGGTTCACGCTTTTCTTTATCATAGCGGACTAATTTATTCAAACCGCCTCCGAATACACTTACCCAGATTTGCGAATCAGTATCTTTGTAGAGTACATAAATATCGTTATCCGCTACGTTTGAATTTTCGCTGACCTGGCGGTACGTTTCAAACTGGATCTGTTCGGGGGTAGTGAAATGTCCGTCGAAAGACATCAGGCCATCCATTGTTCCTACCCAAATACGTCCGTCTTCATCTTCCGTCATGGTACGTACCTCCATATAAAGACCGTATGCAGGATATTGTTTCAAGCCATTGTATTTATGTATAAAGGTAATTGCTCCGTTCTCTTCGGAAATTAGATTCAGACCTCCTCCCAGTAATCCTACCCAAATGCGTCCCTGGCTGTCCTGATAGGTAAAGTACACATCGTTGTTACTGATAGAATTCGGATTCTTGGGGTCATTGATATAACGGGTAAAACGCAACCCGTGCGGTGAATTCATGTCCGGTTCGGCTTTAACAAGCCCGTTTCCCTTGGTGGAAAACCAAAGATTACCGTCTTTGTCTTCCATAATATGATATACGGCTCCTAACAGATAGTTCTTATCCGAGAAGATTTGTTTCACTTGTCCGTTACGATCCAGGCGATACAAGGCTTGCCAGCGGGTTCCTACCCAAATATCCCCATTTTGCGCCTGGAAGAGAGCACGTATTCCCTGATTCCAAGAAGTCGATCTCTCGGGCACCACCGGAGATGGAGAAACTTCTGTCAGCAGTTGGAATTGCTTCTTGGGGAAATTAAGCCTGTATACTCCGCTGCTCGTAGATGCCAGCCAAAGGATGCCATCTTTATCCAGCAGAAGATGGAAGAAAAGCTGATTGGGAAGATCGTCGGAGAAAGGCTTCAATTGGTTGATACGGGTCATTTCCAGTTTCTCCCTGTCGAATAGAAGAATTTCTCCTCCCGGAGTCATAAAGAACATGCCTTGTTCGCCGGCATCCTGCATTTCAAAATTGCCGATTGCGTTCTGATTGGGGAATGTAAAGCGGTGATGGCTCCTGTTCAGGGGATCATAATAGGTCAATGCCTGGTTACCCTCCTGAAACCATACCTTATCGTATTTATCATAGAATATAATTCCATTGTCCTTTTCGGGGATGGTAAAGGGGAGCTTGGTCAACTGTTTGTAGCCGATATTGTACTCGTATGCTCCTTCGTTGGTGGTAATGTACATCAGACCGGATTCCGTTACCAGCAAATTAGAAACCGGCTGTTTGATTTCCGGTATCTCGTAACGGTTGACCACTCCGTTTTGCGGATCAATGCTATAAATGTGGCCTTTCTTGTCTCCCAACCATAAGAATTTAGAATTATAGGAGGCACAAGTAAACTGATCGGGGTTAGCAGATACTTTTTTCTGTATAAAGTCGGCAGGTTTGTCTTTCAGCGCTTCCCCTTTCCGTAGGGACAGAATCTGATAATCCATACCGATCCAATTGATAAATTCGGCTGTTTCGCAGAATATGTTGTGTTTCAGACGCATGTCGTACACGTTCACGTTAGGACGCGAATCATGCAATTGTTTCATCGTTATTTTACCTTCCTTGTCGGTGTACGCACGCAAAAGACTTTTATCTTTTGTCAGCAACAATACGTCGCCGTCTTCGGTCGTCTGAATCTTGATAATCTGAATGTTCTCGGAATATTCTTTCACATCATCGTAGACGGCGTGAAAGCTCTCATGCCGTTTATCGAACAGATAGAGTTTACGGTCGATAGTCTTAATCCACAGAAAACCATTCTTATCTTCTACGATGCGCTGAATTTTACGCGGCGGAATATCTGTGGAATAAAAGCCGTCATGATTATCGTAGGAACGGAATTTACTTCCGTCAAAGCTGCATAGTCCATACCAGGTACCAAACCAGATAAATCCGTCTTGTCCTTTTAATGTACAGTTTACGATATTATTAGGCAAACCACGTTCAGCCGTGTAGTGTTCTACAATCATATTTGGATAGGCAAAAGCATACATACCTATCATGGATAGTAATAGTATTAGAATATTCCGTTTTCTCATTGATGGCTATAATTGGAATTAAACGTACTCAAAGATAGTCTTTTTTTTTGAATAGTGCTTTAGTAACATATAAAAAACAAGTTGGCAGGTCACCCCGCTAATCACTAATCACTAACCTGCTAATCACTTTATCGTACTATTTTTCAGTTCCAAATTCAGTCTGTTGACGTTCTACTTCATCCAACACTCGTTGGCGTTCTTCTTCTGTCAGTTGCACTTTTCCTTCAGATGATTCTTTGCCCGGGTTTACATTGAGAGTGGACGGTGTTGTCCTTTGTATTTCATAAGTCTGTTCCTCATAGCAGAAAGGAAATTCTGCAGGAACGCTTTCCAGTTCAATTTCAGTAGCTGTCGGAGCTTGAGTACCCTCAAACTGTACGCGGGCTTTCACCTTTATTTTTCCGGCTTTCCGGGTAGAACGAATCAACACCGGAGCGGAGCCGAACTCCACCGCACGGGGATTAGCGCCAATAGTAGCATCTCCGATGATTTCTCCTTCACCTTCTACCGTGAAAACGATATTCTCTTTTGCCAGACGGCGCACATTTCCACTATCATCGGTTACTTCAGCAACTACGACGATAAAGTCGGAGCCGTCAGCTACCAGGTTCACTTTTTGGGTATCTATGTAAAGGCGTAGTTTGGTGGAACGTCGGGAAGGCATTTTCTTTTGAGTGCATACCACTTTTCCGCCGATGATTCCTTCGGCAACCATGTTCACTTTTTGCCAGTTCTTTTGAGTATAGCTATATCCGCGTGCTTCCCAAAAGTCCCAGACATTCTCGAATATAACGGGAGCATTCGGCATGTGCCCTTTGGCATGAATCACCGGTTTTGTCCAGGTTTTCGTTCCATCATAAATAGAAAGACGGACTGAATCACAGTTTGTGAATACAACTACGTCCTTATCGGAGAACTGTGACATTTCATGAGCAATGAATATCATCGGGCCACATTCTGCCAATGGGTGTTGGAGACTAGCCGGCGACTGGCTGCGAAATACTTCATACGCATATTTCTTCTGACGGAAAGCATCATAAATACCGCCCCAATAAGGATCCGGATGGTAACCACGCTGATGGTCGAACGGATGCCATTGGGCGCCACCGATAAATAAACCGGTCGTGCGGTACATCTCGTCATAGCTCTTTGCCAAGGACATAGCCTGTACCAGTAACGGGCGTTCTCCCCAACTGCGGCTGGCACGGTTATTATTGTTGTGAGCATACCAGTCGTCTACATTCTCCCCGAATTCACGGGTAAAGATACATTGCTCCGGCTTGTCTTCCTTTTCATCATCACCCGGCCAGCCATAAACAACGTCATAATGCTCTTTCACTCCGGCCGAATGGACATCGGCAGCAGCTACCGGACGTCCCGGATAGGGATATTCTTCTTTGGTAATCTCAAGAGCTTTCAAGGCAAAATCGAGCGGATAGCGGGTTTCATTCAAGATGGGTTCCCACATCAATACGGAAGGGTGATTACGGTCACGACGAATCATTTCGCGGGTATTCTGATGAACCAACTCTCCGAATTTCGGGTCTTTGTTCCAGTACTGCCATCCCGGAGTAGCGACAATCACGAACAGGCCGAGCTCGTCACAGGCATCCATAAAGGCAGGGTCTTGGGGATAGTGGGCTACCCTAATAATGGTACATCCGGCATCACGCAGACGTTTGGCGTCACGCCATTGCTGTGAGTTTGGCAAAGCATTGCCTACGTATGCAAAATCCTGATGGCGATTGGCTCCTACCAGTTGTCCGAAAGGTTTGCCATTCAGCCAGAATCCGTCTTTACCACGGAATTCTGCCAGACGAATACCGACACGGGTAATGCCTCCGTCAATGGATTTATTTCCTTTCTTAATACGTGATTGTACTCTATATAAATAAGGTGTATCCGGTGACCAAAGAGTAGGATTCTTTACTTCCATCTGTTGACAGATGGATTTTTTCTCTCCCGGCTTTAAAGAAAGTTTTCCTGAACTGCGTTTGATTACTTTTCCATCCGCGTCTGTCAAAGTCGTTTCTACAGTGACTGACTCGGAACGGGCGTCGTCATTCTGAACTTCGGTGTTTACATATACCTGCGCACTCTTTTCACTGATCTTATCAAAATGAATGAATACACCTCCACCGCCAACGATTTGTGAATCAATAGCGTCAGTAATAGCTACCGGAGATTTGGCAATCATCCATACATCACGATAAATGCCACCATGATAAGCAAAGTCTAATGTATATTGACGTTTTCCGGGAGGATAGGATTTGTCATCGCTGTTGTCCGTGAAAACAGCGAGCAGACAGGAGTCTCCGGCTTGTACACCATTGGCGGTCAAGTCTAAAGTAAAAGGCAGATAACCTCCCAGATGTTCCTGGATGCGTTTACCATTCAGATAAAGAATCTGTTTGCCCATAGCTGCTTCAAAATGAAGCACCACCCGTTGCCCTTTTGTTTCGGCGGGGAGGACAAAGTGCTTACGATACCAGGCCGGTCCTTGATAATTGCGGCATCCACTTCCTTCGGCCGGCATCAACTCTACGGTATGAGGGGTGGAAACGACATTCCAGGAACGGTCATCGAAGTTTACCACTTCTGCTCCCCGGACATCGCCTCTGAAAAAGCGCCATCCCGGATTGAAATTATAGACTTGTCGCCCGCTACCGGGAAGCTGGATGAATCCGGCAACCGATGTCTCGGGACGGTAAGTTTCTGTAGCCTGCCCTTTTTCTATCAAGGAAAATAGCAACAGAAAAGCTGATAAGATGATAAATGGTCTTTTATTCATAATTCTTTATTTATATATTTCATTCGTTAAAATGGGAATTTTGCAGTTAAATGAGAATTTATCGGTTAGGCTGAAAGCCATACAATTATATATTTATTGGGATGCCCTGAAAGGG
>ENA-UEYG01001765-UEYG01001765.1-human-gut-metagenome-genome-assembly--contig:-NODE-1765-length-14888-cov-4.936466_pt1 | contig 14888 bp, 17 predicted proteins | sample MGYA00242933_ERZ507934 | MGnify/ENA primary metagenome ERZ507934 (study PRJEB26167, sample SAMN06115527) | human gut metagenome | host: Homo sapiens | place: China:Zejiang | collected 2015-11-10... | reverse complement strand
CTCGCATTTCGTGGCAAGGATTTTCAAGAAAATCCTTGCAGAGCAATTAACTCATTTCATTCGTAAACTGCTCTAACTGTGCAGCATGCGCCCTTGCGCCTCGGCGGTGGGGTCTGATTGCGCCCGTGCCGCACGGAAGCCTTAGCGGCTGCCCACGCCAATGCTGGTCACGCTCTGGCCTTTGGCCTGCACCCGCGCGTTCTGGCCGCAGCCCGCGAGCGCCAGGGTCGCCGCCAGCAGCAGAACCAGGCCTCCGCCGCACAGGCCCGCGCCGATCCTGCCGTTGGGGCGGGCCCCTGTGCGGTTCCGCCAGCCGGAGGGCCGGGCCTTACACCCGCCGCTTTGCCATTGGGCACGGCCTTCAGTCACGGGGGGGGTCCTGGGTTACCCGTCCGCCTGCAGGCACGTCCTGGGTCACCCAGACGTTGCCGCCGATGACTGCGCCAGCGCCTATGGTCACCCGGCCCAGAATGGTGGCCCCGGCGTAAACAGTGACGTTGTCCTGCAAAATGGGATGGCGGGGAATGCCCTTGGTCAATGTGCCGTCGGCATTTTTGGGGAAGGACAAGGCCCCCAGGGTCACGCCCTGGTACAGGCGGCAGTTGTGCCCGATGACGGCGGTTTCGCCGATAACCACGCCGGTGCCGTGGTCGATAAAAAATTCCTCGCCAACGGCTGCTCCGGGGTTGATGTCTATGCCCGTGCTGGCGTGGGCCATTTCCGAAATCATGCGCGGGATGAGCGGTACTTGGAGTTTGTACAGCTCATGGGCGATGCGGTGATGGAACATGGCCCGCAGCGAAGGGTAGCAGAAGATGGTTTCGCCGGGGCTGGTGGCGGCGGGGTCGCCTTCGTAGGCGGCCTTGGCGTCGCCTGCCAGCAGGCGGCGAATCTCCGGCAGGCGGTCCATAAAAGTCAGAGCCGCGTCCCGGCCGTCGGTTTCGCAGGAGGTGCAAGGGGTGGCTTGCCCGGCGCAGCCAAAGCAAAATCCGCGCACCACCTGTTCACTTAATTGGCGGTAGATGCTGTCCAGGTTGGCGGCCAGGTGGTAGCGCATGGATTCGCGCTGTACGTTGGCCGGGCCGAAATAGCCGGGGAAGATGGCGGCGCGCAGACGCTCCAGAATTTCCGCCAGATCCTTGAGGGAAGGCATGGCTGCGCCTTGCGCCGGGCGGTGCCATACGGCGTCCAGGGAATCCGGGTGGCAGAGCCGTTCCACCAGACTGTCCAACAGGGGCATGGAGGTGGCGGTAATGGCGGTTTTTTCGTTCATAAGAAAAATCCTGTTTTTCTTTCTTTGTACACGGGCCGGGCCAGAGCCGCAAGGGCCCGGCTGTTGACAAAGCAGCGCCGCAGGATAAGCCTGAACCGGCGTGGGCGGCCTTTCATAAAAGGCTGGCGGCGCGTTGGCGTATCCGCTATTTTTGGCGCAACACAACAGGCGGTTGCTGCAGCGCGCGGCCGACGCCTGTCCCGGCGCGACCATTCCAGAAGGAGTATACCCTGTGAACGTTCTTGTGACCCCCCGGTCCTTCGGCAAAACCAATCCCGAACTTTTTGACCGCCTGCGTGATGCCGGGCTGACCGTGCTGCGCAACGACACGGGCGGCATTCTTTCTGCCGAACAGATGCGCGTCAGACTGGCCGACTGCCAGGGCGTCATTTTGGGCGTGGACCCGCTGGACGCTTCGGTGCTGACCGTCGCACCCCAGTTGCGCGCCGTGGCCAAGTACGGCGTGGGCCTGGATAATATTGATTTGGAATACTGCAAAACGCGCGGCATCGCCGTTTCGCGCACGGTGGGGGCCAACAGCGAAGCCGTGGCCGACTACGCCCTGACCCTCATGCTCATGGCGGCCCGGCGTGCGGCCCTCATTGACCGCCGTTGCCGCCGGAAGGACTGGAGCAAGATCACCAGCCTGGATCTCTACGGCAAGACCCTGGGCATTGTCGGTCTGGGGGCCGTGGGCCGCTGCGTGGTGCGCCGCGCCCGTGGTTTTGCCATGAAGATTCTGGCCCACGACATTGTCTGGGATGCGGCCTGGGCCGCCGAAAACGGCGTGGAGCGCGCGGACTTGGACCGCATTTGCCGTGAGGCGGACTGCATCACCCTGCACACAGCCCTTACCGACGCCACGCGCAACTGCATCAATGCCGCGCGCCTGGCGAGCATGAAACCCACGGCCATCCTGGTGAACACCGCGCGCGGCGGACTGGTGGACGAAGCGGCTCTGCTGGACGCCCTGCGGGAAAATCGCATCTATGGCGCGGGCCTGGACGTTTTTGCCCAGGAACCCCCGGCCGACCCTGCATGGTACGGGCTGGACAATCTTGTCATGGGCTCGCACTGCGCGGCTTCCACTGCCGGAGCAACCGCCGCCATGGGGCATATGGCGGTGGATAACCTGCTGCGGGATCTGGGCCTGACGGCATAGGGCTTTTTTGCCAGGGCATTGCAACGTTGCAATGCCCTGGCGGCTGCGTATGCAGCTGCCCGCTGCGGAGGTGCAGGCGCAGCTGCAGCCGTTGCGACGCGGGAGCTCAGCCCGTTACGACGAAAGGAAGTGCGAGCAAAGACAGCACCGCTGTGCCGCTACGCGGTTAAGCGCCGGAACGAGCGTGCCGCAGACTTTGAAAAGGCCTACTCTCAAAGGGAATCTGCTCTAGCGGCTGATGGGCGGCACGCTGCTGCCGGCCTTGAGAATACTGCCCAGATGTTTGCGTGCCAGGGCCAGTTCGTCATCGGTCACGTCGGGCATATCACGAGAGCGTGCGCCCATTTCGTTGCCTTCCTCCACAATGGCCAGAGCCGCGGCCATGCGCCCCATGACGCAGAAAAAGCGCACGGGATCCCAATTGCGCTGTTGCACCCAGGCGGCTGCCTGGGGGGAGTAAAGAAAATCCGCCTTGTTGTTGCGCAGGATAGGGTGGGCCTCTTCATTGCCGGCCCGCGCCCAGGCGCGGAACTGAGGCAGCACGTCCAGAAAACGCAGCAGTTCTTTTTCCGTTACCGGCGGCTGTTTTTCATAGACGGAAAGGGCGGCCTTCTGCGGTGCGCTTTTTTTGGCCGGTGCGGCGGCCTGAGCCTCCGGCACGGCGCTGCAGGGCGGCAGAGGCAGGCCGCAGAGCGCCAGCCAGACCCCTACCGCGATCCCCAATCCGGGGCGGAACAGAGCGTTATTATTCATTCAGTACCGCACCGCGCTGAATTTGGTGAGCCGGTCCAGGTTGTGGTAGGATTCCACATACCGCAGGGTACCGGTTTTGCCGCGCAGAACCAGCGAATGGGTCACGGCGTGGCGGGGGCTGTAGCGCACGCCGCGCAGAAAATCGCCGCCGGAAATGCCCGTGGCGGCAAAGAAACAGTCGTCGCTGCGGATCAGGTCGTGCACGGTGAGTACTTCACGCACGTCAATGCCGGCCTCGGTAATGGCCTCTTTTTCCACATAGGACTGAGGGTCGAGCCGGGCCAGCAACTGGCCGCCCATGCCCTTGATGGCGCAGGCAGAAAGCACGCCTTCGGGCGTACCGCCCGTGCCCATCATGATGTCCACTTCAGAGCGCGGGTCCACGGCCATAAGCGCCCCGGCCACATCACCGTCGGTTTGCAGCTGAATGCGCGCTCCGGCGGCGCGGATGTCGTTAATGAGCTTTTTGTGCCGGGGTTTGTCCAGCACAAAAACCACCAGATCCTGTACGCTCTTGTCCAGGGCTTTGGCCACGCGGTTGAGATTTTCTTTCACCGGGGCGTCCAGGTCCACCACGTCGCGGGCTTCGCGGGGCACCACCAGCTTCTGCATGTAATAGCTGGGGCCGGGGTTGAACATGCTGCCGTGCGGGGCCACGCCCACTACGGAAATGGCGTTGGGCCGTCCGTAGGCCAGCAGATTGGTGCCTTCCACGGGGTCCACGGCCACGTCCAGGCAGGGGCCAGTGCCTTTGCCCACCTTTTCGCCGTTAAAAAGCATGGGGGCGTGGTCTTTTTCGCCCTCGCCGATGATCACCAGGCCGTCAATGTTGAGGGTGGCAAAGCTCACCCGCATGGCATCCACGGCGGCGCCGTCGCCGGCTTCTTTGTCTCCCCTGCCGAGCCAGCGGGCCGATGCCAGGGCCGCCGCCTCGGTGATGCGTACAATGTCCAGGGCCAGATTTTTTTCCGGTGCTTCCGCCATGCTGTCCTCCAAGGCAACTGTCGTTACAAAACACTTAGCTCTTACCCCAGCGCGGGGCGGGCTTCAAGGGGAATCCTGCGCGCCCGCGCGGCAAGGTGGTTACAGTAGTAAGGCATCAGGCTTCGGGCAGGCGGTAACGGCCGGCCACGGGCGTCTGCCAGGCCGCGCCGAAGGGCACGCGGCTCAGGTGCAGGGCCAGGGGTTCCTGCCGCCGCTTGAACTCGGCGGCAAAGAGCTTGCGCCGCACTTCCAGGCGTTGGGGCGCAAGCCTTGCCGTGCCCGGCGCAGAAGGCAGCAGCAGGTCTTCCAGAATAGGGTCCAGCTCCTCATAAGGCAGGAGGCTGTCCGAATCTTTCTGGCCGGGGCGCAGTTCCGCTGAGGGGGCTTTGGTAAAGATGTCTTCGGGGATGATTTCCTGGCCCCGGTGGGCGTTGTACCAGCGGCCTACGGCATAGACCTGGGTTTTGGTCAGGTCGCCGATGACGGCCAGCGCGCCCACGGAATCGCCATAGAGGGTGCAGTAGCCCATAGCCCCCTCGCTTTTGTTGCCTGTATTGAGCACCAGGGCCTGGGCGCGGTTGGCCAGCGAAGTGATGAGCGTGCCCCGGATGCGGGCCTGGACATTTTCAAAGGTAACGTCGCCGGGCAGCTGGGGGAACAGGTCCAGACCAGGCTTGAGGGCCACGGCAAAGGCCTCCATGAGGGGGCCGATGGGCATGGTTACGGTGCGTATGCCCAGGTTGGCCGCCAGTGCGGCGGCATCCTTGACGCTGCCCTCGCTGCTGTGGGGGGAGGGCAAGAGCACACCCGTGACATTTTTTGCGCCCAGGGCCTCTACGGCCACACTGCAGACCAGGGCCGAATCCATGCCGCCGGAAATGGCCACAATGGCCTTTTCCAGCCCGCACTTGCGTACAAAGTCGCCGGTGCCCAGCACCAGAGCGCGCCAGCAGGCTTCTTCCTCGCAGGCGCAGAGGGGTTCGGGCGTTTTGCCGCCGTTCTGGTTGGACGCGGTGTCCACCACCAGCACGTCTTCGGCAAAGGCTTTGCCCCGCGCCAGCAGTTGGCCTGTGGGGTCAAACCCCAGGCTTTGGCCGTTGTAAACCCGGCTGTCGTTGCCGCCCACCAGGTTGACGGAAAACAAGTGTACATGGTGCCGGGCCGCCACATGGGAGAGCATGTGTTCGCCCGCTTCCTGCGCGCCCACGCAGAAGGTTGAGGCCGCCATGTGAACGATGGCGTCCACACCCCGCTGCACCAGCTCCATCAGCGGATTGTGCCCACTGGCGTAGCGGGTTTTCCAGAAGGCGTTTTCTTCGCTGAGGGCGTCTTCGCAAAGCACCACGCCCAGCCGCCAGCCGCCCAGGGTCACGATGCCGCAGGAAATGCCCCGGTCGAAATAGCGGGCGTCCTCGTCCTGGTATTGCGCCGCGCCGGGGGCCTGCCCCTGGTTTTGCCCCTGGTTTTGGTAGACCTTGCGCGAAACCACCTGCCAGCCGCCCTTGTGCACCAGCACGGCCGCGTTGGACAAGAGACCGGAGGCGTACACGCTGGGCACGGGCGCGCCCACCAGCAGGGCCGGCCCCTGGGCCAGGGCTGCGGCCAGGCGGTCCAGAGCCCGCCGACAACCGCCCGCAAAATCTTCGGCGCAGAGGTAGTGCCCCGGAGCCACGCCGCAGAGGGCCAGTTCCGGCGTGACGCAGAGCTCGGCCCCGGCGGTGGCCGCCTGGCGGGCGGCTTCAAGGATGCGTTCCGTGTTGCCGGCCACGTCGCCGGTGACGCTGTTGCACTGTAAAAGAGCGATTTTCATGGCGCAGATTCCCCCATATTAAAGAAGGTTGTGCAAGGGGCCGCCGGGGGCGGCCAGGGCTTCCACCCTGCGGACAACGGCCGGATCCTCTTCCAGGGGGGGGGCGTGGAAGGGCTTTTGGCGGGCGTCCACCAGGAGGGGCGCTTCACAGGACCAGTGCTTGGCCTGTATGGCGGCTTTGACGCCATACACGTCTGTGGCCGGGTCTGAGCGGGTGAAGGTCACCCACAAAAAATTGTCCAGGTGGGCGGCGCAGAAGTCCGCGTCGTCCGCCACCACCAGCAGCGGAAAGGCCTCGCGCCCGGGCCAGGCCTCCAGCGCGCGCGTCAGGGCCTCCATGCACGGGTCCGGGCAGTTGCGTTCCAGCGTATGGCGCGGGCCGCCCAGCGCCAGCATGCCGGGCCCGGCCATACGCACGGGGCCGAAGCCCGCGGGCAGGGCGGGCAGGTCCGCCGCCGGGCCGCTCAGCTCCGTGCCCAGCCGCCGCCGGGCCGGACCGGCCGCCGCCCAGATGAGTTTGGAGCCCTCGTGCAGGTCCACGCCCGTGTAGTCCAAGGTGTCGCCTGTGCTGCGGGTGATGTAGTGCAGGTCGCGGGCAAAGTCTGTGCGCTCCAGCACATGACGCAAAAAAGCCGGCACGTCGCGGGCCGAAAGGCCGGGGGCGTCTTCGTGCGCGGCCAGGAGCACGTACTTGGCCAGGGCGGTCTGGGTGGTCCCCAGTAAGTGCAGAGCGGCGGTGAGCAGTTCGCGTGGGCGACGGATTGCTTCATACGGCGTATAGCGCTCACTGCCCAGGGCCAGCAAAAGGGGATGCACCCCGGCGGCGTCCACGGCGTGCACCTCGCGTACCCCGTGGAACACGCGCGGCACCAGCGGTCCGGTGAGCTCGTGGATAAAATCGCCGAAGACCGTATCCTCCTGCGGCGGGCGGCCCACGGCCGTGCAGGGCCAGACCGCGTCCTTGCGGTGGTATACGGCCTCTACCCGCAGTACGGGAAAGTCGTGGGTCAGGCTGTAGTAGCCCACATGGTCGCCGAAGGGCCCTTCAGGTTTGAGGTCGGGCAGGATGTGCCCGCTGAGGCAGAAATCCGCCTGGGCAAGCACGGGCAGGGGCAGGTCCGGCATGCGCGCAAGGGCGCAGCGTCGTCCGTCCAGCAGGCCGGCAAAGCGCAGCTCCGAAAGCCCTTCCGGCAGGGGCATGACCGCCGCCACGGTGAGGCCGGGGGGACCGCCCACATAGACGTGCACGGGCAGGGCGCGGCCTTGCGCCAGGGCGTGGGCATGGTGCACGCCCAAGCCCCGGTGGATCTGGTAGTGCAGGCCCACTTCGTCCGGCGCATAGGCATTGCCCGCCATCTGCACGCGGTACATGCCCAGGTTGGCGGCGTCGGGGCCGGGGCGGTCCGGGTCTTCGCTGTAGACCAGGGGCAGGGTGATGAAGGGGCCGCCATCGCCGGGCCAGGCCGTGATTTGTGGCAGGTCGCGCAGTGTGCAGCGGCATTCCAGCACGGGCGCGGCTTTGGCCCGCTGTGCGCCGGCCCGCTGCACGTGCGGCAAAAGGCGCGGCAGCCCCGGCAGGGCCGTAAGGAATTTCCATGGACGGCGGGCCACGGCGGCGGGGTCGGCGGCGGCCCGCAGCACGGCGCGCGCCGCAGGCAGGCTGTGGCGAAAAATGTGGTAGAGGCGTTCCCGCGTGCCGAACAGATTGGTGAGTACGGGAAAGGACGTGCCGTTCACGCGGGTAAAGAGCAGGGCCGGGGCCTTGGCCCGGAAGGCCCGGCGCTGAATGGCGGCCAGTTCCAGATAGGGGTCCACGGGCGCGTCCACGCGCACCAGCTGACCGTGGGCCTCCAGATCCGTGAGGCATTCCCGCAGATTGCGCCAGCCGGCCATCAGGCCTCCCCGCCGGGCGCGGCGTTCAGAGGCACAGGGGGCTGCAGCCCGGCCAGGGTGCGTTTTCCGGCGAGCACCAGGCAAAAGTCCGTCAGGATATCCGCATGGTCAAAGGCCAGGGGCGTGGGCAGGGCCTCAAGAGGATAGAAGGCGGCCTGGGCCGCGTCGTCGCCGGCGCGGAGGGCTTCGGGGTGGAGGGGGCGGCCCGTAAAGACCACGCTGAGGGTGTGCTGTCGGGGGTCGCGATCGGGCCGGGAATAGACGCCCAGCAGGCCGGTAAGCTCCACCACAAGGCCGGTTTCTTCCTGCGCTTCGCGCAGGGCGGCGGCTTCGGCGGATTCGCCCTCTTCGATAAAGCCGCCTGGCAGGGCGTAGCCCAGGGGCGGATTGGCCCGGCGGATGACGACTACGCCGCGCTCCGGCGTGTAGATGATCACATCCGTGGTGGGCGTGGGGTTGCGGTAGGCGGCATAGGCTTTGCCGCAGTGCGGGCAGCGGACCTGGCGTTGCATGGGTATCTCCGTGGGGCATTTTCTTTCCTGAAAAGTCCGGAAGAAACGCCTGCGGACATAGTAAGCCAGGCCGCGCCGCGCCGCAAGGAGTGCCCGCAGCCCTGGTGAGGGACGGGCGGCAAAGACGGTATATTTTTAGCGTATATATATGGGAATATTAATGATAACATCCCTGGTGAATGTAATCATGCGTTCCATGAGCCAGGGCAGGGCCAGGAGCAGGGCCAGAAACATGCAGACGATTTTGGGGATGAAGGTCAGGGTCATTTCCTGAATCTGGGTAGCGGCCTGAATGACGCTGACCACCACGCCCACGCCCAGGCCCACGGCCAGCATGGGCAGGGCCATCATAAGGCAGAGTTCAATGGCTTGGCGGCCGAAGCCGATGACGAAATCGGGGGTCATGGGCGAGATCTCCCCGCGCCGGGCGGCGCGCGTTGCGGATTATAACAGAAAGCTGTTGACCAGGGAGCCCACCAGCAGATTCCAGCCGTCCACCATGACAAAGAGCAGCAGCTTGAAGGGCATGGAAACCATCATGGGCGGCAGCATCATCATGCCCATGGCCAGCAGCACGCTGGAGATGACCATGTCCAGCACCAGAAAGGGAATGTAGATGAGAAAGCCGATGGTGAAGGCGGTTTTCAGTTCGCTGATGACGTAGGCGGCGGCCAACAGCATGGTGGGGACTTCTTCCTTATTGCGCGGCGCTTCCATGTTGCTGATGGCGTAGAAGACTGAAAGGTCTTTCTCGCGGGTATGCTTGAACATGAAGGTGCGTAAGGGAGCCTGGGCGCGGTCCAGGGCCACCTTGTAGTCGATTTGTTCGTTGAGGTAGGGCTGCAGGGCCTGGTCGTTGATTTCCTTGCCCACGGGGAACATGATGACCACTGTCATAAAAATGGCAAGGCTGGCCAGAATCTGGGTGGGCGGCAGCTGCTGCACGCCCATGGCCTGACGCAGAAAGCTGAAGACAATGATGATGCGGGTGAAGCTCGTGACCGTGAGCATGATGGCCGGGGCCACGGAAAGCACGGTGAGCAGGAAGAGAATTTCCAGCAGGACCGAGACTTTTTCAGGAGATTGGGCCCCGCCCGAAAGGGTCAGCTGCAGCGCGGGCAAAGAAATATCCTGCGCGGCCAAGGCCAGGGCGGGCAGGAACAGCAGGGGCAGACTAGCCGCCGTCAACGTCGCGACGGGCTTTATCCATAACCTGTTGAAAAGGGTTTTCCGGTGGCTCATGGTGCGCCTCTTCCTCGCTCAAAAGGGTAATCCGCTGGTCGGTAACGCCCAGCAGCAACCTTTTATTCAAGAAGCGTACCACCATAAGCCCCTTGCGCGGTCCCAAAGGCAGTTGGGCCTCCATGACCAGCGCGCCGCGCGGCAGCGCGCCCGGACGCGGCAGAAAATTGAACTTGCCAAAGCGCCGGGCCAGCCAGACGGCCAGCCAGAGCACGCCCAGCAGCAAAAAGAGTATGCCTATGGCTTGGGCGTAGCCGCCCCAGGTAAAGGCGCTTTGCCCCAGCATTGCGGCCTGACCTGCGGCCTGCCCCGCCGCTGGGCCAGCGGCCTGCCCTGCAGCCGCGCCCGAACCCGCGGCGGCCTGGCCCCCGGCGTCGGCAAGGCCCACAGCGGCCAGAAGCAGGGGCGCAGGGCTAGCCAAGCTGTTTGACCCTCTCAATGGGGCTGATGATGTCCGTCAGGCGCACGCCGAATTTCTCGTTAATGACCACGGCCTCGCCGCGCGCTACCAGCTTGCCGTTGACGTAGACTTCCAGCGGTTCGCCCGCCAGTTTGTTGAGCTCCACCACCGAGCCCTGCCCCAGCTGCAGCAGCTCATTGATGAGCAGGCGGGTGCGCCCCAGTTCCGCTGAAACGTCCAGGGGAATGTCCAGAATAAAGTCCAGCTCGCGTTTGAGCTTATTGTCGCCGGGTTGGCGGGCCATTTCCGTCATGTCCTGAAAATGGGCGTCCGTGGCGTGCCCGGCCAGACCGGCGTTGTCCTTGGGGGCGGATTCCTTGCCCTCTTCATCCTTGGCCAGGGCTTCAGCCCACTGGGCGGCCAGGGCCTCTTCGTCCTGCTTGGCGTCGCCCGTCGGCGCAGCCGCAGTTTGCCCGGCCGCGCCTGGTCCGCCGACAGGCTGTGCGGCTGCAGGCTGTGTGGCCGCCGGGGCCGCATCGCCGCCCTGCGCTTCCTTTTCCAGTTCCGCCGCCCATTGGGCGGCCAGAGCTTCCTGATCGTCCTGCGCCATGTGTCTACCTCACGCCGTCCATCCGGGTTGAAAAGCCGGACAAACGCTGCGGCCGGAGTTGTGCTCCGGCGTTATTCCACAACAAAATCGGTAAAGTATACGCGGATAACCCGCTGCGCGCCCAAAATCTGGTTCAGCCGCGCCGCCACCTCGGCCTTGAGCAGCACCTTGCCCTCCGGCGAGGCCACGTCCGCGTACGTCTTGCCCGCCAGAAGCATGATCACGGCGTCGCGCACCCGTGCGCTGTTGCCCTGCAGCTCTTTGGAGACGTCGGCGTTGACCTCCACTTCCATGCCCAGCTTGAGGTAGCGCCGTCCGGCGGGGTCGGCCAGATTGACGGTAATGGCCGGCAGGGGCAGCACCAGCCCGGCGCTGCGGGGCAGGTCGCTCTGCCGTTCTATGCGCGCGCCTTCAGGGCCGCCCTGGCCGTTGCCTTGACCAGCCTGGCCTGCTTGGCCTGCGGGCGTTGCGCCGTGGCCGGCCGACGCGTTGGGCTGCGCCTTGTTCTGGGCGCTGGCCGGGGCCGTGGCGGCCGGGTCTTCCGGCGCGGCCTCGCCCGCTGCGGGCGTGCGCAGGTAGAGCCACCAGTATGCGCCCAGGCCGGCCCCGCTCAGGGTCATGAGCAGAATGGCCGCAATAATGATGATGCGCTTGAGGCGCGAACGCTTCTTGGGATTTTCGGCCTGCCCCTCGGGCAGGGCCGGCGCTTCCTTTTCCTTGGCCGCCATAGCGTACTCCAGAACGTTTCCGTCTGCCCCGGGCTGGCCCCGCCGGTCATTTGCCCTGTCAGGCTTTGGCGGGACGCGGCCCGAAAATATCCGTGCCGATGCGTACTAACGTTGCCCCCTCGGCCACGGCCCCGGCAAAGTCGCCGCTCATGCCCATGGAAAGTTCGGGCAGGGGCAGGCCTAAGCGTGTACGCAGGGCGTCGCGCAGGCCGCGCAGGCGGGCAAAATAGGGCCGGGCCGCGTCGCCCGCGTCAAACACCGGGGGCAGGCACATGAGCCCCTGCAGGTCCAGATGCGGGCAGCTTTCACAGACATAATCGGCCAGAGCGGGCAAATCCTCAGCCCCCAGGCCAGATTTTTGCGCCTCGGCGGCCAAATTAACTTCAATGAGCACGGGCTGACGCCGGTTCTGCTCCGCCAGCCGCCGTTCCAGCGCTTCGGCCAGACGGCGGGAATCTAGGCTGTGCAGCAGGTGAAAGGCTCCGGCCACCTGCGCCGCCTTGCGGTGCTGCACATGGCCGATCATGTGCCAGCGGACGTGCCCGCAGGCCGGGTTCGCCGCCAGATCGGCCTGCTTCTGCAGAGCCTCCTGGACGTAATTCTCGCCAAAGTCCACCTGACCAACGTGGGCCAGAGCAGCGATGTCCGCTGCCGGATGCAGCTTGGATACGGCCACCAGAGTCACCTCGGCGCGGGGGCGTCCGGCCCGGTCGCAGGCGGCCTGCAGCCGTTCCTGCAGGTTTTGGTAGCGTCGCAGCAGTGCGTCGTCCATGCCTTTATTCCGCCATGAGGCCCATGTCGCGCAAAAAGGCCACGTCTTCAGTCCAGTGCTCGCGCACCTTGACCCACAGGTCCAGGTGCACCTTGCCGCCCAGCAGTTCCACAATGTCCTTGCGGGCTTCGGTGCCGATTTCTTTGATGCCCGCGCCGGCCCGGCCGATGACCATGGCCTTGTGCATGGGGCGGGCCACATAGATGGTGGCCTGAATAAGCGTCTGCCCGCGTTCCTGGTCTTCTTCCCAGTTCTCCACATCCACGGCCACGGTGTAGGGCACCTCCTGCCGCAGGTGCAGGAAGAGTTTTTCGCGGATGATCTCCGCCGCCATGAAGCGCAGAGGCGCCGTGGAAATCTGGTCTTCGGGAAATTCCGCCGGGGCTTCGGGCAGGCGGGAGCGCACCAGGGCGGCCAGTTCAGGCAGGCCGTCGCGCAACAACGCTGAAGCAGGAAAGATTTCCGATCCGGGCCACATTTCGTGCAGCTGGGTGAGCAGGGGCAGCATGCGGCTTTTGTCCGCAAACAGGTCCACCTTGTTGACCACCACGATCATGGGGCGCGTGTCGCTGGCAAGCGCCTGGGCCACGGGGGCCAGGTCGCGCTCCAGAAATTCCGGATGGCGGATATAGAGGTGCGCGTCCAGCACGGGCATGATCACGTCCGCCTGGCTCAGGCTCTGCCAGACGGCCTGGAGCATGGTCTTGCTCAGGCGGCCACGCATCTGGGTGAGGCCCGGCGTATCCATAAAAATGATTTGCGAACCCGGGTCCGTGAGGATGCCCACAATCTGGTTGCGCGTGGTCTGCGGTTTGGGGGTGACAATGGTCACCTTTTGCCCCAGAAGGGCGTTGAGCAGGGTGGATTTGCCCGCATTGGGCGGCCCCATGAGGGCGACCCGGCCGCAACGGTGGTGCTGGTCCGTCATGCCTTCTCCCGGCCGGCGGGGCCGGCCTTGCGCCCGCTTTGCGGGCCTTGTGGAAACAGTGTCAAAACAGCCTTTCTGTCCCACATCCGCGCGCCGGGGTCAAGCGGCGGTCTTGACGCCGAAGCGGGCGGCGCTTACTCTGCCTTTATGTTTACGCTGTTTACCTATATGGCCCTTATTGTGGGCGTGAACTGGGGCTTTGCCGTCACACCGCTTATCGCGCTGCCCAACGGCGAAATGTGGCCGCCCATGTCTCTGGTGGTGGGCTTCATCTTTGTGGTGCGCGATTACGCCCAGCGTCGCGTGGGGCACAAGGTGCTTTGGGCCATGCTGGTGGGGTGCGTGGTGAGCTGGTATATGGCCACTCCGCAACTGGCCGTGGCCAGCGCCGCAGCCTTTGCCGTGGGCGAACTGGGCGACTGGGCCCTGTACACCTTTACCAACCGGCCTTTTTCGCAGCGCATCCTCATTTCCAGCCTGGTCAGCGCGCCTCTGGACAGCATCGTGTTTCTGGGGCTTATCGGTCTGGCCACGCCTTGGTCCGTCGTCATCATGAGCCTGAGCAAACTGGTGGGCGCGCTGCTGGTTTTCTGTCTGGTGCGGCGGCGCGAACAGCGCGCATACGCTCTGGTCGACCCGCGTTCCTGAGCCGGGGCCGCAGGCTTTGCAGCCTACTGCAGCCCGCGTCATCGACGTGGCGCATTCCTTTTCGTCCGCCCTGGCCGGATGTCCCCAGGTACTGGGCGGGCCGTGGGCTATACTGTTATGGCGCGCACCCCAGCGGTTTTCTGCGCGCAGGAGAACCCCCCTATGAAGAAAGCTCTGCTCCATTCCCTCATGCCCTTGTTGCTGGCGGGTGTCGTTGTGGGCTGCACCACCTCCGGCCCGCAGAAGGTCCTGGACGCCCAGGCCGACGCCCTGAACAAAAACGACAGTACTGCCTTTCTTGCCCAGATGGATTTGAAGACCTTTGCCGCCAATCAGGTCAAAAATATGACCCGCAACGATCAGGCCCTGAGCACCCTGGATTCCATGGGCCGCATGCTGGGCCTGGGCGGCATGGATTCCCTGCTGGGCAGCGTTCTTGATATGGAAGCCCGCCTCAACAAACAGTACACCCGTGGCGTGAGTACGGGCGAACTGGCGGCCCAGTGCCGTGCGGCGGCGACCCCGGACTGCCCCTGGGTACCGGAAAGTCTGCGCAAGGCGCAGGTCACGGAGCTTGGGCAGGACGCCGCTGTGGCCAAGGTGACCACTCCTGCGGGCATGACCAGTTGGTTGGCCTTGCGTAAAAAGGGCGACCGCTGGTTGGTGGTGGGGCAGGCCATGCTGGAAGGTACGGCCAGGGAATATGCCGCGCAGACGGCGCCGCAACCGGAAGCCGGGCCGCAGCAGGCCCCGGCCGCGCCCCGGACGCCTGGGCAGGGAGCGCCTGATCAGGATGCGCCTGCGCCAGACACACCCGCGCCCACCCCGGACAACCGGGCCGACAATCAGGGCGTGACCAAGCTGTAGAGCTGCGTGTCGGCGCGTTCCGGCTGGAGAGCCCTGGGGTGCAGGCTTTCGCCGCAGCCGGTCTGAAGCGGGGCAAGCGCGGTGAAAGGGTGGAAATGCCCCTTGGTCGCCCCACTTGAACAAAAACAGCCTTTTTTGCGCCCACGGCGTCAACGGCGCGGTTTTGCTGCAGAAAGCCCCCGGCCCCGCGTAAGGCGGGAACGGGGGCTTTTGCCGTTGGGCTAGAGCCGTTAGCGAATGAAATGAGCTAACGGCTCTGCAAGGATTTTCTTGAAAATCCTTGCCACGAAATGCGAGAAGGCAGGC
>ENA-UEYG01001755-UEYG01001755.1-human-gut-metagenome-genome-assembly--contig:-NODE-1755-length-14958-cov-3.382232_pt1 | contig 14958 bp, 8 predicted proteins | sample MGYA00242933_ERZ507934 | MGnify/ENA primary metagenome ERZ507934 (study PRJEB26167, sample SAMN06115527) | human gut metagenome | host: Homo sapiens | place: China:Zejiang | collected 2015-11-10... | reverse complement strand
AGTCGGATGAATAACTGTAATTCTGGTTGGGAGAGTGTAACGTTGGCTCCTAATGGTAATTTTTATGTTTGCCCGGCTTTTTATTATGAAACAGGCTATGCTATTTGCCGGTCGCCTGTTCGCGGCTGTTGCCGGGGTAGACTCTCACCAGAACGACGCCGTGAGGCGCAACGGCGGTTTCGAACTTGTCGGTGCACTCCGTGAGGTCCTTCTGTCGCCACAAGTCGCGCACGGTCTGCCTGCCGCGCAGACCCAGCATGCGGAGCGTGAAGTTCATCTTCACGGTCTGCCAGCCCCGGTTGAAAAGCCCGATGGCCATCGAGCCGTCTTCGAGATGTTTGGCGTAGATCACCTGATCGCCCTGCTGCCAGACGGGAACGGCCTGCAGGCCCAGCGGGTCCTGGTTGACGTCGATCACTTCGTCGTTGGTTAGCAGGCTCCGTGTGAAGTCGTCCATCTGCGCCATGTCGCAGCCGATCAGCAGCGGCGCGGCCAGCAGCGACCAGAGGCTGATGTGCGTATACTGCTCGTCGGCTGTGAGTTGCGTGTAGTGGAGTTTCGGGCCCCAGCCCACCATGCCTATGACCAGCATGTCGGGGTCGGCCCAGTGACCCGGGCGGTTGAAGGGCAGCCAGCGGTCCTGGCTGAACCCGATGCTGCTGATGCTCTCCCACGTGTCGCGGATGTCGCCCGTCGTGCGCCAGCAGTTGGAGTACCGCATCCACTGCGGGGCGTCGCCGTAGGGTGCGCTGTTCGAGAGGCTGTAAACGACGTCGCGGTCGAGCGTCCGAAGGGCGTCGTGCATCTCCTTGACGTGGTAGTAGTCGAGCGGATTCCAGTCGTACTTGAGGTAGTCGATGCCCCATTCGCCCCATTGCTTCACGTCGGCCTCCACGAAGGAGTAAGGGCCGAGGTGCCAGACTTCGGTCCGGTCCTTCCAGTAGTTGCCGCCCTCTTTCTGATAACGGTAATGCTCGTTGTGCCGGCCTTTTTTGATCCACTCGTTGATGCCGTCGGGGTTGTCCGAGTAGCTGCCGATATGCGCGGCATAGGTCCCGATCCACGGCGAGGAGTAGATGCCCACCCGCAGGCCCATGTCGTGAATCTCGCGTACAAGGCCCTTCATGTCGGGGAATTTCGTGTTCGGCTGGATCGCGTTGTGTTTGCCGCCGCGTTTGCCCTGCCATCCGTCGTCGATGTTGATGTAGGACCAGCCGTGGTCGGCGAGTCCGCTTTCGACCATCGCGCGCGCCGACGAGAGCACCTGCTCCTGCGTGACGTCGCGCGCCCAGCAGTTCCAACTGTTCCAGCCCATCGGCGGAGTGAGCGCGATTTCGTCGCCCACGACGATCTTCAGGTTGCGCTCGCAGCTGCCCGGCGCATTTGCGGCTTTCAGGTGCACGGTATATTCGCCCGGAGCGGTTACGCGTCCCGTGATCCGTCCGGTTTCGGGGTCGAGTTTCAGCCCTTTGGGAAGCCCCTCGGCCGAGAAAGTCATCGGACGGACGCCCGTCGCGGCGATCGTGTAGAGGAATTCCGAACCCGGGCGGACGCCGAAGACGCGGGCGCCGTTGATGCGCGGGGTGTCGGCGGGTTTCGGGGTCAGGATGTATTTCGACATGTCGGGCGCGCTTTGCGCCGCAGCCTGCCCGGCCGCCGCCCCGCCGCAGAGTGCGGTCAGGGCGAGGGTCGTCAGGTAAAGCAGAATCGGTTTTTTCATCGGTCCGGGAATCTTGGATTTCGGGTTCATTTCGTCTTTTCTGCCAGTACCGGAACGAATTCCGACACGGAGTACAGTTTGTTGCGGTTGCTGGCATTTACGGCCAGTCGTACGTAGCGGCCCGAAACGGTCCACTGCTCGACGGCGTAGGTTCCGGTCGTCGACGTGTTGGTCTTGTCGCCGAAGTCGAAGTCCTGGGCCTTCGTCCAGTTCTTGCCGTCGTCCGAAAGCTCGATGTAGCCGGCGCGGAGGTCGGTCACGTAGGAGTCGCTGCGGCGGACGAGCGTCATGCCGCACCAGTAGTACGTCTTGCCCATATCCCATACGGTCGATGCTTCGTTGGGGTTGATGTCGCCCTCTCCGGTGTTGTTGTAGCGGCTCTCCCAGCGGGTGACCAGATCGCCGTCGATCATCAGCTCGGGGCCGCGGCCGGTGTAGTAGGAGCTGCACGAAACGAGATTCCACTTGCTGCGGCTGTCGTAGATCGGGAGCAGCGAGATGTGGTAAAGCACCGTGTTCTTCTCGCCGATCTTGAATTTCGAATTGCTCTTGAGCCTTACGGCCAGCGTGTAGTAACGGTCTGCCGTCAGATTCGATTTGTCGATGTCGATGGTCGAAACCGCTTTGTTCGAGCCGGCTTTCAGGTCGGCTCCCGTGAAGGTGTAGGCGCTTTCGGGCAGCGGGATGTATTGCGTGCCGTGCTCGGCGTTATAGGCCGCGAGCACTGCATCGCCGTGTTCGTATTCCATCTCGGAATCCCACTTGTTGTTGAACTCGGTGTAGGCTGTGAATTCGAGCGTATTGGCGTCGGTGGCGCTCAAGTCGATTTCCACGACACCGGCGTTCTCGGCCAGCACCTCGGTCTCCTGCATCCGGGGATTGATCAGAATGGTGTTCAGCTTCTCGTTGACCTCGGTTCCCGTGGCCGTGAGCCGCAGCGGAAGGACGTAGTCGTTCATGTAGGGCAGCGCCATGATCCCCTTGCAGTCGAGGCGGACGGTGAGGGTGGCGCGGCGGCCTTCGGCCGTGATCGAACCGGTGTCCTTGACGATCTGGTAGTACTCCTCGCCGAGCAGCGTGTAGGAGGAGCCGTTCGCGGCGTTGAGAGCCTCGACGGCATCGGGATCGGGTACGACCTTCACCTCCGACGGCTGTCCGAAGTAGCCGCTGCTGTAAGCGTAAATGTTGTAGTCGATCGTCTCCTCCACGTCGTAATAGATTGCGTTCTGCACGCCGTTGTTGACGATGTAGACGCGCGGGTCGGTCAGGTTGTCGTTGCGGTGGTCTTTTTCGCAGGCGGTCAGCAGCAGCACGCCTGCGAAGGGTATCAATATGTTTTTCAGTTTCATAATTATCCGGATTAGAGGGGTTTACCAGCCGTAGTTCTGCGTGCATTTCACACGGTCGAGTTCTTCCTGGGAAATCGGGAAGAGGTAGCAGCGCTTGGTGAAGACGCGGTTGCCGTCGCGGCCGCCGTCGTATTTGCAGATGACGCGCTGCCAGAATTCGCCGTTCGCCTTGTGGTCTTTGGCCGAGATGTTCATGCCGTAGACCGGCATGTTGTTGTCCGTCTCGGCCGTCATCCAGGTCCGCGTGTCGAAATAGCGCAGGTTTTCGAAGCACAGCTCGACCTGGCGTTCGCGGCGGATCAGTTCGCGCATCTTGGCCTGGTCGCCGGCGGCGTCGGGATAGACCTCCTCGATGTCGGGAACGCCGGCGCGTTTGCGGATCATGTTCAGGTAGAGCGTGATGTCCGCGTTCGACGGATCGTACTCGTTAAGCGCCTCGACGTAGTTGAGCAGGATCTCCGCATAGCGGAATACGGGGAAATCCAGGTAGCCATAGTTGCCGGTGGAGGTGTCGATCGACGGGTTGGTGAACTTATGCGCCAGATAACCCGTCGGCGGATAGTTGTGCGATTTTCCCGGACCCGAATTGCCGTTGAAATAGAACTGGACGTTGGCTGTTTTCTTGTTGGCTCCGTGCCAGGTCATGCCGCTCCAGAACACGTTGACGTAGAAGCGCGGTTCGCGGTTCTGGTACATTTTGAACGTCTCCAGTTCGTCGCCGTAGATCGGGTGCTTGAACTTCGAGAATCCGCTTTCGCTGTAACCTGCGTCGGGGTCGATGATCGGCCGCGCCTGGTCGCCGTCGGTGTAGCCCGTGATGGGGTAGCGGCCGTTGGCCATGGCGAACGCGTCGACCTGTTTCTGGGTTACGCCGTAGCCGCCGTAGGCCGTTCCGCCGACACTCGGGGGCGTGGTGACTATACGCCACTGGTAGCCGCTGGCGATGCGCGTGTAGATCTTCTCCGTAGCGCCGGTCCCGGAACCTACCGACGTGAAGAGCGTGTTGAAGCTGGCGTAGGGGTCCGTGCCGTCGGCGCCGACCAGCGAGTAGAGGTTCAGGTTCATAACGTCTTTGGCGGCCTGGGCTGCCAGCTCCCATTTCTTTTCGTCGTACTGGGTCGGGAACAGGTGGTCGCCGTTTCTGTTGACGATACCCTTGTAGAGTTCGTTGCCGTTGAAGAGCTTGCGGGCCGAGTAGAGCAGCAGGCGGGCGCGGGCGGCCAGGGCGGCGCCTTTCGTGGCACGGCCGTAGTAGATGTCGGGCCAGCTGTCGGGCAGCCCTTTGGCGGCTTCCCAGAGCTCGTTCGCGACGTAGTTGACGCACTCGTCCCAGGTGTTGCGCTCGCGCTGGTCGAGTCCGCTCTGCGTGAAGTCCACCGGATCGTCGCCGATGAGGAAGACGGGACCGTAGACGGGCAGCATCATGGCGTAGAAATGCGCGCGCAGGAAGCGGGCCTCGTTGTAGTAGTAGCCCTTGTCGACATCGTTCAGTTCCTCCGGAGGGCACTTGTGGACGTTCTGCATGAAGTAGTTGGCTTCGCGGATGCCCTTATAGGGCGTGTTGTAGGTGTCGTCGCGGTAGATGTGTAGCGATGGGTTCCACGAGTTGTAGTTGATCTGGGTGTAGGACCGGTCCAGATAGGCGAACGAGGTCTCGTCCGAGCAGGCCTCCCAGGGGATGTCGTTGCTGTTCGACACGCAGGCGGGAGCTTCGTAATCCGGCTGGTAGGAGTAGATGTTGGTCAGGTATTGGAGCGTGGTCTTCTGCTTTTTGAATATGTTGTCCGAAGTCAGCGGCTCGTCGGGCTGGCGGTCGAGGTATGAGTCGCAGGAAGCGAGCATGGCTCCGGCTGTCAGGAACAGGGCGAATGTTTTAATCGTGTTTTTCATGGTTGTTGCCGGTTAGGGGTTAGAAACCGATCGTGAGACCGAGGTTGATGATCCGGTTGTTCGGGTAGTTGGTGGCTCCGGTTTGCAGGTCGGGGTCCCACAGCTTGAAGGGGCTGAACGTGAATAGGTTCACACCCGAGAGGTAGACGCGCAGGCTCTGCATGGCGATCTTGTTGGCGATGCGTTTGGGCAGCGTGTAGCCGAGCTCGAGGTTCTTCAGGCGCAGGTAACGTCCGTTGGCCATCCAGAAGGTCGACAGCTGGTTGTTGTTGTCGATGGCGCCGGTCGTCATGCGCGGGTATTTGGCGCCGGGGTTCTCCGGAGTCCAGGTGTTGCCGTAGAGGTCGGCGAATACGCTCGACTCCTTGAGGTTGCGGCCGACGAACGCCTGCGTCTGGTCGGTGAGGGTCGAGAAGCTGACATGCGCCACGCCCTGGAAGAATGCCGACAGGTCGAATGCCTTCCATTGCAGCGAGAAGCCGAATCCGTAAACGATCTCGGGGATGTCCGAGTAGCCGATGGGCTTCGTGTCGTAGTTGTCGACGATGCCGTCGCCGTTGAGGTCGAGGTATTTGATGTCGCCCGGTTTCACCTCGCCGAAACTCTGTTTGGCCCACGAGTCGATGTCTTCCTGATCCTGGAAGAGTCCGGCGGCCACCAGGCCGAATTTCTGCCACTGCATCTGGCCGCTGTGGTTCATGTAGGTATAGGCGTAATCAGGCTCGTCCTGGTCCATGATCCGGTTGCGTGCGTAGGTGAAATTGCCGCGCACGGTGAGGTGGAGGTCCTTGCCGAGCGGTTGGTGGTATTCGAGCGAGGCGTCGATGCCGCTGTTGCGCATCTTGCCGATGTTCACCCAGGGTTTGGTGCTCAGACCCACGTACATGGGGATGGATTTGCGCTGGAGGAAGATGCCCTCGCGGTTTTCCTTGAAATAATCCACCGATATGTTCAACTGGTTGAAGAACGAGAGGTCGGCGCCGAGATTGAACTTCTTGGCCTTTTCCCAGCCTACGTTGGGGTTCGGGAATTCGCCGAGGCGGACCGAGGTGTACTGGCTGGGCGTCGTGCCGAAATAGTATTTGCCGCCGCCGATCACGGTTTCGTTGTAGATGAAACGGCGGTCGCCGCCGATCTGGTCGTTGCCCACCAGACCGTAGGAGGCTTTGAGCTTGACCATGCTGACCACGTCGCGGATCGGTGCGAAGAATTTTTCGTTCGAGACGACGTACCCCACGGCGATCGACGGGAAGAAACCGAAGCGGTGGTTGGGCGAGAAGTTCTCCGAGCCGTTGTAGCCGAAGTTACCCTCGACGAAGTAGCGGTTGTCGTAGTTGTAGGTGATACGGCCCGCAATGCCCTGATGGCGGTAGGGAAGCGCTTTTTCCGAGTTGTTGGCGCTTTCGCCCACGTAGTTCTTCTGCGACTGCTGGAAGAGGAACATGGCCGAGAGGTCGTGCTTGCCGAAGGTGCGTGCCCAGTTGGCCACGGCTTCGAAGTAGACCGAACGGTAGCCCTTGTTGGTCTGCTTGTAGGTGAGGTTCTCCTCGCCGATCTTCGTCTGGTTGAATTCGAGTTCGCCCGCTTCGTTGCGGCCGGTGGCCAGCCATTGGGGCGAGGTTTTCGTGCGGCTCAGGTTGTTCTCGTTCTTGGCGTCGAACGAACCCTTGATCGAAACGGTAAGGCCCTTGGTCACCCAGTCGCCCAGGTCCTGCGTCAGCACGAACAGCGACTGCGCCGTGTTGTAGAAGATTTCGCGGTAACCGGTCTGCGTCAGCAGCGCATAGGGGTTCTCGCCCTGTCCCGACGCCGGGCCGGCCAGGTAGCCGTTCGAATAGACGTCCGGGAAGGCGTTGGCTGCGGTCTTGAGCGCATAGCCCCAGATGCCGTTGGCGCCGGTGGCGCTCGAACCCGGTTCGTTCTTGCGTTCGAACGTGGTGGCCAGATTGACGTTGAGCTTGGTGTATTTGTGGAGCTGGACCTCGACGTTCGACCGGAAGTTGAACCGACGGTAGAAGACCGACGTGTTGTACTCCTTCATGTTGTCGGCCTTGAACAGGCCGTCCTCGTTGTAGAAGCCGCCCGAGATGTAGTATTTGGCCGTCGAGCCGCCGCCCGAGATGTTGACGTTGACGCGCTGGTTGAACGAGTAGTCCTTGTAGAGCCGATCCACCCAGTCGATGTTGGGGTGCAGGTCGGGGTCCGAACCGTCGCGGAACATCTGGATGTCCTTCTTCGAGTAGAAGTCGTATCCGGCCGCCGCATTGTACATCTCGGCGAACTGGACGGCGTCGATCATGTCGGGAATCTTGGTCGGCTGCACCATGCCGGCCTCGAACTTGATGTTGATCTGCGGCTTGCCTACGATACCTCCGCGGGTGGTGACCAGCACGACGCCGTTGGCGCCGCGTACGCCGTAGACGGCGGTCGCCGCGGCGTCCTTGAGGATCGAGAACTCCTTGATGTCCTCGATGTCCACCAGGTCGAGGTCGCGCTCGATGCCGTCGACCAGCACCAGCGGCGACTTGTTCGAGCCGAAGGTGCTGATGCCGCGGATCCAGAAGGTCGACGAGGCGCCCGGTTCGCCCGAACGCTGTACGGAGATGACGCCCGCGAGTTGTCCGGCCAGGTTGTTCGAAATCTTGCCCGTGGGCATCTTGATGTCGTTGACCGGAACGGAGGCTATCGAGCCGATGATGCTGGCCTTTTTCTGGGCGCCGTAGCCGACGACGACGACCTCTTCGAGGTTGTTGTCCGGCGAAAGGGAGATCACTTTCGGAATGCGGTCGATCGGGAACTCCTGCGTCTGGTAACCGACGTAGGAGACGGTCACGAAGCCGAAGTTGCCGGAGAACGAATAGTCGAACGAACCGTCCGATGCGGTGCTCGTGCCGAGCGCCGAATCCTTGATCCAGATCGTGGCGCCGATGATCGGCTGCCGGGTCGCGGCGTCGAGCACCTGGCCCGCGATGTGCTGTTTTCGCGGCGCGGCCGGAGCCGGGGCTGCGGATGCGGGGCTTTGTGCCGCCGCACGGGTCAGGATGATGTTGTTCTGACGGATGATGTAGGTGATGCCGGTTCCGCGCAGGGCTTCGTCGAGCAGCTGGGAAACCGATTTCGTCGATTTGGCGATTTTTACGGGGACGTTGTCCGCCAGGTTGCCCTGGTAGGAGATCCGGTAGGAGGTCTGCGATTCGATCTCCTGAATCAGCCCTTTCAGGCTGGTTACGTTTTCAACGCGGACCGAAGTCTGCTGGGGCGACGGCGCCGCCTGCATTTCCCCCCCCCACGGAATAAGGAGTGTCAGGCATGCTGCCAGTAGATACCAGGCATGCCGCATACGGAGTAACTTTTGTTTCATAGAGGTTTGGTTAAGATTGGATTATTTGTGAATGGTGATTTTTTCGCCGTTGCGGTTGAAACGGGTGTTCGTCGAAAGCGTCAGCACTTCGAGGATATGGTCGATCGGCATGTTGAAGTCGAGCGTTCCGGTAAACTGGATGTTTTTGAGCGCCTCGCTGCGGAAGGCGACGCCGATGCCGTAGAAATCCTCGATCACCCCGGCGATTTGCGCCAGGTCGACGTGGCGGAACGTGCGCAGCCGCGCGGCCAGCTCCGCCTCCACGTTGACCGTTTGCAGCGTCAGGTCGTTGTCCGTGGGGTTGTAGGAGACTTTCTGCCCCGGGTGCAGGGCCACGACGTGGTCCGCGGCGCGGAAATCGACGGCTCCCTCGACCAGTACGGTTTCGACGTCGGAGCTGTCGTCGTAGGCTTTCAGGTTGAATTTGGTTCCGCGGACCACGACTTCGGCGTCGTGGACCGTGGTGACGGTGAACGGCGCGCCGTTGCGCTTGCTGACTTCGAAAAAGGCTTCGCCGGTGAGGTGCACCGTGCGGTTCCCGTCGTCGAACGAGGCCGGATAGTTGAGCTGCGAACTGCGGGTGAGCCGGATGACGGAGCCGTCGGGCAGCGTCACCGAGCAGTCGCTGCGCTCGGCGCTGACCGTGCAGATGCGGTCGTCCGGCCGGTTCTGGTAGAGATACATGCCTGCGACGATCACGCCCGCGACGAGGATGGCGGCGTAGCGCGCCGCGATCTGCCGCCATTGGGGCCTTGTTTTCGTGCGGCGCAGTTCGATGCGCCGCTGCAACGATCTGAAGGCCTGGTCGGTGTTGACCGACGCGGCGGCACGGAGCCGGTCTCCGGCGAAGAGCACGAAGTAGAGCGCTTCGAGCCGGCGGCGGTTCTCCTCCGAGGCGTCGTACCAGTTTTCGATCTCGCGGTTGGCGGGTTCGTCGAGTTTTCCTTCGAGAAATTCGGTCAGCAGGTTGTCGTCGATCTCTTTCATAAGTTCGGTTTCTAACAGTAATACGGTTTTGGGGAAATAGTTACTAAACGAAAACCCGATTTTTTTCGGGCTTTCGTTTTTATTGCATATGGTCGGTTGCAGGGGGCAGGGGTTTCAGTTGTTCCCGGGCATTTCGAAAAACAGCGCGATCAGCGGCAGGTAGTCCTTCAGCGCGACGCCGAGGACTTTGAGCGCCTGGCCGATATGGTAGTTGACGGTCTGGGGCGACACCTCCATCTCGGCGGCGATCTGCTGGTGGGTCATGCCCTGGAAGCGGCTCATCTCGAAGATGCGCCGGGTCTGCTCGGGGAGTTGCGCGAGCGCCTCGCGGTAGAGCCGTGCGAGTTCCGTGCCGAGGTAGAAGTCCGGGGAGTCGAACTGGTCGGCGAATCTCTTTTCCAACTGCTGGTGGACGCGTGAATGGACCTTCTGGCTGGTGATGCGGTCCAGCGACTTGTTGCGGACGATCATAAACAGAAGTCCTTTCAGCGAAAGTTCCTCCATCAGGCGGTCCCGGTTTTCCCAAATGTACAGCATCGTGTCCTGTACGATGTCCTCCGCCACGGGGAGGGATACCCAGCGCGAAGCGAAGCTGCACAACCCCTTGTAATAGAATCGGTAGCATGCTTCGAAACACTGCCGGTCCCCGGCGTTGAGCCGTCGGATGACCAGTCGGTTGTCGAGGATGTCGTATTTGGTGTTCAGGGACATAAACCGTCGTATCTCGCGTAATTGAAAGGTTAAAATTACAATTTTTTCCGGAAAACGGGACGGATTCCCGAAAAAAGGGCCACCTTTGCAGTAAAATGGAACCGGGCTGCCGGGAAGTCCGCGCCCCGGGATCGTCGTTTTACGTCGCTTATGAATACCGTCTGGATCGTACTGCCTGTATTGATCGCGCTGATGTTTCAGCTCGGCATCGAACTCGACCGGCAGGCCTTCGCCGGTGTGGCCCGCCGTCCGGCGGCCGTTGTCGCGGGGCTGCTGGGCCAATTGGCGCTGCTGCCGCTCATCGCCTTCGGCGTGGGGCTGGCCTTCCGCCTGCCGCCCGTCTATTTTCTGGGACTGCTGCTCGTCGCCTGCTGTCCGGGAGGCAGTTCGTCGAACGTCTTTTCGATGCTGGCCAAGGGCGACGTGGCCCTTTCGGTGACGCTGACCGCTTTGAGCAGCCTCATCACGCTCTTCACGATTCCGCTGGTGATGGGTTTCGCCGCGCGTTTCGTCGCGGTGCATGCCGGTGCGGCCATCGAACTTCCGGTCGGGAAACTGCTGGTGCAGAACATCGTCCTGCTGTTCCTGCCGATGCTCTGCGGGGCGCTTTTCAGGCATTGGCGGCCCCGGGCGGCACGGCGTGTGCACGAGCTGCTGGGGCGTGTGGCCTTCCCGGCCCTGATGCTGCTGGCGGCGGTCTTTTTCGTGCAGTACGCCTCGACGATTCTGGAGAATCTCGGCGTGCTGGGGCTGGCCGCGGGTGCGCTGATCCTGCTGGCGATGGCGGGCGGATCGCTGCTGGCCCGCCTGTTCCGGCTCCGGCGGGCGGTGCGCCGCACGATCGTCATCGAGGTCGGGATGCAGAACGCTGCGCAGGCGATCGCCGTCGCCACCTCGCCGCTGATCTTCGACAGCGGCGAAATGGCCGTCCCGGCCATCGTCTACGCTCTCGTGATGAACGTGGTTCTGCTCTCGTACCTGAAACTGCTGCCGAAATGTACCGACGAAACGGTGTCGGAAGGCGCCTGACCGAGTATCTTTGCCGTATGAAATTCCTGAAAGTCGCTGTTTTGTTTTTCGGCCTGGCCGCGGCGTTTGCCGTGCGGGCGCAGAGCGGGACCTATCCCGTCAGCGGGCGGGTGATCGACCGTTTGAGCCGCCGCCCGTGGTGCTGGCCGGGCAGGAGCAGAAGGGCGCTTCGACCGATTCGCTGGGGCGGTTCCGCATCGAGCGGGTGAAGCCCGGCATCTGGCGGCTGGCGGTCTCGTCGGTGGGCTACAAGAGCCTCACGACGCCCGAATACATGGTCTCGGCCGCCACGCCCTTTATCGAAGTCGAGCTGGAGGAGGATGCCGCGCAGCTGGAGGCCGTGACGGTTCGTCCGTCGCCGTTCCGCGTCACGGCGGAGAGTCCCGTAAGTTTGAAGGTGATGGGCGTGCGGGAGATCGAGAAAAGCCCCGGCTCGAACCGCGACGTGTCGCGCATCGTGCGCTCGTATCCCGGCGTGGCCTTCTCGCCCGTGGGGTATCGCAACGATTTGATCGTGCGCGGCGGCGGGCACATCGGCGGCAAGACGACTTATCTGTTTTCCATCCGCCAGTCCTACCTGCAACTGCTGTTCAAACTGCTGGGGCTGCCCTTCCTGCCCAACTACATCGACGGGCAGGCGAAAGTCAAGACACGTCTTTCGGAGCGCGACGAGCTGACGGTGCTGGCCCTTGCGGGATTCGACAACATGCGTCTCAACGTCGACGAGAAGGGCGAGGACGCCGAATACCTGTTGAGCTACCTGCCCCGTATCCGGCAGGAGACCTTCACGGTGGGGGCTTCGTGGCGTCACTATGCGGGCCGCCACGTGCAGACCGTGACCTTGAGCCACAACTACCTGAACAACCGCAACCTGAAATACCTGCGCAACGATGATTCGTCGGAGGACAACCTGACGCTCCGGCTGCGCTCCGTGGAGCAGAAGACCACGCTCCGGGCCGAGAACCGCACCTATCTGGGCCGCTGGACCATCCGCGAGGGCGTCGAGGTGAATTATTCCGACTACACGAACCGCACGCTGCAACGGCTCTATACCGACAGGACGCAGCTGTCGGACTACCGGACCCGGCTGGGAATCGTCGGCTGGGGGCTGTTCGCCGGGGCCGAATACGCCTCGGCCGACAAGCGGTTCACCGCCTCGGCGGGCCTGCGCGCCGACGGGTGCGACTACTCGGGACGTATGGCGCGGGTGTGGCGCCAGCTGTCGCCCCGGGCTTCGGTCTCCTATGCGGTAGGTCCCGGCTGGTCGGTGAGCGGCAGCGCGGGACTTTACTGCCAGCTGCCGCCCTACACGGCGTTGGGATTCAAGGTGGACGACGCGCTGGTCAACCGATCGCTCGATTACATGCGCGTCGGGGTCTTCAGCGCGGGTGTCGACTGGCGGCTGCGCGACCGGCTGATCGTCTCGGTCGAGGGATTTTACAAACGCTACGGCGATGTGCCGCTGTCGGTGGCGGACGGGATTCCGCTCTCGTGCAAGGGCAACGATTACGGCGTGGTGGGCAACGAGAAGCTGGTCTCCTCGGCGCAGGGGCGCGCCTACGGCGTCGAGGCGATGGCCCGCTGGCAGATTCCGGGGCGAGTGAACGTCGTGGGGTCGGTGACCGTGTTCCGCTCGGAGTACCGCAACGACCGGCAGGCCCCGTGGATCGCCTCGGCGTGGGACAACCGTTTCGTGGTCAACGTCAGCGGAACCTACGACCTGCCGCGCCACTGGAGCTTCGGTGCGAAGCTGAGCGCCGTGGGCGGTGCGCCCTACACGCCCTACGACGTGGAGCGTTCGTCGCTCGTCGAGGCGTGGGATGCGCAGGGACGGCCCTACTACGACTATTCGAAATACAACGCCGGGCGGCTCGACGCCTTCGCCCAGCTGGACGTGCGCGTCGACAAGGTGTTCTACTTCCGCCGCTGCATGCTGGGCGTCTACATCGACCTGCAAAACGTTGCGGGCGGTCGTTTGCGCCAGCCCGACGTGCTGATGTCCACGGGGGAGATCGAAAATCCCTCGGCTCCGGCGTCGGAGCGGCGTTACCGCATGAAATACCTCGAACAGGTGAGCGGCACGCTGCTCCCGACGCTGGGCCTGACGGTCGAGTTTTAAGCCTCCGGCGTCCGCCGGGCGTTCCGTTTGTCCATTGAGAAACTGATGATGAAGGGGATCGCGAGGAAGACCGCCGTCCCGGTCACCACCAGCCACGTGTACGTCGCCGGACTGCCCACGGGCAGCTGCGAAGGCGGGAAGAAGGTGACGATGAACGAGAACAGCACGGCGAGGAATCCTACGCCTCCGATCAGCCACATGCCCGTGTTTCCGCCCGGCACGCGGTAGCTGCGGATGAGCTTGGGTTGCGTGTAGCGCAGGCGGATTCCCGCGGCGTACATCATCATGTACATGATCAGATACAGTCCCACGGTCAGGGCGCTCAACAGGAAGAACGCCACGCTGACGTCGTCCATCACGATGTAAAGCGACGAGAGGAGCGTCACGATGCAGCCCTGGATAATCAGTATGTTGAGCTGCACGCCGTTCTTGTTGGTCTTCTGGAGGAAGCAGGGCAGAGCGCCGTCCCTGGCCGTCCACAGCAGGCCGCGGCTGGGGCCCGAAATCCACGACATCACGCCCGCCAGCGCACCGAAGGCCACGAGCAGTCCCATGACGTTCGAGAGCCATCCCACGTGGTAACGTTCGAAAGCGATCTGGAAGGTGGTGAACAGCCCCGACTGGAGGTTGATCTGGTCGTAGGGGGTGATGATGGCCACGGCCAGCGCGCCCAGCGTGAACAGTCCGAACGAGATCAGCGCCGCGAGGAACATCGCCCGTGGGAACTGCGTCTGGGGTTTGGCCAGTTCCGGAGCGTGCACGGCGTGCACCTCCACGCCGGCGAACAGCAGCAGGATGCCCGCCAGGAACGCGATGTCGCTCATGCCCGCGATGTGGGGGAAGAGCCGCGGGTGGACGTGCTGCGCGGCGTCGACGCTGACGATCTGCGAGACGCCGGCCGGAATCTCCTTCAGGGCTATTTCGTTGCCGCCGGCCATCCAGATGACCGCCATCACGATCACGACGACGCCCGGGAGCACCGTGCCGATCAGAAATCCCTTCGAGGTGATGCCCGAGATGGCCGATGTGCCGCGCAGGGTCACCAGCGTCGCGCACCAGTACATCGCAATCGAGAACAACCCGACGTACAGCCCGTTCTGCGCCAGTGCCGGAACGCCGATCATGTAGGCGATCGACGCGGCGGCGAATCCCAGTACGGTGGGATACCAGACGACGTTCTGAATCCATTGCAGGAAGATCGCCGAGAAACCCAGGTGGCGGTTGAAAGCCTCCTTGACCCAGGTGTAGACGCCGCCGCCGCGGTCGGCGAAGGCGCTGCCCAGTTCGGCGCCCACGAGGGCCGCAGGAATCAGGAAGAGGAACGTCGCGAAGAAAATATAGAAGAACATCGTCAGTTCCTCCTGGGCCATCATCGGGAGCCCGCGCAGGCTGATGACGGCCGCAGCGGTCATCAGCGCCAGCTGCGTCGTGGTGATATTTTTACGTTTTGCCATGGTGGGTAGGTTGGATTTTGCTGTTTTCCCTCGTCGTCCGCCGCACAGTTTTCGTGCCGGAGCGCATTGCCGCCCCGTGAAATCGGCGGCCGGAGCGTTGCAAAGAACCGATCGGAACACCGGGCGGCTTTTTCGTACCCTGCGCACGCAGAAACGGCGCGCCCGGCATGCGGATGCAAAAACAGCAGGGAATCTCGCGATTGCCTGCTGTCCCCGGAGGTCGCCCTCCTAAAACTACTAACCCAAACTTAAATAAATGAAGAAACCTCACTGCGGTTGCTGTGCCGCAGCTGACCGGAATAAGTACAAAGCGCGTGCCGAACCTGCAATCGCCGTCC
>ENA-UEYG01001754-UEYG01001754.1-human-gut-metagenome-genome-assembly--contig:-NODE-1754-length-14960-cov-7.483236_pt1 | contig 14960 bp, 12 predicted proteins | sample MGYA00242933_ERZ507934 | MGnify/ENA primary metagenome ERZ507934 (study PRJEB26167, sample SAMN06115527) | human gut metagenome | host: Homo sapiens | place: China:Zejiang | collected 2015-11-10... | reverse complement strand
TGTGAAAAAGTTTTTGCATAGTACTTTTTTGATTTTAAATATGTTTTCAATTTATGTAACAACAAGGCCATCTATTTAATCCGCCGATATTCAAGGACTGGGCGAACGACGCCGAGATATGGTCCCATATAGTTACTCTTCCTCGTTATTGAGCTATAGTCTTCTTCAACTGAAAAAGAGTTGGAATATAATATATGTTGAACATGCGGCATTGCTGTAAAAATACCTAGATAATATTTATAGGTCCTATTGTTCAAAATATTCTCAGGTATCCAAATGACCCAACTATACTTGCCAATTTTATATTCATTTGCATTTGACACAGAAAGAAATATAGATTCTTCATTTTCGTTAGTAATATGAAGACTTAAATCTGGCTTATATCCGTCATTGATAATCTCATAAGTAAACCTTATTCCAATCTTTTGAGAAACTCGAGGATGCTCAATCTTATGTAGTGATTCATCTACAGCTTCACAGTCTAGCAATCTTACGAAGGCATCGCCGACCTCATCAAATCCAATATTCTTTTTATCCTCTCTATGAAATTCTTTCCAATATGAACTAATTGCTTTTTGCAAAGGACCGTTGACGAGTAGATGTCCTTCTGAAAAAAGACATGCCGTACTGCATAATGAACTTATTAAGTTAAGGTTATGACTCACAAACAAAACCGTCCGCCCTTCTTTCCCCACATCCTCCATCTTGCCCAGGCATTTTTTCTGAAATTCTGCATCGCCGACGGCCAGCACTTCATCCACAATAAGGATTTCTGGTTCCAGATGCGCGGCCACAGCAAAGGCAAGTCGTACATACATACCAGAGGAATAGCGTTTTACCGGCGTATCCAGAAATTTTTCCACTCCTGCAAAATCTACGATCTCGTCAAATTTTCTCCGAACTTCGGCACGACTCATGCCCAGGATAGCGCCGTTGAGAAAAATGTTTTCCCGCCCCGTCAGTTCGGGGTGAAAGCCGGTGCCCACTTCCAGCAAACTGGCCACGCGGCCGCGTAAAGTAATGCGCCCTGTGGTCGGTTCTGTAATCCGTGAAAGGAGTTTAAGCAAGGTGGATTTGCCCGCGCCGTTCCGGCCGATGATGCCCAGACGTTCACCCGGCATGACGTCAAAACTTACGTCGCGCAGCGCCCAAAATTCTTCCTTGCTTTGTTGCCTGCCCTTGTGCAGCAACTTGCCGGGAAGTTTGAAAAGCTCTTCGCGCAAAGATTTGTAGGGCGTCTGCCCTTCGTGGCGGATGGTATAGCGCTTGCCAAGCCTTTCAACTGAGATAATCGGTTTCATGCCATGCCTTAAATAACGTCCGCAAAAGTGCGTTCCGTCTTGCGAAAAACTTTGATTCCCACCAGCAGAAAGAATAGCGCGCACCCGCAGCTAATGAGCAGCGCCCTCTGCGGAAAATCCATAGACCCCAGAACCGCCCAGCGGAAGCCGTCAATAACGCCAACCATGGGGTTGCATTCGTAGAGCAGTCGCCATTTTTCCGGCACAATGCCGGAAGAAAAACCAACGGGTGAAAGATAAAGGCCAAACTGAGTAATGAAAGGAACAATAATGCGGAAGTCGCGATATGTCACGTTGAGCGCACAGAGTATAAGCCCCGGTCCCAAGGCCACTAGGGCGGCCAGCAATGTGAGCGGGACGACCGCCAGTGCCTGCACGGGCGGCACATACTGGTACCAGACCATCATGCCGCACAGCAATATAAAGGAAATGAGAAAATCCGTCATGGCCACGCCAATGGTGGCAGTCGGCACAATAATGCGTGGAAAATATATCTTTGAAACCAGATTGCTGTTGGCTACCAGGCTGTTGGCCGTGGTGGTAATGGAGGAGGCAAAGAGCTGCCACGGCAGCATGGCCACAAAAACCATCAGGGGGTAGGGCGTATTGCCTTCTGATGGCAGCTTAGCCACTTTGGCAAATACAAAGGTAAAGGCCGCCATGGTCAGAAAGGGGCGTAATACGGCCCACAAAATACCCACCACGGTCTGTTTGTACTGCACGGCCACATCGCGCCACGTCAGAATGAGAAAAAGCTCACGGTAGCGCCACAGGTCTTTCCAGTACTGGCGTTCGGCGCGACCAGCTTCAATAACAAGCTCGTGTGACATGAATGCTAATAGCCCCGTGTATGTTGATTTTGCAGAAAATCGTTATAAGCATCGGTCAGCCCCGCATCCAGCCCCACGCGGGGCCGCCAGCCCATGGCGAAGAGCTTGCCGCTGTCCATGAGTTTGCGCGGCGTGCCGTCGGGCTTGGTGGGGTCCGTGGCAATGTTGCCGTCAAAGCCCACCACGCGGGCCACGCGCCGGGCCAGATCCAGAATGGTGCATTCCTGCTGGCAGCCCACGTTCATGTGTTCAAAGTCAGAATAGTTCTCGAGCAGAAACACGCAGGCTTCGGCCATATCATCCACATACAGAAATTCGCGCAACGGCGTGCCCGTGCCCCATATGGTCACCTGGGCCGCGCCGGAGACTTTGGCCTCGTGAAACCGGCGGATGAGCGCCGGGACCACATGGCTGTTTTGCGGATGGTAGTTGTCGCCGGGGCCGTACAGATTGGTGGGCATGGCGCTGATGGCGTCAAAGCCGTACTGTTTGCGGTAGGCCTGACACATCTTGATGCCGGATATTTTGGCCAGGGCGTAAGCGTCGTTGGTGGGCTCCAGCGGGCCGGTGAGCAGATATTCTTCCCTGATGGGCTGCGGGCAGAGCTTGGGATAGATGCACGATGAACCGAGAAACAGCAGCTTTTTGCAGCCGTTGCGCCAGGCGCTGTGGATGACGTTGTTCTGGATCTGCAGATTCTGGTAAATGAATTCCGCCGGATAGGTGGCATTGGCCTGGATGCCCCCCACCTTGGCGGCCGCCAGAATGACCACGTCGGGCCTGTGCTGCGCAAAAAAGGCCGCCACCGCCGCCTGATCGCAGAGGTCCAGCTCCGCATGACTGCGGGTCAGCAGGCGCGCGTAGCCCGCGCGGTTCAGGGCGCGGCACAGGGCGCTGCCCACCAGACCGCGGTGCCCGGCCACATAGACAAGGGCGTTTTTGTCCACCGTGCTACTCATTGTGGCTGAACGTCTTGAAGCCCGCCACCTGGCACAGGGCGTCGCGCATGCTCAGACCCAGGTCTTCGCGGGCCATCTCCGCCACCATGACTTCAAACGTGGTTTTGGGCTCCCAGCCCAGCTTCTGCTTGGCCTTGGCCGGGTCACCCAGCAGGGTTTCCACCTCCGTGGGCCGGAAATAGCGCGGATCCACCCGCACAATGACGTCGCCGGGCTTGAGGCGGCATTCCAGCCCCTGCCGGTTGCCGGCGGCCCGGCGCAGGCGGTCCGGATCCACGGCGGCCACCGTGCCTGTTTCGTCCACGCCCTCGCCCTGCCAGGTAAGGGTCAGGCCCATTTCCGCTGCCGCGGCATTGACAAAATCCCGCACGGAAAATTGCCGCCCTGTGGCGATCACAAAATCATCAGGCTTTTCCTGCTGCAGCATGAGCCACTGCATCTCCACATAATCGCGGGCGTGGCCCCAGTCGCGCTTGGCGTTGAGGTTGCCCAGATAGCAGCAGTCCTGCAGGCCCAGCACCATACGGGAAAGCGCGCGAGTGATCTTGCGGGTCACAAAGGTTTCGCCGCGGACGGGCGATTCGTGGTTGAACAGAATGCCATTGCAGGCATACATGCCGTAAGCCTCTCGGTAATTGACCGTGATCCAGTAGGCATAAAGTTTGGCGCAGGCGTACGGCGAGCGGGGATAAAAGGGCGTCTTTTCCGTTTGCGGCACTTCCTGCACCAGGCCGAACAGTTCGGAAGTGGAGGCCTGGTAAAAACGGGTGGTGCCCGTGAGCCCGGCAATGCGGATGGCCTCAAGCAGGCGCAGCGTGCCCAGGGCGTCCACGTCCGCCGTGTATTCCGGCGATTCAAAGGAGACCTGCACATGGCTCTGGGCGGCCAGATTGTAGACTTCGTCGGGGCGCACCTCCTGCATGATGCGAACCAGATTGCTGGAATCGCTCAGGTCGCCGTAGTGCAGGATAAAGTGCCGCGCACTGGCGTGCGGATCCTGATACAGATGGTCGATGCGGTCCGTATTGAACAGTGATGCGCGACGTTTGATGCCGTGCACCTCATAGCCCTTACGCAGCAGAAATTCCGCGAGATAGGCCCCGTCCTGGCCGGTGATGCCGGTAATGAGCGCTTTTTTCATGATGTCGGGCAGCTATCCTTTGCAGCGGGCGCACTGGCCCGCGTCTGGAAGTCCGTTTGTTTCAGAATCGCAGCAAAATATCCTGTTTCTGTGCCCTTGTCCACCGCGTTGCCGGCGGGGATTATGTGTTTAGCTATGCACGATCTCCCCGGCCGTAGACGTCGGCAAAGCGCACGATGTCGTCCTCGCCCAGATAGGAGCCGGACTGGATTTCAATAAGCACCAGAGGGATGACGCCGGGGTTCTTCAGCCGGTGCCGTGTCCCGACAGGAATATATGTTGACTGGTTTTCAGTGTACAGTCGGGTCACATCGCCGTTGGTGACCTCGGCCGTGCCGCTCACCACCACCCAGTGCTCGGCGCGGTGGTGGTGCATCTGCAGGGAGAGTTCCCCGCCGGGTGTGACGATGATGCGTTTGACCTGAAAGCGTCCGTCCAGAACAAGCGTTTCGTAGCTGCCCCAGGGCCGGTAGACCTGTGGGTGCTGACGGCATTCGGGACGGCCGGCGCGTTGCAGGCGGTTCACGATTTTTTTGACGTCCTGGGCCTGTTCCCGCGGGGCCACCAGCACGGCGTCCCGCGTTTCCACCACCACCAGGTCGCGCACGCCCATGACGGCCAGCAGCCGGTGGGTGGCGTTGCAGTAGCAGTGGGCGGCCCCTTCCAGCAGCACGTCCCCGCTGCAGACATTGCCTTCCGTATCCGCCTGCCCAGCCTGATAAAAGGCTTCCCAGGAGCCCAGGTCGCTCCAGCTCGTAGCCAGCGGCACGACGGCGGCCAGGGCAGTGTGCTCCATGACGGTGTAATCTATGGAATCGGCGGGCGCGGCCAGAAAAGCGTCTTTGTCCGGCCGGTGGAACACGCCGTCGTCCTTGTGTCCTTCCCAGGCGGCGCGGCAAGCGGCGGCCATGCCCGGGGCGCAGCGTTCCAGTTCGCGCAGATACACGGAAGCCCGCAGCAAAAACATGCCGCTGTTCCACAAAAAGCCGCCCTGGGCCAGCATGGCTTCTGCGTTGGCCTGGTCGGGCTTTTCCACAAAGCGGGCCACGGCAAAACCGTCCTCGCCCAGGGGCGCGCCCTGTTCGATATAGCCGAAGCCCGTTTCCGCAGCCGTGGGTGCGATGCCAAAAGTGACGATATGCCCCTGGTCCGCCAGGCGAACGGCGCGCTCCACGCCCGCCGCAAAGGCGTCCACGTCCGCGATGGCGTGGTCCGAGGGCAGCACCAGCATGCAGGGGTCCGCGCCGTCGGCCGCCAGGGCCAGCGCGGCCAGGGCAATGGCCGGCGCCGTGTTGCGCGGGGCGGGCTCCAGCAGCACCGTGCCGCTGATCCCGCATTGGTAGAGCGCCGCATTCACATAAAAGCGGTGCGCCTCATTGCAGACGATGACGGGGGCCGCATTGGGGGCCACGGCGGCGGCACGGGCTACGGTGTCTTTGAACAGGGTACGCCCTGCGCCCAGATCTACAAACTGCTTGGGGTAGGTTTCGCGGGAAAGGGGCCAAAGCCGCGTGCCGCTGCCGCCGCACAGAATAACGGGAACTATGTCCGACATGAGTTTCTCACCAATAAGATAGATGCTGCCAAAAGTCTGTCTAAGGGGTATTTGTCGGGATGCAGACGCAAGATACACCATTCCCGGGCGCGGAACAAGGTTGTGCCGCAGCCGGTTGCAGCTGACGAAGCCGCCGGAGTTTTGGAGGGCCTTCCGCAGCGGCGGCCCCTGTTGGGCCTGAAGCACTGCAACTTTGCGAATATCCGTTCTCAACGATGTCCCTGCGCGCACTTCAGTGTTTGCCAGCGCAAAGACCTTACTGGCGCCTGCGCGGCGGGCGTCTGCTCACACAGCCGCCAGAGCAATTTCACCGTTGCAGTGTCCTATCCCCGCAGGGAGAGCAGGCCATCCAGGATGGTCCAGGGATTGGGCGGGCAGCCCGGAATGAACAGGTCCACGGGCAGGAGATTGCTGACTCCTTTGTTGCACTGGGGCGCGTGGCGGAACAGGCCGCCGGAAATGGCGCACGCGCCCACGGCCAGCACCAGGCGCGGTTCCGGCAGGGCGGCGTAGGTGTCCAGCAGGGCCAGGCGCATGTTTTCCGTAACCGGGCCCGTGACGGCCAGGCCGTCCGCGTGGCGCGGGGAGGCCACAAAATCAATGCCGAAGCGGCCCAGATCGTAGACCAGGGTGGTGAGCACGTTGCAGTCCGCCTCACAGGCGTTGCAGCCCCCGGCGCTGACCTGCCGTAGTTTGAGCGACCGGCGGAAGAGGGCAAACTTTTCTCGCGCGGCCGGCGGCGCATTGTGGGCCGCCTCCTGTTCCGCGGCGGCAACGCCGGGCCGCACCAGCAGGCCCTCGCGGGTGAATGAGGCTAGGCGGTGTTCGCCCGTAAACGCAATGGCTCCCTTGGGGCAGGCGTCGCGGCAGGCCCCGCAGAAGGTGCAGCGGCCCATGTCCAGCGTGGGGGCGCCGTCCTCGGCCCCCAGGGTGGGCAGCAGCGCGCCCGTGGGGCAGATATCCAGGCAGACTCGGCAAGGGCCGCAGTCCACCGGCGTAAGCACGGGCCGCCCCAGAAAGCGGGGCGAAAGCGCGGGCTGACGCCGGGGGTAGTCCAGCGTGCGGTATTTCTGGTGCAGACGTTCCCTGATGATGCGCAGCATGGCAAGGCCTCACAAATCGTGGCCGCAGTAAGAAAGGTTGAAGCTCTTGTTGCAGAGCGGAAAGTCGGAGATCTGGTTGCCGCGCAGGGCTACGGCCAGGCCCGGCCAGTTGCGGAACGAAGGGTCCACGACCTTGTAGACCCGCAGTCCGCCGTCCGGGCCGGTGACGGCCAAGTGGCAGATTTCGCCGCGCCAGCCTTCCACCTGGGCCACGGCCAGGGTGTCGGGCGGCAGGGGGGCCAGGGGCTCCGTTGCGGGGGCGGCGGCGCAGCCTGGCATGTTCGCCAAGGCGGAGAGGTCCAGCTCCAGCAGCCGCAGGGAGTCGTCCAGCTCCGCGCTGCGGACCAGGGTGCGGGCCAGCACGTCGCCGCCTTGCGCCACGCGCGGGGCGCAGCCCGCGGTGGGCAGGTCCGCCAGGGGGAAGTGGAAGCGCGCGTCCAGCGCCAGTCCGCAGGCCCGCGCCGCCGGGCCGGTCAGGCCCAGTTCCCGCGCTGTGGCCGTTGTGAGCGCGCCCGTGCCGGTGAGGCGATCCAGCACGCTCTGGCTGTGCAGCATGACGTCCACGGCCCCGCGCGCGTCGCGTCCTGCCTCGCGTACGCGGGCCAGCAGGTCGGCGCACTGCTCCGGGTCAAGGTCGTGGCCCGAGCCGCCGGGCCGCAGCAGGCCCCGGCCAAAGCGGTTGCCGCAGAGGCTGGCCGTAAGGTTGAGAAAATCGCCGCGGATGCGGCCATTCCAGGAGGACGTGGGCAGAAAGCCCGTATCGCCGGCAATGGCCCCCAGGTCACCCACATGGTTGGCGAGCCGTTCCAGTTCCAGCCCTATGCGCCGCAGGCGCTGGGCGCGCGGGGCCGCTACGCTGCCCGCCAGGCGTTCCAGCAGCACGCAGTGGGCCGTGGCGTGCCCCACGCTGGTGTCTCCTGCCGCGCACTCCAGCAGCGGCAGACGGCAGTGCGGCGGCCCCTCCAGCACGAGACGCTCCAGGCCCCGGTGTTGGTAGCCCAAGGCGATTTCCAGATGCAGCACGTTTTCGCCGTAACACTGAAAACGGAAGTGCCCTGGCTCGATGACCCCGGCGTGCACCGGCCCCACGGCCACCTCATGGATTTCTTCGCCCTTCACCCGAAAAAAGGGATAAGGGGCTGCAGCGGGCGTGGCCTGCGCCGCACAGGGTCCGCCTTCCCTCTGGGTGCGGGCTGCGGCTTCCGCCGCGTCGGGGATGCGGCGCACGGGCTTGAGCCAGGGGTGCCCCAGGGGCTCCACGCCCCACTGTTCCCAGATTTCGCGCTCAAAGAGCTGGGCTTGCGGACAGACGGACGCGAGGGAAGGAAAACTGCGCAGGGGCGGGGTGCGCAGGGCCTCCAGATAGTGTGAACTGTCCTGCGCCAGTACACAGCACAGGGTGACTTCTTCGGGTTTGTCCCTGGGGGCGTCCGCATCCGGCAGGCCGCACAGGACCAGCAGCCGCCAGCCTTCGGCCAGACGACGACGCACAGTATCGCCCAGCTCCTCTACGGAAACCGGCGGCATGCCTTTCAGGGGCACGGTATCGCGGTAGTCAAACAACATTTATTTTCTCACTTGGGCAGATTACCGTTGAGAATATGCCTTCTCAATGTTTACGGCACGCTCGTTCCGGCGCTTACCCGCACAAATACATAGCGGTACTGTCTTCATCCGTAGCTGGCGCTGCTGTCTGTGCCCGCAACTTCCTTCGTCGTAATGGGTCAAGCTCCTTCGCCGCAACGGCTGCAACTGCGCCTGCGCCCTTATCCGCCGATGAGCGCGGCGGCTCGGGTCAGAAAATTCCACAGCCCGTCGGGAATCCACAGGCCCAGGGTCAGCACGGCCAGCCCCAGCGCCAGGGGCGGCAGCACGCTGCAGGGCGCTTCCCGGCGCAGGGCGGGCATATCTGTGGGCCGGTTGCCCTGCACCATGCGCAGCACAGAAACGGAAAGCCCCACAAAAATGACGGCCAGCAAGATCAGATAGGCGGCGGCCAGCCAGGGTTGCTCCGCAGCCAGCATGCCCTTGAAGATGAGCAACTCGCTGACGAACAGCCCAAAGGGCGGCGAACCGGCTACGGCCAGGAAACCTGCGGTCCACAGTGCGGCGGTGACGGGCATGGTCCAGCGCATGCCGCGCACGTCGTAGCTGGAATAGGTGTGGTAGCGGGCCAGAATGTTGCCGGAAAGCAAAAAGAGCATGCACTTGACCAGAGAATGGCAGACCGCATGCAGCATGGCTCCGGAAACGGCCAGTCCCCCCACGCCCACGCCCAGGGCCAGAATGCCCATGTGCTCCACGCTGGAATAGGCCAGCATGCGTTTGTAGTGCCCCTGGCCCACAATAAAGATGGCGGCCGTGGCCAGCGAAAGCAGGCCCAGGACCGTGAGCATGCCGCTGGAAATCCCGCCCAGACCGGCGGCCAGCATGATCTGGTGGCCGCGCAGCATGCCCAGCATGGCGCAGTTGAGCAGCGCTCCGGAAAGCAGGGCGGAAACCAACGAGGGGGCCTGACTGTGCGCGTCGGGCAGCCAGTTGTGCAGGGGGGCAAGGCCCATTTTGGCCCCATAGCCCACCAGCAAAAAGACAAAGGCCGCCTTGAGCCAGGTGGGCTCCGCCAGGGCGGCGTTGCGCACAAACCAGCCCACCTGGTCCATGCCCTCGGCGCCCTGCGTCGTGCCCTGCGCGCCGTGAAAAGCCACGGCCAGCAGGATGTTGCCCAGCAGGGCCAGGGCAATGCCCACGGAGCAGATGATCAGGTACTTCCAGGTGGCTTCCAGCGAGCTTTTATGCCGGTGGAAATAGATCAGCGGCGCGCTGGAAAGGGTGGTGGCCTCAATGCCCACCCACTGCGCGCCCATGTGCGGCGTGACGGTCACCAAGGTCATGGCCGCCAGAAAAAAACACAGACAGGCGGTAAAGCGGCGTTCGGGCGCATTGGTAAAGTGACCGTGGTCCAGGATGTTGGTGTGTTCTCCGATGCGTTCTTCGTCGCGCAGATAGTGCACGGCGTAGACTGACGCCGCCAGAAACAGCAGACTGGCCAGGCTCAGGAACAGCGTGCCCAGCGGATCCGGGGCCAGCAGGCCGCCCAGGGCCGTGGGCTTTTCGCCCCGCGCCACGGCCGCAGCCACGGAGCCGGTCAGCACGGTGTGGCCCAGGGCCGTAAGGGGCAGGCCCAGACGGCAGACAACGGCGCGGCCCCAGAGCAGCATGAGGCAGCCCATGACCAGGGGGAGAAAAAGCAGTGCCGTCAGCATGGGCGCGTCCCGCAGAAGCAAAGGTGGGCCCCGTGGGGGGCGTGTGGTCTGTTCATGCCGTATGCCTTGCGCGTGCGGCGCCGGATCCGGAACGCTGCGCGCTTGAAATGATCAATAAAGGTGTCGGTTGCCCGGAGGCCAGCCCCCACTGCCCGTTCTTTTGCTGCAGCCAACGCTCGCCGCCGGTCTGCCGCAGGGCAAACTTTCAGGGGGCTGCCCCCTTCCGGCAAGGGCCACGCGCGCGCGGCGGCTAGTCCCGCAGGCTGCGGAAGCCCGCCACGTCGATGGAGGCGAAGGAATCGCTGATGTGGTTGATGGCTATGCCCATGACAAACACGGCCACAAACACGTCCAGCAGCAGGGCCAGTTCAAACCACACCGTGCCCGCGGTCATGAGGGGCACGCCCAGCAAAAAAATGCCGTTTTCCGCCACCAGATAGCCAATAACCTGGGTAATGGCTTTGATGCGGCCCACAATAAGGATGAGCCCGCAGAACACTGTGGTCAGGCCGGCCGGCAGGAGCATGGGCGGAAACAGGCCCTGCGGCATGACAAGTTTGCCGTCCAGCCAGATGGCAAAGGCCAGCCCGGCCATGCCCGCCAGTACGCAGAGGCCCACGCGGCGGGCCGGACAAATCAGCGCGGCGGCGGGCAGGCGGCTTTGGGTGCGCCAGAGCAGGCCGGGCAGCAGCGCGCCCTTGATGAGCAGCACGGCCCCGGCCAGCAGGCTGTGGTCCAGACTCAGCAACAGGGCGGCCAGCAACAGTCCCTGCAGGGCCGTCAGGCGCGTCATGCCCGCCACGCGCCGCGTGCCCAGCATGAGAAAGTTGCTGAGCACCAATAGGAAAAGGCAGGATTGCAGCAGCGTGTCCATGTTCACCTCGCCTGAATCAGGATAAGGGCCAGAGCGGCCATGACCGCCGCGCCGCCCAGCAGCCAGGGCACCCGTTCCATGCGCAGGCGGGCCATGACCGATTCTACCACGCCCACGATCACGGCCAGCAGCAGCACGGTGACGAGCCGCAGCCCGGCTTGTTGCCAGGCGGGCAGGGCAGGGATGAGCAGGCCCGCCGTCAGGGCGGCGAAAAACCAGAGCTTGAGGGCTGATCCGTAGAGGATGCAGGCCAGGTTGGGGCCGGAGTGGTCCAGCACCATGACTTCATGGATCATGGTCAGTTCCAGATGGGTGTTGGGGTCGTCCACCGGGATGCGGCAGTTCTCCACCAGCAGCAGGATGAAAAAGATGGCGGGCAACAGGAGCAGGGCTCCGTTGCCCCGGAGCCACGCGCTGGTGGTCTGCCCGCCGAACATGGCGGAGAGGGTAAAGGCCGTGTCCGTACCCCGGCCCAGGTCCAGACAAAGGCTGGTAAGGGCCATGAAGGCCAGAAACAGGACCGGTTCCGCTAAAGCGGAAAAGGTGGCTTCGCGGCTGGCGCCCATGCCCTCGAAGGCCGAGCCCGTGTCCAGGGCCGCCAGCATGAGGGCAAAGCGCCCCATGCCCAGCAGGTAGGCCGCCAGCAGCACGTCGCCCGTAAAGGCCAGGGGCGAGACCGCACCGCCCAGGGGCAGCAGGGCCAGAGCGCAGAGCGCGCCGGCCAGGCCAATGGCGGGTGCGGCGGCAAAAATCCAGGTGGTGGTGCGGCTGCGCGCCTCGCCCTTGCCCAGCAGTTTGGCCAGGTCGTAGTAGGTCTGCAGCAGGGGTTTGCCGTGGCGTCCGGCAAAGACGGCTTTGACCCGGTTGATGATGCCGGGCAGGAGCGGGGCCAGCAGCAGGGCCAGTGCAAACTGAAACAGATAGACTGCGGCGTTGTTCATGAACGCAGCCCCCAGACCAGCAGGGCCACCAGGGTGGCCAGAATATAAAGGATATAGAGGTGGATCTTGCCGTGCTGGATGACCTTGCAGGCATTGCACAGGCTTTCCACAGCTGTGAACAGAGGGGTGAACAGTCCGCTGCGCAGGCGGTCCGGCGCGCTGACATACAGCTCGCCCGTCTGTGGGAACAGGCCGGAATCCATCTCCAGGCGGGTTTTCAGGCCCATGACCGGAGCAAAAATTTTGGCCGTGGGTTCGGAAAAGCCCGCGTCGGTGTACTGGATGCGCGGCGATGCCCCCTGAAAGCCGCAGCCCCAGGTGGGCACGGCCTGCACCTGGCGTTTTTTGAGCAGCAAACGCCGCGCCAGCAACAGGAGCAGCGTCAGGGCCAGACCCGCGCCGCCCACCTGGGCCACGGCCGTCAGACTCAAACGGGCCTGGGTCAGCCCGGCGCGGCCCGCATCCGCCAGGGACGCGGGCAGGGGCAGGGCGCTCTGGGCGGCTGCGGCGGCCAGGTCAAACAGCCACGGTCCGGCCAGTCCGCCGCCGAGGCAGAGCGCGGCGGGCAGGGCCAGGGGCCAGAGCGTCTGCCAGGAACACGGGTGGGCCGTGGCCGCAAAGGGCGAACGCGGCTCGCCGAGAAAGGTGATGCCGTAAGCCTTGGCGTAGAGGGCCGCCGCCAGGCCGCTGATGGCCGCCAGTCCGGCCAGGGCCAGCAGCAGGCCCATCTGGCGTTCCACGCCCGACAGGGTGGGGGCGTCCAACAGGGCCAGGGCCAGAGCTAATTCGCCCGTAAAGCCGTTCAGGGGCGGCAGGCAGGCAATGGCGGCCGCGCCTACGGCAAAAAAGGCCCCCAGCAACGGCAGCCGCCGTTGCAGACCGCCCAACAGGGGCATGCGCACCGTGCCCGTGGCGTGCAGCACTTCGCCCGCGCAGAGAAACAGCAGGCCCTTGAAGGCCGCGTGGTTGCACATGTGCAGCAGCGCGCCGCCGAAGCCCAGGACGGCGATCCAGGCATTGCCGTTGGCCTGTCCCACCAGCCCCGCGCCCAGGCCCAGGACCATGAGGCCCATGTTCTCCACGCTGGAATAGGCCAGCAGGCGCTTCAGGTTGCTTTGCGCGGCGGCCTTGAGAATGCCCATAAGCCCGGTGGAAAGGCCCAGCAGCAGCAGGGCCCAGCCCCACCATTCCGGAGCCGCGCCCGCCGGGGCCAGCAGGCCGAGCGTGCGGGTCAGGCCGTACAGTCCGGCGTTGATCATGGCCCCGGAAAGCAGGGCGGAAACGTGGCTCGGCGCGGCGGGGTGGGCTTCGGGCAGCCAGACGTGCAGGGGCGCAAGCCCGGCCTTGGCCCCGAAGCCGAGGACGGCCAGGATGAAGAGGGCCGTAAGCGTGCCCGTGCCGGTCGTGCCCAGCGTCAGGGGCAGCGCGCCGCCCGGCAGCAGGGTGGTTGCGCCCGTGGTCTGCCAGAGCAGGACGAAAAAGGCCAGCAGGGCCACGGCCCCCAGGTGGGCCGCCACCAGGTAGATCCAGGAGGCGTCGCGCACCCGGCTGTCGCCATCGTTGAAATCAATGAGAAAAAAGGGCGCGAGGGACATGATTTCCCACGAGGGCAAAAAAAGCACGGCGTCGCGTGCGGTCATGACCAGGGCCAGGCCCAGCAGCAGCAAGAGGAAGAAAAACCAGTGTGCGCCCAGGTTGTGACGTCTGGGATTCTCATGCCGCAGGGCCAGACCGCCGGCAACGGCGCAGACCATGCCCAGGCCGAAGACCGGCAGCAGGAACAGGCGGCTCAGGGCGTCCAGCCCCAGGTCGCACGCGCCCACGGGCAGCCCCATGGGCAGGCGCACGGCAAGGACGGAGCTCCACGGCCCGACAGCCACGGCGTAAAGCCCTGTAAGGCAGGCGGCGACGGCCCCGTATGGGCCCACCAGGTTGGCCGCGCGGCCAACGGCCCTGGAAGGACGGCACACGGCCAGCAAGGCGCAGAGGGCTGCGGCGGCCACAAGAATGCAGAGAGCCAGAATGAAAAGAAACATGTGGCGTGCGCCTAGGCTGCCGCGCGGCCCGGCCGCATCCGGAAGTGCGGGCGCGCGTCAGGACACGCCGGACCGTTCACGGCCGGAGCGTGTGTATGTGTGGACATGGTTCCCCCTCCCCAGACAGGCGTGGCCGCCCAAGGCAACCACAAAGCGGAGGCAGCATAGCCCTTATGTTCGGGCAAAGCAATGGCGGGAGGGCAGATAATTGCTGTGGTGCGGGGCGGGGGAGGCGTTCGGCCTGCCGCGCATATGGTTCGCTGCAGCGGAGGCCCGTCGGCGCTACAGGCCGTCCGGGAGCTTGGAGCGCATCATCTCTCTGCGGTCTAATTTTTGGCCGTCCGCCATAAACGTGCCGTCGCCCACGGCGTGGAGGGTGCGCTTTTCGTGGCGGGAGGCATCCAGATAGGCGGCAATGCCTTGCAGAATAAGGATATTATGCTCTTCCAGCACGGCAGTGACACGGCATTCAATGTTGGCCAGGCACTCTTTAATCAAGGGGGCGCGTACCTGCGCAGCGGGCAGGGCGGTGAGCCCGAAGCGGGCAAACTTGTCCGTATTCCGCCCGGAGCAGGTGCCGATGCCCACCGCCGTGTTGAGCCGGTCCACGGTGGGGATGGCCAGCACGCATTGGCGGGTGGTGATGAGCGCCGCGTAGGAGTAGTTCCACGGGCCCGTGGCTATGGCGAAGCCGGCCGCGAAATCCAGAACCATGGTCCAGGTGATGGTCATGACGTTGTTTTTGCGGCCGTCGTAGGTGGTGACCAGGACGACCGGCCCCGGTTCCAGCAGCGTAAAGGCTTTGTGGAGCGGATAAGGCTGCATGCGCGCCCTCCCGGATTTGCCGTGCCGTGTGTTGCGGCGCGAATCTGAAAAGAGCCTAGAGCAGTTAGCGAATGAAATGAGCTAACTGCTCTGCAAGAATTTTCTTGAAAATCCTTGCCACGAAATGCGAGA
>ENA-UEYG01001742-UEYG01001742.1-human-gut-metagenome-genome-assembly--contig:-NODE-1742-length-15032-cov-3.961418_pt1 | contig 15032 bp, 7 predicted proteins | sample MGYA00242933_ERZ507934 | MGnify/ENA primary metagenome ERZ507934 (study PRJEB26167, sample SAMN06115527) | human gut metagenome | host: Homo sapiens | place: China:Zejiang | collected 2015-11-10... | reverse complement strand
AGTCAAACCTAATAAATAGAAGAAACGCCTATGGAACAGAAGCTTACCTAATAGAAGAAATAATTCCGTTTATTTCTAATTCACTACCCTTACCCTAAATTTAGAGAAAATTATTTTGATTAACAACAAAATCATCAATCTTTTATGAATGAAGATCGCAAAAAACGAGGATTAACGCATAGCAAACTCCTCATGGCAGTAGCTATCGGTACGCTGTTTTTGAACAGTGGAAATGTACTAGCTACTCAGGTTGCCTCCGACAGCCCTTTGGAAGTGACAGAGCAACTACAAACTCAAACGATTAACGGCTTAGTTGTAGATGCCAACGGTGAACCGGTTATTGGAGCCAGTATTATAGAGAAAGGAACCACAAATGGTGGTATTACGGATATTAATGGTAAATTTACGCTGACTGTAAAGCCAGGAGCTACCTTAAAGATTTCATACATAGGCTACCAGACTCAAGAAGTGAAAGCTGCCCGGACTATGAAAATTATCCTGAAAGAAGATAGCGAATTGCTGCAAGAAGTAGTAGTGGTTGGTTACGGTACACAAAAGAAAGCTAACCTGACAGGAGCAGTGGCAACAGTCGATGTAAATAAGACATTAGACAGTCGTCCTATCGCTGATATTGGTCGTGGATTACAAGGTGCGGTAGCAGGAGTTAATATCACAATACCAACCGGTGAAGTAGGATCAGATCCTTTGATTAAAATTCGTGGTCAGGTTGGCTCTATTTCAGGAAACAATACACCACTCATCTTATTGGACAACGTGGAAATCCCAAGTATCCAGATGGTAAATCCTAATGATGTTCAATCTATTTCTGTTTTGAAAGATGCAGCTTCATCTTCTATCTATGGTTCTAAAGCTGCGTTTGGTGTAATCCTAATAACCACAAAATCAGGGGCACAAAGTGATAAATTTGAAATAAGTTATTCGAATAACTTTTCTTGGCAAGACCCTGCTAAGAAAATTGAGATTGGCGGTATAGAAGCATTACAATATACATTGGATGCACAAACAAACAGAAGAGAGCCAATGCCAGCCGGCGGTTTCTGGCGTATTAGTCCTGAAAGCCTGGAAAAGGCCATTGAATGGCAAAACCTGTACGGTGGAAAAGTTAAATGGAATGATCCGGTAGTGTATGGCCGTGACTGGTTCTATGACGGAAAAGACAAATATGGATACAGACTTTATGACGGTGCTAAAGCCATGATTAAAAATTGGACACCGACAATGACTCATAACTTGTCTGTTAATGGTAAGAGTGGTAAGACCAGTTATAATATCGGATTAGGCTATCTGGATCAGAGCGGTATGTCAAAAACGGCTAAGAAAGATGACTTCAAACGATACAATGCTTCGGTTAGTGTTACTTCAGAAATCAATAAGTATATTACTGTAAGAGCAAGCTCAATCTATTCAGATCGTAACAAACGCTATCCGGGAATTGGAAATACAACTGCCGACCCATGGTTATATCTTTATCGTTGGAGTCCGCTAATGCCTATGGGAGTGACTGAAAATGGCAATCCGTTGAAGGAACCTACCTACGAAATGGCAGCTGCCAATACGGATAATCTGCAAAATAAATACTACAATATTAATTTAGGTTTCACACTGAATTTGACCAAAAATTGGGATGTCAAGTTTGACTATACATATGACAGACAAACTACTGAAACGAATTCATCCGTAATGCAATATGAGGCGGGTGAAATGTGGTATGCTCCCACTGCCTGGATGGAAAACGGCAGTCAAGTATTTGTTAACGAACAAGGAGAGAGAGTAGATACCGGTGGTATGCCTGCATATCGCTTCCCGGTGAACAAATACTATAACAGTTCCGGGCCAAGTGCCAGTCAGGTAGGCAATAACAGTAAATCTATTGATAACAATACTTTCAACATTTATACCACTTATAACTTGTTGCTGGGTCCAGAAAAACAACATGCATTCAAGTTTATGGCAGGTATGAACAGAGTTACCAATAAATGGAGTTCATATAAAGGTTGGAAAACAAATCTAATTGACTTGACAAATCCGCAATTCCCGTTGGCCTCCGGAGATCAATTTATAGAAGGAAACCGAAACTGGGAAGCGCAGTTAGGCTTTTTTGGTCGTCTCAACTATTCTTTTGAAGATAGATATTTCGTTGAAGCAAATATACGTAGGGATGGTTCATCCAAGTTCCCAAAGCATCTGCGTTGGAAGTGGTTCCCTTCTTTCTCTGCCGGCTGGGTATTTACCAATGAAAAGTTTATGGCACCTATTAACAATATCTTAAGCTTCGGTAAATTCAGAGCTTCATGGGGTAGTATTGGTGACCAATCCGTTTCAAACACTCTGTATAAATCCATATTGTCAGATGGTCAATCATCATGGCTGGATGGAAGTGGAAATAAAACACCTATGTTCGGTACCCCATCATTGGTGGACAGCGATATTAGCTGGCAGCAAATCGAAACACTGGACTTTGGTATCGATCTCAGATTCTTTAATAATAAGTTCGGAGTCACTTTCGACTGGTTCCAACGGGATACAAAGAACATGATTATCCCTGGTGAAAGCCTGCCAGTAACTCTTGGCGCAGCTGCTCCCAGTGGCAATTATGGTAGCCTGAGAACTAAGGGTTGGGAATTGTCAGCCGACTTCAACCATCGTTTTGCTAACGGATTGGGTATTAATGCAACAGCATCTATTTCAGACGCTTCTACTTTTATCACAAGAGGTGCTGACTACTTGACTCCGTGGGAAGATCGAAGTTTAGGAACTACCTACTCAACAGGTAGACGTTATGGTGATATTTATGGTTTTGTTACCGACAGATTATTCCAAAAAGAAGATTTTGTATATGGAGCAGACGGTCAGATTGAAAAGATTATCGTTATTTATAATGGAACAGCTCGCACCACCTATAAGCAATCTTCAGAGTATCCGGTTTATCAGGTGCATTATGAAGATGGAAATAAGCTAATATTCTCTCCTGGTGATACCAAATTTGTAGATATTGACGGTGATGGTTACATCACTCCGGGAACCAGTACAAATGGTAATCCAGGCGACCAAACCGTTATCGGTAATACTACTCCTCGTTATGAATACAGTTTCAGATTGGGCGCTGACTATAAAGGCTTTGATTTTTCTATTTACTTCCAAGGTATTGGAAAACGCAAGATTTGGGGTAGCGGTCAATTAGCAATTCCCGGGTATAATGCTAAGGAAGGTGCATTGCCTAAAACTTTTACAACAGACTATTGGACAGAAGAACGCACCAACGCTTTCTATCCCAGAGCATGGGACTTAGGTGGCAGCAATACTGGATTTGCTATGCAGAAACAATCCCGCTATCTACTGGATATGTCTTATTTAAGAATTAAGAATATTACATTAGGATATACCGTCCCGACAAATATTTTATCTAAGATATACATCAGCAAAGCGAGAGTCTATATGTCATTGGAGAACTTCTTTACATTTGATAACCTAAGAGGATTGCCTATTGATCCGGAAGCTATATCAGGATATTCTATGTTCTCCACCAACTATAACCTTGGACGTACAGGTACCGGTACACCGGTATTCAAAAGTTTGTCATGTGGTGTTCAATTAACCTTCTAAAATAGAATCATTATGAAATTAAAAATATTTATAATTTTAGCCGGTGTCGTTTTATTGTTTACGAACTGCAATGATGTGCTCGACCGCCCGTCATTGACTACGGCTGAGGATGATGCATATTGGACCAATGAAGATAGAGTACGTCTATATGCTAATGCTTTTTACACAAACTTCTTTGTGGGGTATGGATTAAAGTATACAACGACTTATGCTCCTAACGCCAATTATACGTTTAATGACGATGCAGTGAGGATGTCCACTCAAACACAATTTGGGCGTACGGTTCCTACATCTAAAGGAAGTACAAGTCTGGACATGATGTGGCAAAGTGAATTTACCGGTCCTACATGGAATTTTGCCTGGGTTAGAAAAGCAAATGTTATGATTGACCGCATCACTAATCTGATGCCTGAAATATTGACAGACGAACAATATAACCATTGGACAGGTGTTGGACGCTTCTTCAGAGCACTGGAATATGCTCGTCTGGTAAATGTTTTTGGCGATGTTCCTTATTACGACACAGAAGTACAGAATACGGATAAGGATGGTTTATACAAAGACCGCACTCCGAGAAACGAGGTTATGGATGCAGTTTACAACGATTTTGAGTATGCATTACATAACGTTCGTTTGAATGATGGAGGTCAATATGTGAATCGTTACGTAGTAGCCGCCATGGTTTCAAGATGGGCTCTGTTTGAGGCAAGCTGGCAGAAATATTATTATAAAAATAACGAACGGGCTAAAAAGTTCTTCGATCAAGCTGTTGTTGCAGCAGAGATGGTTATGAATAGTGGCAAATATGGTATTGTTGAAGATTTCCGTAAATTATTCGGTTCTACTGACTTAACCAACAGCAAGGATTGCATTTTATACAGAAAATATGATGCTGGTCAAAATGTTACGCATTCCATCGCATCAACTTGTAATATGAATGACCCTACCGATGTTGGTCCAAACCTGGATTTGATTAAAGCGTTCATTTGTACAGATGGTAAGGATTGGCAGACTTCTTCTTTGGAAAATGTAGATGATTTTACTCTTAGCAATCTGATTAAAACAAGAGATTCTCGTTTTGAAGCCAGCTTCTATACTAAACCTACTCCAAGAGCCAAGAGTAGCTATTTATATGTAACAAAGTTTATTCCACGAAGTGGACTGAGTTATATTGAAAGTGGTGGTTCTCCGGCTGCCGAATTCCAGAGCGAGAAAAACGTAACCGGTTATCCGGTATTGCGTTATGCTGAAGTCTTGCTAAACTGGATTGAAGCGAAAGCTGAACTTGCAACATTGGGTGGTGCAGAGGTCTCTCAGTCTGATATAGATATATCTATCAATCTGATTCGCAAAAGACCGGTGGCAGATGAAGCCAAAGCTTTAGGAGTAACAATGACAGCTGAGATGAAGTTGGACGCACTTCCACAAGATCCTCATAGAGATCCTACTGTACCGGCGCTACTTTGGGAGATCAGACGGGAAAGAAGAATGGAATTTGCTTTTGAATTCTCGCGTATCATTGACTTAAGGCGTTGGAAAAAGCTGGAATATATGGATACCGATAAGAATGAAGATTTGTTGATTGGTACCTGGGTTAATTTCAACAATGAAGTAAAAAGCGAGTTGAAGGATGAGAATAAAGGGAAACTCAGAGTAATGACCAAAGACGGAAGCTTTACGGTATATGATGGAACTAATGCAGCTAAGATGAATGGTTTCTTCTATCCTACACAGAATCAGGGTAGACTGCCGTTCTTGAATGTTCCTAATGTTAATCCGTATCTTTCTCCTATTGGTACGAATCAAATTTCGGACTATAAGAATAAAGGATATACTTTGACTCAGACTGAAGGTTGGCCAACAGGCATCAATTGATAACATGAATCAATGAAATCATGGAAATTATTTTAAACTAAAACATGAGATTATGTATAAATTAATAAGAAATATAGGATTTTTGGCTGTATTGCTGGGACTTGGTCTGGTATCCTGCGATGAGGATTATCCGAAAAGCCATATAGCACCTTATGATACCGAACTTCTTTCTATCAAAATAACCAATGCAGGTGCAGATGGCAATACAGTGGTAGAAGGAACTATTGATGAAGACAATAAAATCATCAATTTCCCTCGCTTGGATATGACAACGAACTTCTCTGCTCTTAATCTGGACGCGAAGCTTTCTGATGGAGCTACTCTTCAAAATTCGGTATTGGATTTTTCTATGGATGAAGAAACTGCTTCTAAGACTTTGGTTCTTCGGATAGTAAATCAAAAGAGATACAAAGAATATTTTATAAGAGTCAGAAAAAGAATTCCGGTATACGGAGCTGATTTTGAGAAGCCTACAGTATATGATTTCTCCGGAGATAATATCTATCCTGATTATGTAAGTCAGAATACAAGATGTGCTTCTTATGATGGTGAGCATGTATTGGTTGTCAGCAGAAAAACCGCCCCCCACCTTCTTAAGGTATCTGACCTGAAGAAGGGGGAAACTAAACCGCTCATGTTGGATCTTACAGGTGTAGCGGGCGGTACTTTCACCTACAATATGGGAGCATTGGTAAACGGGCATGTATATATTGCGTCATTATCAGGCTCTCAAGCATCACCGCTGAAAATTTACTATTGGGAAACACCGGATTCTAAACCTGAAGTTGTTGCCGATATCAAAGTTTCGGATATTCCTGGAGCTGGAAACAGACATGGAGATAATATATCAGTCAATATTGATAAGAACGGTAATGGATTTATCTTCTTCGGAGATAATGCATCTACTAAATTTTTGAGACTGACCGTAAGTAATCATAAGACAATAGGTGAACCGAAAGTACTGACTTCAAGCGCTGATGCGACTATGGTTACCAATGTGTATAGAATAGAAGATACAGACCAGTATGTATGGGCGGGAGTAAGATTGCCTGTTACATTGGTTGATGAATCTCTTGGAAGTAAATATGCAATGAACAAATCGAACTTGGAAACAGAAGCGGTTGCCCCCAGGATATTTACCTTTAATGAGGAACGTTATCTGATAGTTTGCAGTGCCGGACAAGGAAGTGCAACCAAAGCAACTCCTTCCTTAGTTGTTTACAATCTGACCAAGGGAAGTACAGTAGCTGAAGCTATGCAGAAATTTGATGAAGGAGATAATCATAATCCTGATTATAGATTCATCTTGGGTGGAAGCGGCAATGGGGCAGCTCTTGCACAAACTGATTATCGTATAGAGAAAGATGAAAATGGAAAGGATGCCAAACTCTGCATTTTCGGCTCGCGTACAGATTCAGGGTTTGTAATCTGTGAGTTCCCTATTAAACAAGAGGAAGAAGATTAATAACTATCTTCGTTTTTTAATCAAATAAATTATAGTATTAACATAGGAGCCGTCTAATGAGTGAGAATTAGACGGCTTCACTATTCTGAATTTAGGAATGAAATATTTGAAATATCTAACCTTGATTATTTTCATTGCATTTGTCGCATCTTGTAGTAAGGACAATGACGATGATATTATACCGCCACCGGAAGAAAATACACCTTCGACTTTGCCTCAAAAAGAGTTACGTGGAGTATGGGTAACTACAGCCTGGGGTATCGACTGGCCCATGGAGGAATACAATGCTACAGCTCAGAAACAAAAGTATATTGACTATCTGGACTTATTAGTCGAAAACAAAATGAATGCAATATTCTTCCAGATTCGGGGAATGGCAGATGCATTTTATGATTCGCAATATGAGTCTTGGAGTAAGTATATCACAGGAACTTCCGGAGTTAAGCCAAGTTATGACGTTCTGGGATTTCTTATTGAAGAAGCTCATAAACGAAATATCCAATTCCATGCCTGGTTGAATCCTTATCGTATTTCAACCCGGGCAAATAAGAACTCCTCATTTCCTCAGTTGGACCCAAAGATTCCTTCTGAACTGACTAAGGATTAAGAAAAGATTCGGATTTACAATCCGGCTTTACCCGAGGTGCAAACCCGTATCACACAAATCGTCAAGGAAATTATTACTAAATATGATGTTGACGGTATCCACATGGATGATTATTTCTATCCTGCATTAGAAGCATCTGAGAGCATGAATGATAATGTGGAATATGAAAAATATGGTAAGGCACAATTTGATAATATTGCTGATTTCAGACGAAATAACGTAAATGTAGTAATCCAGAATATTCAAAAGACTATTATCGAGACTCGTCCTGATGTGATCTTCTCAATCAGCCCCGCGGCCAATATGGATAGTAACTATAATACTTTGTTTGCAGATGTGAAAAAGTGGTCGAAAGAAGGCTGGGTGGATGTTGTAATTCCACAATTGTATTTTGCTACGGGTACGGAAGAAAGTAGTTTTAACCAGAGACTAAATTTATGGTCACAATATATTTATGAGAATCATCTTTTAGTAGGATATGGAGTTTATAAATTTGGTGACCCGGCATATGGCAGCAAATTCCAGTCGTCTGAGGATCTGCAAAAACAGTTCGACTTTGCAAAAACAAAACCAAAAGTAAAAGGAAGTGTTTTGTATAGCGTTAAATATCTGGTAGAAAATAAAGTCAGGATTATGGATGTAATCAGGAATGTATATAAAACTCCTGTCTTGCTCCCCTACTTAGGCAGAACCATAGCTGAAAAGCCAAATACTCCGACCAATGTCCGCGTAAGTGGAAGTAATTTATCATGGAGTGGAGTACAAGCTGCTTATTATGCAGTGTATAAAGATAATGGTATCAACCAAATAGCCAGCTTAATAGGGACCACTAAAGATACCACATTCAAATTGAATGAAAAAGGAACTTATTTCGTAACAGCACTCGATAAGAAAAATGCAGAAAGTGATTTATCGGAATCTGTAACTTATTAAAGCTGTTTCATTCTACAAAATGTTCCTTGGCAATCAGAACATAAACAAATATAGTGTAATATATCGCTAATTAAATGGTCATTAAATTAATGACCATTTAATTAGCGATATATTAAAAAGTTAACGATCTTCTTTGTCCAATCTGCCAGATATAAAGGTATATTAATCAGCGTGCCATCTTGTTTTAGATTATTCAATGAATAGCGTAACTTACATGCCGGATGATAATTTGCATCATAAACAGACAAACTTTTACCTCCTAACCGAGTTTGAGCTTTTACTTCAACAGGGATAATTTCACTACCAGACTGAATGACAAAATCAACTTCAGCTTTCCCTATAGAAGTCCAATATCGTGGAAGAATATCATATTGAGGAACTAAACTCTGCAAAACATAATTTTCAGCAATAGCTCCTTTAAATTCCGTATATGCACCGTTACCCAAAAATATAATTTCAGATGGAAGCCCGGATAATTCACGCAACAGTCCGACATCGGATAGATAGACTTTGAATGCTGACAAATCATCATAGGCTTTCAAAGGAAGAAACGGTTTTGTTGTACAAAATACCCGGTAAATCAAACCGGCACTTTCCAACCAAAGCAAAGCGTCTTCATAATCACGGGCACGTGCACCGGGCTTAACCAATTTATATAGGAACTTTCTATTCTCTTTAGCCAACTGGCTGGGAATGGAATTCCAAATATGAGTAATACGGGGAATATCTTTATTTTCTGCATGTTTTGAAAAATCCAGAGTATAGGCATTCAGTATTGTTTGCTGTTCCTTTTTCACTTTTTCCATACCTTTATTTTCGAGGAAATAGTTTATTACGGCGGGCATTCCACCAATGACCAAGTATTGTTGATACAGTTCACTAAGCCTGTCAGTAACGAATTGTGGTAAAGGAGCGATTTCAGTAAGTTCTTCAATATAGCTATATAGTTTTTCATTGATCGTCTTCAAGAATTCCTTAAATGTAAGAGGATATAAATTCAAGAACTCAACTTTGCCTACCGGGAATGAATCTCCCTTCGACAAAGCTACACCTAACAAAGAGCCTGCCGCTACAACAGCATACTCAGACGCATCTTCGTAGAAATACTTCAATGCGTTCAGGGCAGGATTGCATTCTTGAATTTCATCGAAAATAAGTAAGGTTTCGCCCGGCAGAATAGGACTGTCAATGAGCAATGACAATTGTGAGATAATTCGGGAGGGTTCTTTAGTTGTTTCAAATATCTCATGGATAGAATGATCCTTGTCAAAATTAAATTTGGCCGTGTACTTAAACTCTGTTCTCCCAAAATATTCAAGAATCCAAGTTTTTCCGGTTTGACGTGCTCCTTTTAATATAAGGGGCTTTCTTTCAGAATTGCGTTTCCACGCTTTCAAATCTTCTATTATCCTCCGATACAATTCCATAGCTACAGTCTTATGTGCCGATTATTGGCATTATCACACCCAACAGGTTCCTGTTTTTGGCAAAACTACCAATAATCGGAACATAAACAAATAATAATCGGATAATTATTCTCTCAACATATTCTATATGGCATTTTTTAACCTTATCAGCTATTACTATAGGTGATATTCAGGACCAACACGTTTTTTGCTCATCTTTATTACTACACATTTTCAGCAATGTTCTCTTGGAACTTGGTAAACCTCTAAAAATAATAAGAGAGATAAAATATAAGTTAAACCTATAAATAAGAAAAAACGCCTATGGAAGAAAAACTTGTCTGACAGAAGAAATAGATCTGACTAACTATTTCTATCTGATTATCCTTACCCTAATTTTTGAGAGAACTATTTTATTTAACAACAAAATTATCAATCATTTATGAATGAAGATCGCAAAAAACGAGGATTAGCAAATAGCAAATTCTTCACAGCAGTAGCCATCAGTGCACTGTTTTTAGGAAGCGGTAATGCGATGGCTAACCAGGTTGCTTCGGATCATGTTTCAGAAGTAACAGAGCAGTTACAATCTATCAATGTTACAGGTTTGGTTGTAGATGCGGCAGGCGAGCCGGTTATCGGTGCCAGTGTGGTAGAAAAAGGGACAACTAATGGCATTGTTACTGACGTTGACGGAAAGTTTACTTTGAGTGTGAAGCCAGGAGCAATATTAAAAATATCATTCGTGGGTTATCAGCCCCAAGAAGTAAAGGCTACACCTACTATGAAAATCGTGTTGAAGGAAGATACGGAATTATTGGATGAAGTAGTAGTAGTTGGTTACGGTACACAAAAGAAAGCCAATTTAACAGGTGCAGTTACTACTGTGGACTTGAATAAAACGATGTCAGGCCGCCCTCAGCAAGATGTAACCAAAGCACTGCAAGGTGCGGTTCCTGGTTTGAGTATCACGACTGAAAATGGTGATATCAACGGGAGTGCTGCAATGCGTATTCGTGGTGTCGGTACGTTAAGTAATTCTGAAAAGAGTAATCCGTTGATTGTTGTGGATGGAGTCCCGATGGATGACATTTCTTTCTTGAATACACAGGATATTGAGAGTATCTCTGTACTGAAAGATGCTGCTTCTACCTCTATTTATGGTACACGTGCAGCTTTTGGTGTTATTTTGATTAATACGAAAAGTGCTAAGCCGACGGAAAAGGTTACTATAAATTATAGTAATAATTTCGCGTGGGATCAAGCAACTTATCTTCCGAATTTCCCGGATGTTCCTACACAACTTCGGGCTGCATTGGAGGCTAAGGCCAATGCTAACCAATATGAAGTGGAACTCTTTGGTATGTATTTTGATAAACTATTGCCTTATGCCGAAAAGTGGGCACAACAGAATGGAGGAAGAAAACTAAAATATGGTGAAATGAGACCGTATCAGAGTGACAGCAATGTGGGGGATTATAATATCATTGACGGAACTCCTTATTATTATGCTGACTGGGATGTGCAGGATATTTATTATAGTAAAGCAGCCCCTTCACAAAGCCATAATATATCTGTTCAGGGAAGTTCTGGTAAGACTAATTATTATCTTTCTTTTGGTTATGATGAGAAGGAAGGTATTATGAAAGTGCGTCCCGATGAATTGAAGAAATATAATGTTTCAGTGAATGTAACGACTAATTTATATGATTGGTTGCAAGTAGGTGCACGTGTCAATTACTCTCGTAAGGCTTATCAGCGTCCTGACATTTACAGTAGTACTTATCAGACCCTTTGGCGTTGGGGTTCTTTCTTTATTCCTTCAGGTACCATTGATGGTTATGACACTCGCCTCATGTCTATGCGTAAACAAGCATCAGACCGTAAGGAAATAACTGACCTTACCCGTCTGAATGGATTCTTGAAAGCAGAAATAGTAAAAGGACTTACTTTGAATGCTGATTTCACTTATGCAATTCAGAACTTGAACAGTGGCTCTGAAGACTTCTCGGTCTATGGTATTGACTGGTCGGGAATGCCTACTCCTAAATATATTGTTACCAAAAGTAACTCAGCAATCTGGCGTGATAATTCCAAGCAGAATACTTGGACTTTGAATGCATATGCCAACTATGCCAAAACTTTTGCAAAGAGCCATAATTTGAATGTAATGGTCGGAGCTAATGCTGAAGAAGTAGATTACACTTATTTATATGGATACCGTAAAGGATTGTATGATGAAGCATACCCTGAATTGAATTTGGCAAGCCAAGATGGACAACAAATAAACTGGTCGCATACTTCCCGTGCTTCAGCCGGTTATTTCGGACGTATCAACTATGATTACAAGGGTATCTATCTGTTGGAAGTAAATGGACGTTACGATGGTTCTTCCAGATTTCCACATAATGATAAATGGGCATTCTTCCCTTCTGCTTCTATCGGATATCGCTTCTCGGAAGAGGCTTATTTTGCACCATTGAAGAAAGTGATTAGTAATGCTAAGTTACGTGCATCCTATGGTGAAATCGGAAATGAAGCCATTGGAGATTATATGTTTGAAGCATTGATCAGCCAACGAGAAAATACATCATCTACAGGATATATTTATTGGGTGGATGGCAATGGAGCTAATGCAAATAGATTGACTCAGTACAATATGCCTAAACTGGTGTCAAAGTCTCTTACTTGGGAACGCATCCGCACTACTGACATTGGTTTGGATTTAGGTTTCCTTAATAATGAATTAACTGTAGGATTTGACTGGTATCAACGTGAAAACCGTGATATGCTTGCTCCTGCCCAGGTTCTTCCGAACAGTGTAGGTGCTACTGCTCCTTACGATAATGCAGGTACACTGCGCACCCGTGGATGGGAATTAAACCTCGATTGGCATCATAAATTCGGTGAATTTAATGTGTATGCTAACTTCAATCTTAGTGATTCAAAGACAAAAGTAACGAAGTGGAATAATGATACTAAGTTACTCAGTTCTTACTATTCGGGCAAGAATTATGGTGATATCTGGGGCTTCGAAACAGATCGTTATTTTGAAGAATCTGATTTTACCGGCCAGAATGCAGATGGTTCATGGAACTACAAGCCGGGTATTGCTGGTCAATCTGCACTTGAGCGTGCTCCGTTCCATTATGGTCCTGGTGATATTAAGTTCAAAGATTTGGATGGCAGTGGCGCGATTGACGGTGGAAAAGGAACCGCTGATGATCATGGTGACTTGAAGATTATCGGTAATTCACTCCCTCGTTATGAATATGGCTTCCACCTGGGTGGTAACTGGAAAGGCATTGACTTAGATTTATTCTTCCAAGGTGTGGGAAAACGTTCTGATTGGACTATTTCTTCTTTGAATTTCCCGATGATGCGTGCAGCTGACTTGGCTATCTACGATAATCAAAAAAGTTTCAATAGAGTATTCTATACTGATGATTGGAAAACGATTACCGGTTATGATATTGACCAGAGTAATACTTATCCTCGTTTATATCCGGGAAATGAAGCCAAAGGTACTGTATCGGGTATTGCAAACGGTTCCAATAACTATTATCCGCAATCTCGTTACTTGACCGATATGTCTTATCTTCGTTTAAAGAACGTAACAGTTGGTTATACTTTGCCGAAAGAGTGGACCCGTAAAGCTTTCATCGAAAAGGCACGTATCTACTTTAGTGGTAGTAACCTCTTCTTGCTCTACAAGGGCAGTGATCTTCCTGTTGATCCGGAAATCAGTACTGGTGATGGCCTTACCTATGGAGGCTGGGGACGTACAACTCCTATCACTCGTACCTTCTCATTCGGTATTCAGGTAACCTTATAATAACTATTAAACAATAAGAATGATGAAAAAGCTATTCATATACGGAACAATGGCACTGATGGCCTTGACAAGTTGTAATGACTTTCTCGACAAAGCACCTTTGGATGCCTTTACCAATACTCCTGCATATTGGAGTAATACGAGTAACCTTGACAACCAATGCAATACATTCTATAACAACTATTCGGGTTATGGAAATGGCAGCGGTGGTGGCTGGTTCTATTTCAAAACGCTGAGTGATGACCAGGTAGACTATCAGTCGACAGTCTGGACTTATACAAGTGTAGTAGCCACTTCTACAAATTGGTCCGATCCTTTCACAGAAATTCGTCGTGCCAATTATATTATTGAAGGACTGCAAACTTCTTCTCTTGATGATGCTGTTAAGGCTAATTATGAAGGTCTGGCACGTTTGAACCGTGCATGGGAATATTATCAATTGGTTCGCATGTATGGTGACGTACAGTGGATTACTACAGTTGTGGATCCGGCAGACAAGGATGTGGTTTACGGACCACGTACGGATCGAGATATTGTAATGGACAATGTCCTAGAAGACCTGAACTATGCTGCAAGTACAATTACGGGCACTAACAAACAACGCTTTAGTGCTGACATGGCGTTGGCAATGAAAGCTGATATCACATTGTATGAAGGTACCTACTGTAAGTATCGTAATGCAAGTGACAATGCTGGTAAAGCTGCTGACAACACTCGCGCTGAGAAGTACTTGCGTGAATGTGTGGCTGCTTGTGAAGCATTGATGACTAAGGGATACTCATTGAATCCGAGTTATAAGGGAAACTATAATTCAATATCGCTTAGTTCTAATCCTGAAATGATTTTCTACAAGCCTTATTCTCAAAATGTTTTCATGCATTCTACCATTGACTATACTGTTAATACAAGTGGTACTAGCGGTATGACCAAAAATGCTTTCGATAATTACTTGTTCCTTGACGGTAAACCTAAAGCAACCACTACAATGGATACCAATGATGCCGCAGTGAAAGATGCAGATGGTAAATACAATCTTGAGTCTGTTCTTGCTGTTCGCGACAAGCGATTGGCGGCTACTCTCGATCCTGTGTTATGCTTCAAGGGTAGTGCTTATAGTCGTGCCGGAGTTGCAGGGTTCACTTCTACTACTGGTTACGGTATAGCTAAATATGATAATCCGGAGGAGTTGGCGGTAAGTGACCGTAACAGTATCAACAAGCAATATACTGACTGTCCGCTTTTCTGGCTGTCTGTTGTCTATCTGAACTTCGCTGAGGCTAAGGCAGA
>ENA-UEYG01001727-UEYG01001727.1-human-gut-metagenome-genome-assembly--contig:-NODE-1727-length-15113-cov-7.790104_pt1 | contig 15113 bp, 9 predicted proteins | sample MGYA00242933_ERZ507934 | MGnify/ENA primary metagenome ERZ507934 (study PRJEB26167, sample SAMN06115527) | human gut metagenome | host: Homo sapiens | place: China:Zejiang | collected 2015-11-10... | reverse complement strand
GAAAATGTTATACTTTTCCATTTTAGCCTTTATTTTACTATGGAGGGTACATTGGAAGAGGTTGTTTTTTCGTATAGATCGGCGATATTGAAAGATATAATACGTTTAAAAGATGTCGATGAATTTTGTACGAAATTAAAAAATAGTGATGTGCGCTTGTTGAATAAAGATAGGTATCATAGGGCGTATATCAATGGAAGATGGATTTGTAGTGAATTGTATTGGAATGTTCTTTCTTTCCAAAATATGTCTTCTTTTCACGAGAGGCCTCAAAAGGTCAATTAGTACGACCTTAATAAATGAAAAAGAACTAAAAATATCACTTACCACCATCAGCCACTCAGAGAAATCCTCCCTCTTTTGTTTATCCTTTACCTGCTTATGCTATTCTTACTAAGGTTTTGGACGGGGAGTAGAGTAAAGGGGATGTGAATAAGAATAATTAATTAAATGAGTAAAGAATGATTTTAATATAACTGAGAAGTAATGAAAAAATTAGAGTTACTTTGGGGATTTTTGGGACTTTTATTCGTTTTCTATCCACGTTCAGTTTCCTTTTATTCGTATTTTCTAGTGCAGTATGAATATCTCCTTTATTCAGGTTGTTATTTTATGATCTGGTTCTGCTTAATATTTAAAAGGAATTTAGATGTAGGGCAAGAAAAAGTTACTTCATGGAGATGGATGGATTCTTTTTTTGTATTGCTGATGTTGTACTTGTTTGTTTGCGCTTGTGTGAACTTTAAAGAAAATGGTTTTATCATATTGCAATTAGGAGTTGCTATACTTGGTTATTATTGTTTTAGAAATATCCCTAAGAATCATTTTGTGTGGTATGTAGTCGCTTTTTGGGTAGCTGGAGGAATTCAGGTTATTTATTCTTTATATACGCAAGCTGATTACTTCTTGTTATCAGAGAAATGGAGTCGGATATATGGTTCTTTTCTAAATACTTCGGTATGGGGTAACTATTTAGCTTTGTTGTTGATGATGTCTTTAGGATTAATAGTGTGGGTGAAAAAGCAGTATCTATTATTATTGTTGCTTCTATGTATATCACTTGGTCTTTTATTGTTGCAAAGTGATTCGCGTACAGGTTGGTTAGCGGTGTTGATAGGATTGACAGGGGGAGCATATTGGATGTATCTGTCTAAAGGAAGGATACGGCTGAAAAAAGTGCATCTGCTTTTAACAATATTGTCTCTTTCATTATTTATATCGGTACTATGTTACACCTTTTATTTATATAAGAAAGATTCTGGTGATGGCAGACTACTTGTATGGCGTGTATCCTATGAAATGGTGAAAGATGCTCCTTTACTTGGACATGGGGTAAATGGATTTCGTCAGAACTATATGTACTATCAAGCTTCATTTTTTAAAAAGCATCCTATGCATAAGTGGCGGATGCTGGCAGATGATAGTAGTTTTACCTTTAATGAATATATAAGGTTTATTGTAGAACATGGTACTATAGCTGGTTTTCTCTTCTTTTCTTTATGCTTGTATGTTTTGTTGAAACGGACTAATAATAAAGAACCAAAGGTCGCTCTTTCAAAAATACTATTGTTGAGCTGGGGGATTGTTGCCTTCTTTTCTTATCCATTCTTTATGTGGCAGTTTGTTGTTATTCTGTTATTTATTGTGGCTGGTATAGGCGGTGGGGATATAATATATGTACTACATAAGAATGGCTTTATACGAAATGTCTATAGATTCGGATTGCTTGTTTGGGTAGGGATAATGCTTGGGGGAGGTGTTCTGTATGGCAAGAAAACGCAGATGCTGTTTAATCAGGGAAAAAACTTATACGCGGCACGAAACTATACTGGAGCTAAAGATGCATTGAAATGTTCTTTTATATATTTTCCCGATTACAATACGGCTATGTTGATAGGGGAAGTTTATGATGAACTACAAAGGAGTGATTCTGCTGAATATTATTGGCGGATGGCATCTGATATGATTCCTTATAGAGTCGTACCTCATTTCCGTTTATTTAAATTGTATCAGAAAACCGATATAGAGAAAGCCTATAGAGAAGCCTTGCAAATTAGGAATATGCCAGTTAAGGTATATGCTCCCCATCTCAATGAAATATATAAAGAGGTGGATGACTTCTTGAAAGATTATTGCTTTCATTGTTTTTCCTGAAGAAAAGCATTTACCTTTGCGGGATAATTTAATAAAAGTGTATTATGAATACAGATTTTGATTATGAAATAGTCCCTCATGGCTATGCTCATTGCTTCAACGACAACTGCTCTAAAGCCAGTAGCTGTCTGCGTCATTGGGTCGCACAGCATTGTACTGCCAATGTTCCTCTCATTACAATTCTAAGTCCGGCTTGTTTTCCTGCCACTTCTGTCGGATGTGCTTATTTCGCTCCTATTCGGAAAATGCGTGTGGCATGGGGTGTGAAAAACCTCTTTGGTAACCTTCCTTACAATAAAGCCTCCGATGTCCGTAATCAGATTATTGCTTACTTTGGCCGTACGCACTATTACCGAATCTATCGGAAAGAACGTTTTATCTCTCCTGAAGACCAGCAAGTTATAGCTCGTATATTCGCTAATAATGGTATTGCTGAGACGCCCATTTTTGATTCATATTCAGAAGTCTATAAGTGGTAATTTGTTTCCCAGCATGAAATATATTGTTTCTCGGTGTGAAACAAATTGTTTCATGCCGGGAAACAGACTGTTTCATGCCGCGAAACAAATGGTTTCACGCCGAGGAACAAATGGTTTCATTACCTGAAATAAATGGTAGGCAGATAAGTGCATCAGCGTATGTTTGTATAAGTGAGCTTATCACTCTATTCAGTATAAATCAGAATTGAAAAGAGAGAAGGGTGAAAGAAAAAACTCTTCTCTTTTTTGTTTATTATTGAAATAAGTCGTTACTTTGCACAAATTTTAAAGCAACGATGCAACAACACGGGAAAAGAGATACATATAAGCTGCATTCGAATGAATTTCATTCGTTAGTCGATGATTTCTCTTTCTCTGAGAAGATATTGTTAGTTCTTTGGTAATGCGTTAATCCTTTATTGGGTAACGCATTTTTTTTGTGCCCGAATGTATAGAAAGAAACTTAATAGACAACAAGAGAATATATGGAAAAGAATTTGAAGAAAGTGTTGGTCTTGGGCTCAGGTGCACTCAAGATCGGTCAGGCCGGGGAGTTCGACTATTCCGGTTCGCAAGCATTGAAAGCTTTGCGTGAAGAAGGTATCAGTTCAGTATTGGTAAACCCGAACATTGCGACTATCCAGACTTCGGAAGGTATCGCAGATAAGGTTTATTTCCTGCCTGTAACTACTTATTTCGTAGAAGAAATCATCAAGAAGGAACAACCTGATGGTATCCTGTTGGCTTTCGGTGGTCAGACTGCCTTGAACTGCGGTGCTGAGTTGTACACAAGTGGTATCCTGAATAAATATGGTGTACGCGTATTGGGTACTTCGGTAGAAGCTATCATGTATACGGAAGACCGTGACCTCTTCGTGAAGAAACTGGACGAGATCGAGATGAAGACTCCTGTCAGCCAGGCTGTAGAGAGCATGGAAGATGCTATTGCGGCTGCTGAACGCATTGGCTTCCCGGTTATGGTTCGATCTGCTTACGCACTGGGTGGTTTGGGCAGCGGTATCTGTCAGGATAAGGAAGAGTTCCTGAAACTGGCTGAAAGCTCCTTCGCTTTCTCTAAACAAATTCTGGTAGAAGAGTCTCTGAAAGGTTGGAAAGAAATTGAGTTCGAGGTAATCCGTGATGCAAACGACCACTGCTTTACAGTGGCAAGCATGGAAAACTTCGACCCGCTGGGTATCCATACGGGAGAGTCTATCGTAGTAGCTCCGACTTGTTCACTGACTGACGAACAGGTGAAGATGTTGCAAGACCTCTCTACAAAGTGTATCCGTCACTTGGGTATCGTGGGTGAATGTAACATTCAGTATGCATTCAATGCTGAAACAAACGACTACCGTGTGATCGAGGTAAATGCTCGTCTGTCCCGTTCTTCGGCTTTGGCTTCTAAGGCTACAGGATATCCGTTGGCATTCGTTGCCGCTAAGATTGCATTGGGGTATACGCTCGATCAGATTGGTGAAATGGGAACTCCGAACTCTGCATATGTGGCTCCGCAGCTGGATTACTTGATTTGTAAAATCCCTCGTTGGGACTTGACGAAGTTCGTTGGTGTATCTCGCGAAATCGGTTCCAGCATGAAGTCTGTTGGTGAAATCATGTCTATCGGACGCTCTTTCGAAGAAATTATCCAGAAGGGGTTGCGTATGATCGGTCAAGGTATGCATGGATTTGTAGGCAACGACCTGCACTTTGATGATCTGGACCGCGAACTTTCACGTCCTACGGACTTGCGTGTGTTCGCTATTGCTGAAGCTTTGGAAAATGGCTATACAATAGACCGTATCTTCGACCTGACGAAGATCGATCCCTGGTTCCTTGGCAAATTGAAGAACATTGTTGACTATAAGTTGAAACTTTCTCAATATAATAAGGTGGAAGATATTCCGGCAGATGTATTGCGTCAAGCAAAAGTGCTGGGCTTCTCTGACTTCCAGATTGCACGTTTTGTTCTCGATCCGCAAGGCAATATGGAAAAAGAAAACCTGATGGTACGTGCCCGCCGTAAAGAGTTGGGTATTCTGCCGGCAGTGAAGCGTATCAACACCGTAGCGTCCGAGCATCCGGAACTGACTAACTACCTGTACATGACATATGCCGTTGAAGGGTATGATGTGAACTATTATAAGAATGAAAAATCAGTAGTTGTACTGGGTTCCGGTGCTTACCGTATCGGTTCTTCCGTAGAGTTCGACTGGTGTTCGGTGAATGCAGTGCAGACAGCACGCAAGTTGGGTTATAAGTCTATTATGATCAATTACAACCCCGAAACAGTGTCTACTGACTACGATATGTGCGATCGTCTTTACTTCGACGAACTTTCTTTCGAACGTGTACTCGATGTTATCGACTTGGAACAGCCTCGTGGTGTAATTGTATCAGTAGGCGGACAGATCCCGAACAATCTGGCAATGAAACTGCACCGTCAGTCAGTGCCCATCCTGGGAACTTCTCCTATCTCTATCGACCGTGCTGAAAACCGTAACAAGTTCTCTGCAATGCTCGACCAACTGGGTATTGACCAGCCGGCTTGGCAGGAACTTACCAGTCTGGAAGATGTGAAAGGTTTCGTAGAAAAGGTCGGTTATCCGGTATTGGTTCGTCCGTCTTATGTGCTTTCGGGTGCTGCGATGAACGTATGCTATGATGAAGAAGAATTGGAAAACTTCCTGAAGATGGCTGCTGAGGTATCAAAAGAATATCCGGTAGTAATCTCTCAATTCTTGCAGAATACAAAAGAAATCGAATTCGATGCTGTAGCACAGAATGGTGAAGTGGTGGAATATGCTATTTCCGAGCACGTGGAATTTGCGGGTGTGCACTCTGGTGATGCTACATTGGTATTCCCGGCACAGAAGATTTACTTTGCTACGGCACGTCGCATTAAGAAGATCAGCCGTCAGATTGCGAAGGAACTCAATATCTCCGGTCCGTTCAACATCCAGTTCCTGGCACGTAACAATGAAGTGAAGGTAATCGAGTGTAACCTTCGTGCTTCTCGTAGCTTCCCGTTTGTTTCTAAAGTGCTGAAACGCAACTTTATAGAAACGGCTACCCGCATCATGCTGGATGCTCCTTATACACGTCCTGATAAATCAGCATTCGATATTGATTGGATCGGTGTGAAAGCTTCTCAGTTCTCCTTCTCTCGTTTACACAAGGCAGACCCGGTACTGGGTGTGGATATGTCTTCTACGGGTGAAGTTGGTTGTATCGGTGATGACTTCTCAGAAGCATTGCTGAGTGCAATGATTGCTACAGGTTTCCAGATACCTCAAAAAGGTGTTATGTTCTCTTCCGGTGCAATGAAATCAAAAGTAGATTTGTTGGAGTCCAGTCGTGTACTTTTCGATAAAGGCTACAAGATTTATGCAACGGCAGGTACGGCTGCGTTCTTGAATGCTCATGGTGTATCTACCGAAGCTGTTTACTGGCCGGATGAACGCCCTGATGCTGAGAACAATGTAATGAAGATGATAGCTGAACACAAGTTCGACTTGATCGTTAACATTCCGAAGAACCATACGAAGCGTGAATTGACGAACGGTTACCGTATTCGTCGTGGTGCTATCGACCATAACATTCCGTTGATTACGAATGCTCGTCTGGCAAGTGCCTTTATCGAAGCATTCTGCGAATTGAAGCTGGAAGATATTGCTATCAAGAGTTGGCAAGAATATAAGTAATCAGGTATTTACCTGAAGTTAAAAAAAGAGATGCTAAATTAGCATCTCTTTTTTTTATGCTTATCTTTGTGGGTAAGATAAGGTTTAGTTATTGTTTAACCAGAATGCGTTCTTAAACCATGAAAAAAATCCCCCTTTTCTTTATTGTTTTAGTTTGTATATTGGCTGCTGTACAATTAAAGGCAGCAGATGATTTCCTTCCTCAATCCAAATGGATTGGTAGTGAACATTGTCAAAGTACTCCGAATACCTGGCTTTGTTTTCGTAAAACGGTGCATCTGCCCGGCGTTCCGGGTGAGATGATTGCAAATATCGCTGTAGATTCCAAGTATTGGCTATGGATTAACGGCAAGATGGTGGTGTTTGAAGGTGGATTGAAGCGGGGACCTGCTCCCGGAGCGACTTATTACGATCAGGTGGATATTGCCCCTTATCTGGAGAAAGGTGAGAATACCATTGCTCTGCTGGTGTGGCATTTCGGGAAAAACGGATTCAGCCATGTGAATAGTGGAACGGCGGCTTTGTTGTTTTGTGCCCAAGGGGCAAATTTATCCATTGTCAGTGATAAGAGCTGGCAATGTAGTGTGTATCGGGCTTATCAGAATACAGAAGCCCCATTTCCCAATTATCGTTTATCCGAAAGTAATATCCGCTTTGATGCCCGCAAGGAATTGGCAGGTTGGAACATGCCGGATTTCAGTGGAAAGCTGGGAGCATCTATCGAAATTGTGGCTCCGAACGAAATGCCGTTTGGAAAATTGGTAGCCCGTCCCATTCCGATGTGGAAGAATGGTGGGTTAACGGATTATCCGGAAGTAGTCAAAAATGAAAAAGGGGATACTATTCGGTGCCGTTTGCCCTATAATTGTCAGATAACTCCTTATCTGCATGTAAAGGCTCCTGCCGGATTGGTGGTTGGCATGCTGACCGATAATTATACGGGAGGAAGTGCTAATAATGTGAGAGCTGAATACATTACTCGTGAGGGTGAGCAGGAATATGAAAGTTTCGGCTGGATGAATGGTCATGAGGTGCTTTATGTTGTTCCTGCCGGCGTGGAAGTGCTGGGCGTTAAATACCGGGAAACGGGTTATAATGCGGATATGAAAGGTTCTTTCGCATGCGATGATGATTTCTATAATGAATTGTGGAAGCGAAGTGCGCGTACTTTATATATTACCATGCGCGATAATTACATGGACTGTCCTGATCGTGAGCGTGCTCAATGGTGGGGAGATGAAGTAAATGAGTTGGGTGAAGCTTTCTATGTACTTGATCCGCGCGGTTGGCAGTTGGCCGCAAAAGGTATCTATGAATTGATGAACTGGCAACGTCCGGAAGGCGTTATTGCTTCTCCTGTTCCATCGTTGAACTGGTGTAAGGAACTTCCTTTGCAGATGCTTGCGTCTGTAGGCTGGTATGGATTCTACACGCAAGCGTTCTATAGTGACGATTATTCTTTTGTTCCGCATATTTACGACGGCCTGAAGAAGTATTTGCATGAAGTCTGGCAGGTTGATGGCCAAGGTATGCCTGTGGTTCGTCAGGGTGATTGGAGTTGGGGCGATTGGGGAACGGATGTTGATATGGAGGTTCTTACTACCTGTTGGTATTATCTGGCTCTTAAGGCTGAAAAAGAGTTTGCCCTTCATCTGCGTAAACTGTATGATGCCAATCAGATCGGTGAAATGATGAAACGTATCTCTGCGGCTTTTGACGCCCGCTATTGGAATGGTAAGGCTTATCGTTCCAAATTGCATAATGGGGAGACGGATGACCGTGCGCAGGCAATGGCTGTAGTGAGTGGATTGGCGCCGGCCGGTAGATATAAAGCTTTGCTAAAGGTTTTCAAGAAGGAATATCATGCCAGTCCTTATATGGAAAAGTATGTAATGGAAGCCTTGTTTATGATGGGCGAACCGGAGTTTGCATTGAAACGTATGCGCGACCGTTATGCTAAAATGATGTCATATCCTTATACCACCTTATTTGAAGGGTGGGGGATAGGTGCCGAAGGTTTTGGTGGAGGCACTATAAATCATGCATGGAGTGGTGGTCCGCTGACTATATTGAGCCAAAAACTGTGTGGAATAGAGCCGCTTGCTCCCGGATTTAAGCAATTCCGTGTTGCTCCGCAACTTGGTTCGTTGAATAAAGCTTCGGCAGTGGTGCCTACTCTTTATGGTGACATCAGGGTTGATATAAGGCAGCAAGATCATAAACTCGGTATTCAAGTGGTTGTTCCGCAAGGCACCACGGCAGTAGTGGCATTGCCTGGCAGTAAGGAAAAAGTGCTTTCACCGGGTACTCATATTCTTCCGTAAGGCGAAGAATTGGTTTATAGCGATTATGTTGGTGAAATGCCTCTGAAAAAAGTTGCTTATTTAAAATGCTGAAATTCAATAAGTATATATCTTTCTGTATAAATTTCTTAGAAAATAGTTCGCAATTGTTTTGGTAATATCAAAATAAGCTGTACCTTTGCATCGCTTTTGAAACGGAAGTGTATGGGCGTTTAGCTCAGCTGGTTCAGAGCATCTGCCTTACAAGCAGAGGGTCGGCGGTTCGAATCCGTCAACGCCCACAGATGTAAAATTATTAAATAGCCTTGCAAGTTCTTGCAGGGCTGTTTTTTTATCTGTTAACGTCCTTTCTTAACTTTCTTATCTCTTTATGGCTTGTTACTCAGAAAAAAACGCTAATTTTGCGGCTCGATAATTATCAAAATACGACGTATGGAACTTGATTTACTTACAGCTATCTCTCCGATTGATGGTCGATATAGAGGAAAAACGGATGCCTTGGCGGCTTATTTCTCGGAGTTTGCCTTAGTGAAATACCGCGTGCAAGTGGAAGTGGAATACTTCATCACCTTGTGCGAGCTGCCTTTGCCGCAGTTGAAAGGCGTAGACAAAAGTGTATTTGAAACTTTAAGAAATATCTATCGTAACTTCTCAGAAGCTGATGCACAGCGTATCAAGGATATTGAGAGTGTGACAAACCACGACGTGAAAGCCGTGGAATATTTCCTGAAGGAAGAGTTTGATAAGATGGGTGGAATGGATGACTATAAAGAGTTTATTCATTTCGGACTGACTTCACAGGATATCAATAATACTTCTGTGCCTCTGTCTATCAAGGAAGCTCTGGAGCAGGTATACTATCCGCAGATAGAGGAGCTGATAGCGCAGCTTCGCACGTATGCGGAAGACTGGGCTGCTATTCCTATGCTTGCTAAGACACATGGTCAGCCGGCTTCTCCTACCCGTTTAGGGAAGGAGGTAATGGTGTTCGTCTATCGTCTTGAACGCCAATTGACTACATTAAAGGCTTGCCCCATTACTGCTAAGTTTGGTGGTGCTACCGGAAATTACAATGCACATCATGTTGCCTATCCGGAGTTTGACTGGAAAGCATTCGGTAACAAATTCGTTGCTGAAAAGTTGGGATTGGAACGCGAAGAGTATACTACGCAGATCTCCAATTATGATAATCTTTCCGCTATCTTTGATGCAATGAAACGCATTAATACAGTGATGATCGATATGAACCGTGACTTCTGGCAATATATTTCCATGGAATATTTCAAGCAGAAGATCAAAGCTGGTGAAGTGGGATCCAGTGCTATGCCGCACAAGGTGAATCCGATTGACTTTGAAAATGCGGAAGGTAACTTGGGTATAGCTACTGCAATTCTGGAACATCTGGCTGTGAAATTGCCGGTATCTCGTTTGCAACGCGACCTGACTGATTCTACTGTATTGCGTAATGTAGGCGTTCCGTTTGGACATATCGTGATTGCCATTCAAAGTTCGTTGAAGGGGTTGCGTAAGTTGTTGCTGAATGAAACTGCTATTTATCGTGATTTGGATAATTGCTGGAGCGTGGTAGCTGAGGCTATTCAGACTATTCTGCGTCGTGAAGCATATCCGCATCCGTATGAGGCATTAAAAGCATTGACCCGTACCAACCAGGCTATTACGGAAGCTTCCATAAAAGAATTTATCGAGGGGTTGAATGTAAGCGAAGAAATTAAGAAAGAATTGCGCGTCATTACTCCCCATACATATACAGGTATTTAAAAAGAGTAGGAAAAAATAGCCGGATAATGAAGCCAACATTTTAAATCCGGTGATTGTTAATATAGTATACATATATAATATAAGGTATAAGAGTGATAATAGAATGGCCGTGAGGCCAACGTTTAATTTTATTCGAATAAAACAATGAGTACAGAAAACGAAACTTGGCGTGACGATTCTTCCAATGAGGAGAATTCAGGCAACAGATTTGACAGAGAAAACAATTACAGCCGTCCGTCTTACAACCGTGAAGGTGGTGACCGACCTTATCGTCCACGTTTTAACAGCGAAAGTGGTGATCGTCCACAGCGTGCTTACAGCAGTGATCGCCCGTATCGCCCGCGCTTTAATCCTAATGCCGAAGGTGGTGAACGTCCACAACGTTCATATGGTGACCGTCCGTCTTACAACCGTGAAGGTGGCGACCGTCCTTATCGTCCGCGCTATAACAGCGAAGGTGGCGATCGTCCGCAACGCCCATCCTATGGAAATAACAGTGGTGGTGACCGTCCTTACCGTCCTCGCTATAACAGTGAAGGTGGTGACCGTCCTCAGCGTCCTTCTTATGGTGACCGTCCTCAGCGCCCACGTTTTAATAGTGGTGATGGTGGACAGCGTTCCTATAACAATGACCGTCCTTATCGTCCACGCTACAATAGTGGTGATGGTGGCGACCGTCCTCAGCGTCCTTATGGAAGTTCATCTTATGGTGGTTCTTCTTATGGCGATCGTCCTCAACGTCCGCGTTTTAATCCCAATGGTGGTGGAAGACCGGGTGGATATGGCCGCCCTCAACAACGCCGTACACCGGATTATGATCCGAATGCAAAGTATAGCCGTAAGAAGCAGATAGAATATAAGGAGCAGTTTACTGATCCTAATGAACCGATCCGTTTGAATAAGTTCTTGGCTAATGCAGGCGTTTGCTCTCGTCGTGAGGCAGATGAATTCATCACAGCAGGTGTGGTTTCTGTAAACGGAGCAGTGGTTACAGAGCTCGGAACCAAGATCAAACGCGGTGACGAAGTGAAATTCCACGATCAGCCGGTAAGTATCGAACGTAAGATCTATATCTTGCTGAATAAGCCGAAAGATACTGTGACTACCTCGGATGATCCGCAGGCACGCCGCACGGTAATGGATTTGGTGAAAGGTGCTTGTGATGAACGTATTTATCCGGTAGGTCGTCTGGACCGCAACACTACAGGTGTATTGCTACTGACGAATGACGGTGATTTGGCTTCTAAGTTGACTCATCCGAAGTTCCTGAAGAAGAAGATTTATCACGTACATACAGATAAGAATGTGACAAAAGCTGATATGGATCAGATTGCAGCCGGTATCCAATTGGATGACGGTGAAATCCATGCAGATGCTATCAATTATACGGATGATGTTAGACGGGATGAAGTGGGCATTGAAATCCACTCAGGTAAGAACCGTATTGTTCGTCGTATATTTGAGTCACTGGGCTACAAGGTAGTGAAACTCGACCGCGTATTCTTTGCCGGACTGACTAAGAAGGGCTTGCGTCGTGGCGAATGGCGCTATTTGAGCGAACAGGAAGTAAACTACCTGCGCATGGGCTCTTTTGAGTAATTATATAATATAGGTTTAACACAAATTTATGGAAAAGATTAGTAGAACAAAGATTGTTGACGTATTGAAGCGCGAAGATTTTGGCGCTATGATCAACGTGAAAGGCTGGGTTCGTACCCGCAGAGGTAGTAAACAAGTTAATTTTATCGCCCTGAATGACGGTTCTACAATAAATAATGTGCAGGTTGTGGTAGATTTGGCAAACTTTGATGAAGAGATGCTGAAAGACATTACTACCGGTGCTTGTCTGAGCGTGAATGGTGAACTGACGGAATCTGTAGGTTCCGGCCAGAAAGCTGAGATTCAAGCTCGTGAAATTGAAGTTCTGGGAACTTGTGATAATACATATCCTTTGCAAAAGAAAGGCCATACACTGGAGTTTCTGCGCGAGATTGCTCACTTGCGTCCCCGTACGAATACTTTTGGTGCAGTGTTCCGCATTCGTCATAACATGGCGATAGCTATCCATACTTTCTTCCATCAGAAAGGTTTCGTTTATTTCCATACACCTATTATCACGGCTTCTGACTGTGAAGGTGCCGGACAAATGTTCCAGGTAACAACGAAGAACCTCTATGATTTGAAGAAGGATGAAGCCGGTTCTATCATTTATGATGACGACTTCTTTGGTAAGCAGGCCAGTCTGACGGTTTCCGGACAGTTGGAAGGTGAACTTGCTGCTACGGCATTGGGAGCTATTTATACGTTTGGTCCTACATTCCGTGCAGAAAACTCCAATACTCCGCGCCATTTGGCTGAGTTCTGGATGGTAGAACCGGAAGTTGCGTTCAATGATATTACGGACAACATGGATCTGGCAGAAGAGTTTATCAAATTCTGCGTGAAGTGGGCTTTGGATCACTGCGCTGATGATGTGAAGTTCCTCAATGATATGTTCGACAAAGGTTTGATTGAACGCCTGCAAAGTGTATTGAAAGAATCTTTCGTACGTTTGCCTTATACGGACGGTATCAAGATACTGGAAGAGGCTGTTGCTAAAGGCCATAAGTTCGAATTCCCGGTATACTGGGGTGTGGACCTGGCTTCTGAGCACGAACGTTATCTCGTGGAAGAACACTTCAAGCGTCCGGTTATCCTGACTGACTATCCGAAGGAAATCAAAGCGTTCTACATGAAGCAGAACGAAGATGGTAAAACGGTACGTGCAATGGACGTATTGTTCCCGAAGATTGGTGAGATTATTGGTGGTTCCGAGCGCGAAGCGGATTACAACAAGTTGTTGACGCGTATTGACGAAATGCATATACCTATGAAGGATATGTGGTGGTATCTCGATACCCGTAAGTTCGGTACGTGTCCTCACTCAGGTTTTGGTCTGGGCTTTGAGCGTTTGCTTCTGTTCGTGACGGGTATGGCGAATATTCGTGATGTGATACCTTTCCCGCGTACACCGCGTAATGCAGAGTTTTAACTTGTAAATACATAGATGAAGTAGCCCGCACAATCTTGGTTGTGCGGGCTCTTTTTTTACTGATAATTTGTTATAATATCAAAATAAATACTTATATTTGTGACAGTCAGATGCCTATACGTTAACCAAATATATACGAACATGAAGAAGAAGTATTTCATTACCATGTTGGCAGCGGTGCTGCTGGCGGTAACAGGAGCGATGGCACAAAAAAAGGCGAGTTTCAAACCTGCAGATTTGAAAGGTATCTGGCAGTTGTGTCACTATGTATCTGAAATTCCGGATGTTCCCGGTGCTTTGAAGCCCAGTAACACGTTTAAGGTGTTGAGTGACGACGGGCGTATCGTCAATTTCACTCTTATTCCCGGCAAAGATGCTATAATCACCGGATATGGTACCTATACCCAGCTGACGGATAATAGCTATCGGGAAAGTATTGAAAAAAACATTCACCTGCCCATGCTGGATAATAAAGATAATGTTCTGGAGTTTGAGATGGGAGAGGGTGGACTTATGCATCTGAAGTATTTTATTTCTAAAGATTTGAACGGCAACGAACTGAACTGCTGGTATCATGAAACCTGGAAACGGGTAATGATGCCACCTGCATTCCCTGAAGACATTGTCCGTTAAAGCGGGTTGTCCTAATATGATAAGCAGTGTTACGATGCATAACAAGTAATCTTGTGCATCGTAACACTGCTTGTTTTGTGTCCTAACATTGCTTGTGATTGATAGTTAGCTTCTTTAAAAAAAAGAAGAAAACGTTTGCCAGTTTTGGGAAAATCCGTACCTTTGCAAGCCGATTATTATCTAATAAGGATAAGCAATTAATTCAGAGCGAGTTAATCTACCTTTGTCCGGGGTAGCTAATCCGTAATGAAGATTTTTTTAGTAGTAACATTTAAAAAACAAATCAAGAGTGGATACTTTAAGTTACAAGACCATTTCTGCAAACAAAGCTACGGTAACCAAAGAATGGGTTATTGTTGACGCTACAGACCAAGTATTGGGTCGTCTGGGCGCAAAAGTTGCGAAACTGTTGAGAGGAAAGTATAAACCAAACTTTACTCCTCACGTAGATTGCGGTGATAATGTAATCATTATCAATGCCGACAAAGTTAAAATGACAGGTAATAAGTGGACTGACAAAGTGTATTTGTCATACACAGGTTATCCCGGTGGTCAGAGAGAAATGACTCCTGCTCGTCTGCAGGCTAAACCGAACGGTGATGACAGACTGTTGAGAAAAGTAGTAAAGGGTATGTTGCCTAAGAACAAATTGGGCGCTAAATTGCTGAGTAATATGTACGTATATGCCGGCAGCGAGCACAAACATGACGCTCAGAACCCGAAATCAATTGATATAAACTTACTTAAATAATAGATATGGAAGTAGTAAATGCATTAGGCAGACGTAAAAGTGCAATTGCACGCATTTTCGTAACCGAAGGTACAGGAAAGATTACTATTAACAAGAGAGACCTTGCAGAGTACTTTCCATCAACTATTCTTCAGTATGTAGTAAAACAACCGCTGAGCAAGCTGGGTGTTGCTGAAAAATATGATATTAAAGTAAATCTTTGCGGTGGTGGTTTCACCGGTCAGTCTCAGGCTTTGCGTTTGGCTATTGCCCGCGCATTGGTGAAGATGAATGCTGAAG
>ENA-UEYG01001716-UEYG01001716.1-human-gut-metagenome-genome-assembly--contig:-NODE-1716-length-15188-cov-3.474886_pt1 | contig 15188 bp, 7 predicted proteins | sample MGYA00242933_ERZ507934 | MGnify/ENA primary metagenome ERZ507934 (study PRJEB26167, sample SAMN06115527) | human gut metagenome | host: Homo sapiens | place: China:Zejiang | collected 2015-11-10... | reverse complement strand
GGTACGCACGTTTGATGATGCATTGGAGTCTTCGCAGATAAACTGTGTGGATGGGAGTGTATTGTTTGCTTCTTTACTTCGTGCCATTAATATTGATCCTATTCTGGTACGTACGCCGGGGCATATGTTTGTGGGCTATTATACAGATAACTCTCATAAAGAGATGAATTTTCTGGAGACTACAATGATTGGTGATGTTGATTTGGATGATTTCTTCCCGGATGAACAACTGGATTCTACCATGGTAGGCCAGTCACAGAATCAAATGTCGTTGCTTACTTTTGAGAAGTCGAAGCAGTATGCGAATAAGAAGTACAAGGAGAATGAAAAAAAGGACTTTGTTGACGAGCGTATTTTCTCTGAACATGAACGGATCACTTCGCGGTAATGGCAAGACAGGGTGTCGGGTAAAAGCGCGGCTTGCCAAATGAATTTTTTCGATATGATACAGGATGAAGCCGCTTTCGGCTTGCCGTCTGGAAACAGGCAGACTTTCCCTGCCACCTTTCCTTTTGATGAAAATCGTTCAAACTTTTGAACTTTCGAACAAATTCACGACTCCGGATTCATCCTGTTTCTTAAATCCGGAATCGTGAAGGGTGGCCGATCAGATCAGCGTCTGGGGTCTGGGGTCGGTTTTTTTCTTCCTGCATTGACGGTAACCTCATGGTTTTTCTGATCGTCTTCGAGCGGAATCGACGCTGTCGCCTGCTGTACGCTATCGAGCCAGACTTCCGTTTCGGGTGTATCCGGCTGGTTCGTTACCGTAATGTGGTAAGTCGTACTCTTGTACCGGTAAACGACATCGACGGAGGCCCATTCGGACGGCAGGCATGGGACGAAAACAAGATGCCCGTTTTCCAGCCGTATGCCAAGAAGCGACTCGAGAATCAGGCGGTACATCCAGCCGGACGAGCCTGTGTACCATGACCAGCCACCCCGTCCGGTGTGCGGCGAGACGGCATAGACGTCAGCCGCTACAACATACGGTTCGACCTTGTACAATCCGGTTTCATCCGGAGTCGTTCCGTGATTGACCGGGTTGATGATCCTGAAAAGTTCCCATGCCAGATCGGTATTGCCGATTTTCGCAAAGGCCATTGATGCCCAGATGGCGGCATGTGTGTACTGGCCGCCGTTTTCACGGACGCCCGGGACATATCCCTTGATGTAACCCGGATTCAGGTCAGACTTGTCAAAAGGCGGATCAAGCAGCTGGATCAGTTTCTTGTCCCGTTTGACGAGCCGCTGGTTCAGGGACTGCATGGCTTGCAGGGTTCGTTCCTTTTCTCCGGCTTCGGACAATACCGACCAGCTTTGCGAGATGGAATCGGTCGTGCATTCCTCGTTCACGTGTGAACCCAGCGGTGTGCCGTCGTCGAAATAGGCACGGCGGTACCACTGGCCGTCCCATGCATTCTGTTCGATATGCAGTTGAAGGCCTTTCGCTTCCTGCCGGCACAGTTCGGCAAATCCCGTGTCGTTCGTCTTGTCGGCCAGACCGGCGTATTCACAGAGGACACGGTACAGGAAGAAAGCCAGCCAGACGCTTTCGCCCTTGCCTTTGATGCCGACCCGGTCCATACCGTCGTTCCAGTCACCGGAACCCATCAAAGGCAGGCCATGGACGCCGAAACGCAAGCCGTGCCGGATGGACCGGACGCAATGTTCGTACACGTTTCCCTCTTCCGGTGAGCGCTGCGGCAGGTCGTAGTAGGATTCCTCGTCTTCCGGAACCGGACGGCCTTCGAGGAAGAAACGTTTTTCCTCAAGAATGCTCATGTCACCCGTTGTCGTGATGTATCGGCAGAGTCCCAATGGCAGCCAGAGGTAATCGTCCGAGCAGCGGGTGCGTACGCCCCTGCCTGATGGTGGATGCCACCAGTGCTGTACATCCCCCTCGACAAACTGGTGTTCGCAGCAGAGCAGGATCTGGTTCCTGAGCAGTGCCGGTTCCGTATGGACGACAGCCATGGCGTCCTGCAACTGGTCGCGGAAACCGAATGCGCCGCCGGACTGGTAAAAACCGCTTCTTGCCCACAGGCGGCAACCGATCGTCTGGTACATCAGCCAGCCGTTTGCCAGAACGTTCAGCGAGGTATCCGGCGTTGTGACCGTCACGGCAGACAGTGTTTTTTCCCAGTATCGCTGAATCTGGACAAATGCGAGTTCCGCCGCTTCGGCACTCCGGTAACGATGGACGTACTGGCTGGCGTCGGCGCTCCTTCGTCCTGCCGTGCCAAGCATGAACTGGATTTCTTTTTCCTGACCGGCCGCCAGCGTGAAGGGAACGTGAATCGCACCGCACGGGTCGTATCCCGCGCCGACCCGGTTGGACAGGTAGGAGCGCGACATGGCAGCAGGATTACGCAGGGTATTGTTGCGTCCGATGAATTCGGCACGGTTGCCCGTGACGGTCCGGTTCGGTGTGTTGACGGTAAAGAAGGCAATGCGTTCGGCAAATTCCGTGTTGTACGGATTGCGTGCGAAGAGCGCACCGCTGACCGGATCGATTTCCGTGATCACGCTCATCTGTGTTCGTTCCCTCAGCTCGCCAAGAACCCACTCGACGTAACCGGTGGCGGAAAGGGAGCGGGAACTGCCCGATTCGTTTTTGATCTTCAGTACGGAATATTTGATACTGTTTTCAAGCGCCACGTAAACCCGGAGTTCGGTACGGATTCCGTCTTCGACGTGTTCGAATACACTGTATCCGAAACCATGACGGCATACATAGTCGCCTGTCCCCCGACACGGAAGGGGAGTCGGCGACCAGTAATGTCCGGTTTCCTCGTCGCGCATGTAAAACGCTTCACCGCTGACATCGGAAACGGGGTCGTTTTCCCAGGGCGTGATGCGGAATTCGTGAGCATTGATATCCCATGTATACGATTGCCCGCTTTCACTGACGATTGTCCCGAAATTCGCATTGGCCAGAACGTTGACCCAAGGTGCCGGTGTCGCCATTTCTTCCGTCAGATGAATGATGTATTCATGCGCTTTTTCAGAGTAACCGCCGAGGCCGTTGTTCAGCAGTTTGTTGTTTGCGGTCAGTCCTGACGGTCTGGATGGTGTATAGGTACGCGTTGTATGCAAGGGCAACAGCTTGCGGCGCTCTTTCCGTTCGCTACGCTTGATTTGCAGGGCAAGCGGGCCGTCCATGTCCGAAATGATGATCCGGGCGACGGAAGATATCAGCGTCCGGTCTTCCGGCGAGATCTGGTCGGCCTGACGCACGAAAATACCACCCGGTTCGTTTAACTGGGCGGCGAGGTGAGTCGATGAAATCAGGCCCATGATCTGTTCCTGAAGGACTTGCCGGTAACCCACGTAATCCTCATTCCAGATGACGAGATCGACCTTCAGGCCTTTCATGTGCCAGTAGGTATGTGCCTGAATCATCTGGCGGACGATATCCAGATTTTCCTGCGCATGGATCTTGACGAGAACGATCGGCAAATCGCCCGAGATGGCATAGCCCCACAAGCCGGATTGCCCCCGGTTGTTTTTGGACAGGACGGAGCTGTCGGCCCGGTAGGCCGGATTCGGATAGATGACCGAGCTGGCGAGCCGCGCGTAAAGCTGGGAATCCGATTCGTCGGCATTCAACTGGTGCAGGAAGGCATGGTTGTGTGTCCAGGCCATTTCGAAAACCCGGTCGGCCAGATAACGGTCGTCATATTTGTCGATCAGGCGAAGGCTTTCCGCACGATCGGTGGTGATGCCAGCGACATAATCGATCACGACCGATTCTTCAGGTTCCAGAACAAGCTGGCAGCGGAGGACGGCGACCGGATCGAGGACGGAACCCTGACTGTCGGAGAGAGGGTCCTTCCCGGTCAGGGCTACCGGGTTGGCGACGGTGTTCATCCTGCCGAGGAATTTGCTCCGGTCGGTTTCATAGGAAATATCTTTGGCCTGTTTGTCGTGGATGACCATCATGGCGAAAGCAAAGGGCGGTTTTTCCGTTTCGAAACGCGGGCGGCGCGTGCTGATGATCGCATTGAACTCAGGCACGATTTCCGTCTGGACGAACAGCTTGGAAAAAGCCGGATGGGACAGGTCGGCAATGGCGGCGGCAATGACCGTTTCCGAATAGCTGGTCAGCTCGATTGTACGGCTTTTTGCCGAACGGTTCGTGATCTTGTGACGGCGCAGTTCGATATCGTCTTCCGGAGAAACAACGACTTCGCAATGGGTTTCGATGCCATTGGCAATGCACCGGTATTCGGCGCGTCCCTCCGAGAAAATCGTTTCATATTTGCCTTCTTCTTTTCTGACAGGCTGATAGGCGGTTGACCAGAAATCCCCGTCGTCCAGATCACGAAGGTAAAAGAAAGTCCCCCAGTTATCCTGCGTGGTATCCGGTTTCCACCGGGTGACGGCAAGGTTTTTCCAGTGGCTGTACCCGCCACCGGCATTGGTGGCCATGACATGGTAGGAGCCGTTGGAGAGCAGCTGGACTTCGGGGATGCGTGTGTCAGCCGTTGTGTATACACGGGTCGGCAATTCGGCCGGAATGGATGCCATCTGGGTTTTGGCCAGATTCGGTGCTCTTTCGTAATAAGCGATGCTTTTCGGTATGCGTTCATGCAAGAGCGGGAGCGTTGCCTGCATCCACGCATCGGAAGCGAAACGCCTTTGCATCGGCTGATCCAGCAGGCAGGACTCGAGCGACAAAAAGCTCATGCCCTGATGGTGCGCCATCCAGGAACGGACGATTGCGTAATTCTGTCCACGGGAAAGGCGTGCCTGCGTATAGTCGATTGCCTCGAACAGGCCGTATTGTCCGGCGAACCCTTTCTCTTCCAGTTCCATCAGATTATTGCAGGCCATGTCGGGTTCGACCATGACGGACAGCATGGTCGCGTAGGGTGCGATAACCAGATCGTCGGCCAGACCGCGCTTCAGTCCCAGTCCCGGCACCCCGAAAGCCCGGTACTGATAATTCAGACGTGCATCGAAGGCATAATAGCCCGATTCGGAAATCCCCCAGGGCACGCCGCGCTGTTTGCCGTAATCCTTTTGCCTCATGACGGCCGCCTTGTGCGTCTGATCCAGCAAGGTACTTTCATAACTCGGCATGACCAGATGCGGCATCAGGTATTCGAACATCGAGCCGCTCCATGACAGGAGAATCGGGTCGCCGCCGATGACTGTCATCATGCGCCCCAATGCGAACCAGTTTTCCTGCGGGATCTGTCCCATTGCGATGGCGACGAAACTGGTCAGCCGGGCTTCAGATGCCAGAAGATCGTAGTAGCTGTTATCGATCTTGCGGTCGGTGATGTTATAGCCGATGGAGATCAGGTTGGTGGAATGATCGTACAGGAAGGTGAAATCCATCTGTGAAAAGTCGTCGATTTGCCGGATGAGATCCGTGAATGATTCCAGACGTTTTTTCGCTTCTGTCGAGGCATTCTCAACCTGTACCGACAATTCGTCCAGCCATTGAAGTTCTTCATGAGCTGCTTTCTTTTTCATCTCTTCAAACGTCGTGACAAGATGTTCGGGCAGGTCGCAAAGTTGCTGCAGGCTCATGTTCCGGTTCAGCTCGGCAATCAGGTTGGGTTTGTTCTGCCAGCCCGGCAGAAGAACCCATGGCGCCAGAATGGTTATTTCATCCAGTTGCTGCTTGCACTGGGAGAGAAGGGCATTGCACCAGAAGCAGGAGAGCGTTGTATTGTCTCTCGCGGTAATAGGTGCCAGTGTCGTCAGGGTTCCGACGAGGCTGTTCAACAGATCCAGTCGCTGTTTGATCGTCAGTTTTGCCTGCTTTTCGTATTTGGAAAGCATCCGGTCGATTTCGACGATTTGAGCACGATAGTGGTCGTTGCCTTCATCCCTTAGCAGTTCAAATGTATCCCGGAGACCGTCCTGCAAACGTCCTGTCAGGGCCATATGGTTTTTCTGCTCGGCCAGTCCGGATTTCAGTGTGATCAGATGACCGGCCAGATTCCCGCTGTCGACGGATGAAATGTAGATCGGGTTCTGGAGTGGTTGTAGCGTCTTGGTGTCGTACCAGTTGTAAAAGTGACCGCGGTAACGTTCGAGCTTGCCCATCGAACCGAAGGTATTTGTCAATCGGGTGATCAAGTGACTGGTGGGGATGTAGCCGAAATCGTTTGCCGCCAGATAGGACAGCAGCGCCAGTCCGATATTGGTCGGAGACGTCCGGTGGGCAACGACGATTTCCGGTTTTTGCGCATTCACATCGTTGGCCAGTTTGTCGGTCGGCGATGAAAACGTCGGCATTTCCTGAATGTTGTCCGGCGGTAGCCAGTTGTCCTCCGCTCCGGCATAGGCGTCGAAGAATGACCAGATTTTTCTGGAAAGTTTGCGGAGATACAGTTTTTGCCTGTCTGACAGTTCCTGAAGTTCCCTGACGGACGGCAGGCTGATTTTCCACGCAATGACCGGGGATATCAGCCAGAAGAAAATGAACAGGCTGGCGAAAACGAATGCGTCCGGACGGAAAGTGGAAACGGCGAACGCCAGCGCCACGGCATAAACCGGAGCAAACCACATGTTTTTGAAATAGGTGGAAACATCGCCATCTCCCCGGTTGGTCATGGCCGACGGTACCCATTGCATCATGTGACGTCGGGTGAAGAACGTTCTCCAGAGTGTCCGCAAAATGGCGTCGATCGAATAACAGGCTTCGTGAGGGATCATGAGCAGTGACAGGACAGCAGTCATGAAGTGCTGCCGGATGGAAACCGACGTGACACTGACGTGTTGTCTCCAGCTGATGTCGGGGCCTTTTTTCACCAGATCCGCCAGCGAGGCGAGCAACGGGGGCAAAAAGAAAATGGAGAGCAAAAACAGTGTCCAGGCCCAGGCCGGTTCGAGAACCGTCCAGCTTGCAAAAAACAGGAATGCGGCTGCCGGTGCAAACAGGCTGCGGCGCAAATTGTCAAAGAGTTTCCAGCGCGAGAGCAGTGTGAGGGGATTGCGTTGTTTGCCGCTTTTGTTTTGTGGTCTCGCATCGGGAACGAGGGGAAACAGCCATTTCAGCAGCTGCCAGTCTCCCCTGATCCAGCGGTGACGTCGCTTGACATCGGCCAGATAGCTCGACGGGTATTGTTCATACAACTGACCGTCGCTCAAGAGTCCCGAGCGTGCATAACAGCCCTCGATCAGGTCGTGACTCAGGATACTGTTTTCCGGCAGGCGTTCATTCAGGGTCCTGTACACGATCTGTACGTCGTAAATGCCCTTTCCGATGAAGGAACCTTCGCCGAAAACATCCTGATAAACGTCTGAAACGGTTTTGGTATAGGGATCGATTCCCGCATCGCCGCTGCATAGCCTTTCGTACCATGAGGCATTGGCAGCGGGCAGACTGGTCGTGATACGGGGTTGCAGGATACCGTAGCCCTCGACAACCCGGTCTTTTCCGGCGTTATAGCGGGCACGGTTCAAAGGGTGAGCCATCGCGCCGACAAACTGTCGGGCAGAATCGCGCAACAGGTTTGTGTCGGAATCCAGGGTAATGACATAACGCGTCTTGTCGAGATTGCCTGTCGCACCGGTTTTGATCGTGAACGCATTGGTATCGTGCCCGGTCAAAAGGGCGTTCAAGGCTTCGAGTTTGCCGCGCTTGCGCTCATAGCCGATCCATTTTTTTTCACTGACGTTCCATTTGCGGGGACGGTTCAAGGCAAGGAATGGCCCTTCATTATCGTCGGCGTGCCTGCCGTTCAGTTCGTCGATCAGGGTCGTCAGCCGGTGAACCAGAGCCGCGTCATGCGGCATCGTTTCCCTGTCGGCATCGACAAAGTCGGTCAACAGGCAAAATTTCAGCCGCCTGTCGCGATTGGCAAGATAATGGACTTCCAGCTGGTCACACAGTTTTTCGATCTGCTTTTCCGAAATCAGCATGGTCGGTATTACGACAAGCGTTTCATATCCTTCCGGGATGCCTTTGGAAAAATCCATTTTGGGCAAGGGAGTCGACACGGTCGGAAACGTCGTCAGCCAGTTTACGAGAGCAAGCGAGAGCTGGCTGGACGCCAGAAGGGTTGCGACCGCAGTCAGAGTCCATAACCAGAGGGGAAGCGCGTCGATATCGGTACCGTAGAGCAGCCATGCTGACAGGATCAGTGTGATGGCGGCAAACGAGCCCAGATACGCGAAGACAGGCGAACACAGACTCGATCCCATCCATTTTTCCAGACGGGTCTTTTTCATCCCGACAGCTTTTTCCAGTTCCGGTCGTCCCTTGTCGATCAGGTAAAAGCCGACATGTCGCGAACGTTCATTACTATCCGGATTGTTGAAGGCTTCCTCTGTCAGATCGATGGCTTTTTGGGCAACTCCGACTTCGGTCATGTCACTTCTTTTCGCCATTTTTTCGATCTGGTGACGGTAATGGTCGCGGGAAGCAAAATCCATTTGTGGATAGACTTGTGTCGGATCCGTGCGCAAAATCTGTTCGACGACCGAGAGGGATTCGACGAATTCATGCCAGTCCATCGCACTGAGCAGCCGGATGCTGCCGATGCTGTTACTGATACTGACCTGATCGGCTGCCTGCCGCTGGGTTTCGAGCATGACGAGTTGTTCGATCGTCAGGCCGGTTTCGGCAAGACGCTGTGAAATCCATGTCAGTGGAAGGGCAAGAATGGCTTTCTGGCTTTGCAGGCGACGGGTCAGCTCGGCGACGAAAGCGCTTACCATGGGTGGGTCGGAACGGGCCAGATCGGCCACCTGAAGGATCAGGTTACCCGGATCGTTTTCGGCCGTGTCGGTAAATTTCGAAACCCATTGTTCCGCCAGTTCGTGATGCGCGCGAGAGAGCGCGAGCCTGACGGCGACACGCCGCAGGTTTTCGATGAGAGCCAGACGGAGCATGATCGGGATGGCCCAGAGTTCTCCCAGCGTCAGAACGGACTCGCTTTGATAGGAAGAGATGAAATGGGAAAGACTGTTGGCGTCGATATGGCCGTCACCGTGCGAGACGACTTCAAGGGCGAGTTCATAGACTCGCGGTACGGATCCCATTGTCCCGTTGGACAGCCTGGGGAGTTCACTGCTGTACTTTTCGGGCAAATGGTTTTTCGCTATCTGGATCTGTTCTTCGATGAGATAGAAGTTGTCCAGAAGCCATTCCGCAGCCGGGGTGATCCGGTTTTCCGAACGGACGGCAGACGCGAGAATGTCGTATACCCTGCGGATAACGGCTTCATTATCGGCAAGACGGGCCAGCAAATGGTCTTTTTCATGCTTGCCGGACAATACATGTGTGCGGCCAAGGTATTTTCCATACTGGTCCATTTGGGTGATACTGTACAGTTCGGCGCGCAGGGGTTCTTCTTCAAGTTTGAAGTCGGCGGTATTTTTGCCGGCCTGATCATGAATGAAAAACTCGGGTTGGCTGAATAAATTGAAAAATGTGCTGATGGTCTTCAATTTGGGGAACCTCTTCAAGATGAATGTCGGGTGGTCCTGATCAGGCATAACATCGCAATAAAATGACATTGGCAGCTTGGTGAAGATCAATTGAAACGGGAATATTGCTACTTTTTCGACCAGGACTTTTCCTGCTTCAAACAAGCCGCAGATAAGGCTTGACAAAAAACGGCAAAAGAGAAAAAGTAGCAACACTAATCCGGTTTTCAGCCTTTCTTTTCTTTTTTGGCTGGACACTGTTTCGGTTATGTTTTACATTCTCGACAGTGCTTTTTGGCAAATATATTCGACACACATGACAAGCTAAGTTTTCCGGCATGTGTGACCTTTTCCGGTTTGACGTTTCCACAGCCGTTTCTCTCTGGAAAGACATGTTCAGACCGGATTTCCCTTGGCGCGGGTTCAGGAACCCGGTAAAAATTCCGGTTTTCATCCAGTCTCGCACAGCCTGCGATTTTCGGTGAAACGTCGGAATTCCTTGATTCGTATGACTATGGAAGAGGAAAAGAAAATCCTCGAAACGGCCTTGTTGTGTGCACAGGAACCCTTGTCGCTTCAGGACATGAGAAGCATGTTTGACGACAATGCACGAGGCAGGAAAATCGGGCTTGACCGGCTCAGGTCGCTGATCGGCGAACTGCAAAACGACTGGTTGGACAAGGGACTGGAACTGGTCAACGTTTCGAACGGCTGGCGTTTTCAGAGTCGCCCGGAAATGAAACCCTGGCTGGAAAAACTGCGTCAGGAAAAACCTCCCCGTTACAGCAGAGCGACGATGGAAACACTGGCGATTATTGCCTATAACCAGCCTGTTACCAGAGGGGATATCGAGCGGATTCGTGGCGTGACGGTCAACGCACAGGCGATTCGTCTGCTGGAAGAAAGAGGCTGGATCGAAGTGATCGGCCATCGTGAGGTGCCGGGACGGCCAGCACTTTTGGCGACGACGTCCCAGTTTTTGAGTGATCTGGGACTGGCTTCACTGGAACAGTTGCCGCCATTACAGGTTTTGCAGGAAATGGATATGGATTCCATCTGACCGGTTACATGCGGCCGGATGTGCGATGCAGGAAACAGATAATAATTGTTTGGGTATGATTGAAATGGATAACGATATGGATGTTGGGGCACCGGTTCAAGCAGGAAAGGAATCGCCAGAGCTGAAATCTGAGAAAGAAACGCGTCCGAAAAAGAAAACGGTTAAAAGCGCAACGGCCAGACCGGCACCCCGGACGACCGGAAAACCGTCCTCCAGAGCAAAGGGCGATTTCGACGGAGCTGAAGCTTCCGTGCATGAAAAGGAAATGAGACCGGTTTCATCCGATGTCCGGTCTGAAGAGGTCGCTGACAAACCCGCATCTGCCAGGAAACCGGCCCGAAAACCGGTTGCCAAAATAAACCGGAATGTATCAGGGACCCGGAAAAATACGGGCAAAAACGATGCCGGAAACGTTTTTCAGTTCGTAACTTCCGACGATTACGACAGGATCAATGGTGAAGATGCCACTTCGACAGATACCGCATCGAAACAGAAGAATGCCAAACGTGAATTGAAAGCTGAAGACGACGCTCCCAAGCTTCACAAGGTACTGGCCGATGCCGGTCTCGGTTCCCGTCGTGATATGGAAGAGCTGATTATTGCCGGACGTGTTTCCGTCAATGGTGAGCCGGCTCATATCGGCCAGAGAATCCTGCCGAGCGATCAGGTGCGCATCAACGGAAAACTGTTGCAGCGCAAAGTGGCCAAAAGCCTTCCGAAAGTCATGCTGTACCACAAGCCTGCCGGTGAAATTGTCAGTCGGGATGACCCGGAAAAAAGACCGTCTGTTTTCGATAATCTGCCATCGCTCAAAAACAGCAAATGGCTGGCTGTCGGTCGTCTGGACTTCAATACAGAAGGCCTGCTTCTGTTTACGAATAACGGCGATCTGGCCAACCGGCTGATGCATCCCCGTTACAATATCGAGCGTGAATATGCCGTTCGTACATTGGGTGAACTTGAAGAAGGCATGCGCCAGAAATTGCTGGCTGGCGTTGATCTGGGTGACGGAATCGGCCAGTTTTCAAATATTGCCGACGGTGGCGGTGAGGGGATCAACAAGTGGTATCGCGTCACGATCGGCGAAGGCCGTAACCGCGAGGTGCGTCGCATGTTCGAATCGGTTGGCCTGACAGTTTCCCGCCTGATCCGTACCCGCTATGGCATGATAACACTTCCGCAGAATCTGAAACGTGGCCGCTGGGACGAGCTCGACGACAACGCTGTGCGCGATCTGATGCGCCAGTCCGGGCTGGAACCGAAAGGGGACAAGGGTACGGCAGAAACAGGAAAAGGGCGCAGTGCAGGCAGAAAACGTCAGGGACAGGATAAAAAAGGTAGTTTTGGACGTTCGGAAACACTGTCGATGCACGAATTCCGGAATAATGATTCCCGTTCGAAGAAAGGCGCGGCCGGTCAAAAAAATCCTGCCGGACAGAAAGGTGCGTCCCGTTCACGCCAGCCTGATCCACTCCAGACGACTTTCGGTTATGCAGGCAGGGTTGAATCGACGACCATGCGTACCAGTTCCCGGGGCAATCGTGGCCAGCAGCAGGGGCAACGCCGTCGCGGAAAATAAAATGGACTGAGTGATCGGATACGGCAGCAGGGTTTTAGCTTGCTGCCGTTGTTTTATCAGGATAGTCGCACAGGTCCCTGATCAGGCAGTTTTCACACTGGAAATTCTTGGCCTTGCAGACATAGCGGCCGTGCAGCAAGAGCCAGTGATGGGCATTCATCATGTATTTCGGAGGAATGACCTTCACCAGTCCTTTTTCGACTTCGAGTACGTTTTTGCCGGGAGCCAGCCCTGTGCGGTTCGCCACCCGGAAAATATGCGTATCGACCGCCATCGTCATCTGATTGAAGGCCGTGTTCAGAACGACATTCGCCGTCTTGCGCCCGACACCGGGCAGCGCTTCGAGGGCCTCGCGATCTGCGGGGACTTCGCCACCATGTTTTTCCAGCAATATTTCCGACATCCGGATAATGTTTTTCGATTTGGTCGGATACAGGTTGATCGTTTTGACGTAAGACTTCAGGCCTTCCAGACCCAGCGCAATGATGGATTCAGGCGTATTCGCGACAGGATACAGTTTTTCTGTTGCCTTGTTGACGGAAATATCCGTTGCCTGGGCAGACAGCATTACGGCAACGAGCAGTTCATAAGGATTTTTATAGATCAGTTCGGACCGGGGATCGGGATTCGCTTTTTTGAAGCGCTCGAACATTTCAGTTATTTTTTTCGGCGTCATTTTTCTGGCTGACAAGTAAATGATGGAAGCGATGTCAACATGATGCCACTTTTTCAGGAATCCGGCAGGTGAGAGCGTATTTCAGGAAAAATGGCGGCTCAGGATTTACGGCTGTATTCTCTCGCTTTTGCCCTGGCACGTTCCAGAGACCTGCGGATGATTTCCGATTTTTTATCATCCGTTTTTGAAACGGATTCCTGAGCGTCTGGCTGGCCGGCACTCAGCCGGTTCAGATTGTTTTTTTCATCTTCCAGCCGCTGTTGTCGCCGTTCGTAACGATCACGGGCAGCATTTGCATGTCCAATATCCCACGCCTCCGAAAAGGGTTTTGTGCCGGACACGTTTTTCAATTCGATGCAGTCAACCGGACATTTCGGGATGCACAATTCACAGCCGGTACAATAATCGTTTATGACGGTATGCATCATTTTGCCGGTACCGATAATGGCATCGACAGGACAGGCCTGAATGCAAATCGTGCATCCGGTGCATGTCGTCTCATCGATCACGGCGATGGAATAAGGTTTTTCCTGGCCATATGTCTCATCCAGCGACAATTCTTCACACTGCAGCAGCCCGGCCAGTTTCAGTATTCCGGATTGTCCGCCTGTCGGGCAACGATTGATGGGGATGTCATTTTCCGCTATGGCGATTGCATAGGCGCGGCAGCTGTCGAAACCGCATTTGGTGCATTGGGTTTGTGGCAGTACGGACAGAATCCGGTCAATCAGTCCGGTTTTGTTTTCGTCAGGATTTTTCACATCGCTATTATCGCAAATTTTCCACACAATAAAAAAGCCGTCAGCTTTAACTGACGGCCTGAAAAATCACACTGGCGACTTAATCGAAAGTCGGTGTCTCAACACCCAGCACCTTGTGCAGTTTCGGAGAAGTGGTTGTGTATTGAAGATGGACTTTCTTTTCGGGAAAGACGTAAGGCGCGGCGGCAAAGGCAGCCAGTGCCGCTTCATGGAATCCGGAGAGGATCAGTTTTTTCTTGCCGGGATAAATATTGATATCGCCGACGGCGAAAATACCGGGAATGTTCGTCTGGAATTTTTCCGTGTCGACGACAATCTGGCGACGGTCGATTTCGAGACCCCATTCAGCGATCGGCCCCAGTTTCGGCGACAGGCCAAAGAAGACGAGCAGGCAATCCAGTGGCAGGCGGCGGGTAACGCCATCAAGGCCGGTGACCTTGATTTCAGTGAGTTTGCCGTCCCGGCTTTCATAGCCGGTTACCTGTCCAGTCAGGGCCTGCATGCTGAATTCCTCGCACAGGTCTTTCATTCTGGAAACGGAAGCCGGTGCGGCACGGTATTCTTCCCGGCGGTGCAGCAGGATGACGGATTCGGCGATATCGACCAGTTTCAAGGCCCAGTCGAGCGCGGAATCGCCACCGCCACAAACGACGAGGTTTTTCCCACGGAACAGTTCAGGGTCTTTGACACGGTAAAAGAGCTGGGAATTTTCGAATTGCTCGATGCCGTCCACTTTCAGGGTGCGGGGCTGGAAAGCGCCGACGCCTGCCGCGATGAAAACGGTTTTGGTGATGAATTTTTTTCCGATGGACGTTTCCAGATCGAAGCGGCCGTCTTCACGGCGTTCGACCTTGACGACTTCTTCGCCGAGATGAAAAGTCGGGCCGAACGGCTCGATCTGTTTCATCAGGTTTTCCGTCAGTTCCAGACCCGTATAGGATGGGACTGCCGGGATATCGTAAATCGGTTTGTCGGGATACAGTTCGACACATTGGCCGCCAACTGCGGGCAGGGAATCGATGACGTGCGCCTTGATTTCGAGCAGTCCGAGCTCGAATACCTGAAAAAGGCCTACCGGGCCGGCACCGACGATGACGGCATCGGCTTCAATTGGTATAGTGTCAATTCTGGCATCCATTATTGATGAAGTTCCTGTTTATGACCGTGTCTCCGTAAAGAAAGCCATACTCACAAAATGTTTCCAAAGAGCATGGCAGCCGAAAAACAACGGTACGATGAATCGTTAATTGTTTAAATTGTTTATTTGATCAGGTGACGCAATTTGTCCTTGACGTCCTTCCATTTGTCCGCTTCCGGCATCGGGTCCCTTGAACGGGTGATCGTAGGCCATTTGCCGGACAGTTCCGCATTCAATGCGATAAATTCCTGCTGGTCAGCCGGAACGTCTTCTTCAGCGAAAATCGCTTCGGCCGGGCATTCCGGGACACAGACTGCACAATCGATGCATTCATTCGGATTGATCACCAGTGTATTGGGCCCTTCGTGAAAACAATCGACAGGGCATACATCCACACAATCCGTATATTTACAGAGAATGCAGGCATCGGTGACAACGTGAGTCATAATCGTCCTTCTGGTTTATTCCTTGGGGGGTGACCGATAAAAATTTGAATTATAAAATAATTCGGTCTCATGAAAACCCTGCATTCTAGAATAATTCAGACATCCTAACAAATGCAGAATTAAATGGTAATGATA
>ENA-UEYG01001690-UEYG01001690.1-human-gut-metagenome-genome-assembly--contig:-NODE-1690-length-15355-cov-2.860780_pt1 | contig 15355 bp, 11 predicted proteins | sample MGYA00242933_ERZ507934 | MGnify/ENA primary metagenome ERZ507934 (study PRJEB26167, sample SAMN06115527) | human gut metagenome | host: Homo sapiens | place: China:Zejiang | collected 2015-11-10... | reverse complement strand
TGACGTTATCCATTTCAATGCCACTGCCATCCGGCTTGACCCGGATTTTGGCGTTGTAGTCGACAACCCGTTTGACGGGCACCAGTATTTTCATGCATTTACCTCGAAAATTGACTCTTGTTCCACTTCCTGTTTTTCTTACTTGCGCTTCACGATAATGGAAAACACGCCTTTCTCTTCCGTTTCACCAACGACGACATTGCCTGTCTGGTCTCCGAAAAAATGAAAATCGCGTACAGCAGCCGGATCGGTCGCCAGAACTTTCAGTAACTGACCTGACTCCATCTTTGCGAGTGCCTTTTTGGCACGCAAAATCGGCATCGGACATTTCAGTCCGCAGGCATCGACAGTCTGATTGACTTTTTTATCCTTTTCGTTTTCCATTACCCTGTGATCAGCCCAGACGTTCCTGGACCCAGCCTCCCACACTATTCAACGCACCATCCAGACCACTCGGATCGGTACCGCCAGCCTGTGCCATGTCGGGGCGTCCACCGCCCTTGCCGCCAACCTGCCTGGCCACATGATTGACCAGTTCGCCCGCTTTCAGTTTCGACGTCATATCGGAGGTGACTCCCGCAATCAGGCTAACCTTGCCGTCATTGACCGCTGCGAGAACGATAGCCGCCGTTTTCAGCTTGTCCTTGAGTTTATCCATCGTACTGCGCAATCCCGGCACGTCAGCGCCTTCAATCATGGCAGCCAGCACCTTGACACCCTTGACATCTGTTGCCTTGTCGGCCAGATCGTCACCCTGACTGGAAGCAAATCTGGCTTTCAGTGTAGACAATTCACGATCGAGTCCCCTGATATGATCCTGCACCTGTACGATACGGTTAACCAGTTCATCCGGCTGTGTTTTCAAGGCGGCAGACGCTTCTCCGACCTTGCGTGCCATAGCCTGAACCCACTGCATGGCGACCAGACCGGTAACCGCTTCGATACGACGGATACCTGCAGCACCACCACCTTCTGAAACAACCTTGAAGAAACCGATATCGCCTGTACGGGAAACGTGCGTACCACCGCATAATTCGCAGGAAAAACCGATATCCAGTACACGGACGACATCGCCGTATTTTTCGCCGAAAAGCGCCGTCGCACCATGTTCAATCGCTTCGTCGAAACTCATCTGATGAGCCTGTGTCGGGTTATTCGCCACAATTTCACGATTGACGATTTCTTCGACCTGACGGATTTCGTCGTCGGTAATCGGTGCATTATGGCTGAAGTCGAAACGGGTTTTTTCCGGATCGACCAGCGAACCGCGCTGTGCGACATGCGAACCGAGAACCTGACGCAACGCCTTGTGCATCAAGTGCGTTACCGAGTGATTGCGCATCGTCTGGGCACGCATTTCCATATTCACCCGGGCATCGAGCTTGTCGCCGATTGCAATCGTGCCATTGACGACTTTGCCATGATGCCCAGCCACATCAGCCTGAATCTTCTGGGTATCTTCCACGTCAAAACGCACATTATTGCCGACCAGTGCACCAACGTCGCCGACCTGACCACCGGATTCCGCATAGAACGGCGTGGTATCCAGTACAACGACACCATTTTGGCCTGCCTCGATTTTTTCAACCGGCGTTCCGTCACGATAAAGTGCGACAACCGTACCGACCTCTTCCAGCCGTTCGTAGCCGACGAATTGGGTCTTTTCACCGTGATATTCCAGTGCCGCGGCCATCTTGAACTTGCCGGAAGCACGGGCGGTCGCTCTCTGTTTTTCCATGGCAACGTCGAAGCCCGCTTCGTCAACCGTCATGTTTCTTTCACGGCAGATGTCCGCTGTCAGATCCAGCGGGAAGCCATAGGTATCGTAAAGGGTGAAAGCGGTTTCACCATTTAATACTGTCGAACTGTCGGACAGTGCCGATTCCAGAATCTTCATACCGTTGTCGAGCGTTTCGCCGAAACGTTCTTCTTCATGGCGCAAAATACGCTGGACGTAACCGGCGGCTTCCACCAGTTCCGGATAAGCTGCACCCATTTCCCTGACGAGGTCTTCCACCAGTTTGTAAAAGAAAGGTTTGGTCTGACCCAGTTTGTAACCATGACGCAAGGCACGGCGGATAATGCGGCGCAAGACGTAACCGTGACCGTCACTGCCCGGAATCAGGCCGTCAACGATCATGAATGAAGTCGCACGAATATGGTCGGCGATCACTTTCAGGGAATTGTTTGCCAGATCGGTCGTGCCCGTTTCACGGGCAGCAGCCTTGATCAGATTCTGGAACAGGTCGATTTCATAATTGCTGTGAACGTGCTGCAGCACGGCTGCCAGACGTTCCAGCCCCATACCGGTATCGACGCAAGGGCTTGGCAATGGTGTCATATTGCCCTGCTCATCCCGGTTGAACTGCATGAACACCAGATTCCAGATTTCGATATAACGATCACCGTCTTCGTCAGGGCTTCCCGGAGGGCCACCGGCAACGTCAGGACCGTGGTCATAAAAAATTTCACTGCACGGGCCACAAGGGCCGGTATCGGCCATCTGCCAGAAATTGTCCGATGCATAGCGGGCACCCTTGTTGTCGCCGATACGGATGATTCTGTCTTTCGGCAAACCGATTTCATTGGCCCAGATATCAAATGCCTCGTCGTCTTCGTGATAAACGGTTGCCCAGAGTTTGTCGGCAGGCAGTTTGTAAACCGTTGTCAGGAGTTCCCACGCGTAATGGATAGCATCCCGTTTGAAGTAGTCGCCAAAGCTGAAATTGCCCAGCATTTCGAAAAAGGTATGATGACGGGCCGTATAACCGACGTTTTCCAGATCATTATGCTTGCCGCCCGCACGCACACAGCGTTGTACGGAAGTGGCACGGGTATAGGGACGCTTGTCGAGGCCAAGGAATACATCCTTGAACTGCACCATCCCGGCGTTGGTCAGCATCAGGGTAGGATCGTTGGCAGGCACCAGCGAGCTCGAACGGACAATAGTATGACCCTTGGCTTCAAAAAAGCTCAGAAACTTTTGACGAATTTCGGCAGATTTCATTTTTGTATGGAAGTAAGCAAGAATGCTGAAGAAACGATTATAAAAGAAAAAAACCCGACACACCCGACAGTTTTGCATTCCAAAAGAACGGTTGAATCCGCCTGAAAGCCCCTGTTTAAACAAAAATGAAAGGCTTCACAGGCATTTCGTTCAGTTCGGGAAAGGTATCGATATTTTTGTCTTTGTGGTTTAAATAAAACAGTCCAATTGAATTGCAAAACAGCCTGTTTGAAACAGGCTGTTTTTCAGGATTGACCCAGTCACGCCATCAACCCATCCATTTGCGGGCATTGCGGAACATGCGCATCCATGGAGAGCTTTCCGCCCAGAAATCCGGCGCCCAGGATTGTTGTACCGTCCGGAAGACACGTTCGGCATGAGGCATCAATACCGTAAAGCGGCCATCGGCTGTTGTCACCGACGTCATACCCTGTGGTGAACCGTTCGGGTTCATCGGATACATTTCCGTCGGCATGCCCTTATGGTCGACGTAACGCATGGCGACCAGCGCCTTGTCCATATCGCCCTGTTGCGAGAAATCGGCGCGGCCTTCACCGTGCGAAACGACAATCGGCGCTCTCGTGCCTTCCATGCCAGTAAAGAAAATGGAAGGGGACCTGGCAATTTCAACCATCGTGAAACGGGCTTCGAACTGTTCGGAACGGTTACGGACAAATTTCGGCCATGCCTCAGCTCCCGGAATGATGGAAGCGAGATTGCTCATCATCTGACAACCGTTACAGATACCGAGCGCAAACGTATCCTGACGGATGAAGAACGTTTCGAACTGTTCTTTCAGCATGTCATTGAACAGGATCGTCTTGGCCCAGCCTTCGCCAGCCCCCAGTACGTCGCCGTATGAGAAACCGCCGACGGCAATCAGGCCCTTGCAATTGTCCAGCGACATGCGCCCATCGATCAGATCGCTCATATGAACGTCAATCGCTTCGAAACCGGCCTTGTGCATGACATAAGCCGTTTCCACATGGGAATTGGAGCCCTGTTCGCGCAGAATGGCAACCTGTGGACGGACGCCCTTGCCGATAAACGGGGCAGCGATATCCTCTTCCATATCGAAAGGCACCAGAGGCGCCATACCCGTATCAGTCACATCCAGAATGCGATCGTATTCCATGTCGGCACATTCCGGATTGTCGCGCAAACGGGCGATACGCCAGCTCGTTTCACTCCATAGACGATGCAGATTGACTCGGGAATGCGTATAAACCGGCATACCACGCAGTTTGAATTCCAGCGTTTCGCCCTCGGTAATGGAACCCAGAACATGCGTTGCCTTGTCCAGCCCTGCCCGTTTCAGAGCCATTTTTATTTTTCTCAAGTCGGCAACGCGGATCTGGATCACCGCACCCAGTTCTTCATTGAACAGGGCCGACAGGATATTTTCCTTGTCAGACCCTTTTTCGACAGCAGCGTCCACCATCGAATCCAGATCAATCGACAGCCCGCAGCGGCTGGCAAAAACCATCTCACACAGCGTCGCAAACAAGCCGCCATCGGAACGGTCATGATAAGCAAGGATCCTGTCTTCCCTGTTCTGTTTCTGGATGACGTTAAAGAACGCTTTCAGGTCATCGGCACTATCAACGTCCGGCACCGTCGAACCGATTTGTTGCGTGACCTGAGCCAGAGCGGAAGCGCCCATACGGTTCTTGCCGCGGCCCAGATCGATCAGCAAGAGAACCGTTTCACCCACATCCGTATTCAACAGTGGTGTCAGTGCACCACGAACGTCCTGTACAGGCGCAAAAGCGGAAACGATCAGCGAGACAGGCGACATCACGTCCTTGTCCTGATCCCCGTCTTTCCATGTCGTTCTCATCGACAGGGAATCCTTGCCGACCGGGATACTGATCCCCAGTTCCGGACACAGATCCATGCCAACCGCCTTGACGGTGTCGAACAACGCCGCATCCTGCCCGGGCTGGCCACAGGCCGCCATCCAGTTGGCCGACAGTTTGATATCCGACATATTCCTGATCGGAGCGGACGCGATATTGGTCAGTGCCTCACCGATTGCCATACGGCCCGAAGCAGGAGCGTCAATGACGGCCAGCGGCGTTCTTTCGCCCATCGCCATCGCTTCTCCCGCATAACCTTCAAAACTCATCAGCGTAACAGCGCAGTCTGCAACCGGCACCTGCCAGGGTCCGACCATCTGGTCACGACTCGTCAAACCACCAACCGAACGGTCACCGATCGTGATCAGAAACGATTTGTCACCCACTGTCGGCAACAGCATCACGTCTTTCGCTACCTTGTCGATATCGAGATGATCGAGTCTGATTGCCGGATAATCGTGGGAAACGTGTGTGACGTCACGGTGCATCTTCGGCGGCTTGCCGAGCAGCACGTCCATCGGCATATCGACAGGCTCGTTGTTGTATTCCGGATCGACGACTTTCAGCTGCCGTTCTTCCGTAGCCACCCCGACGATGGAATACGGGCAACGTTCACGGCCGCACAAATCGTCGAACAACTGAATGCTTTCCTGCCCGACCGCCAGGACATAGCGTTCCTGCGATTCGTTGCTCCAGATTTCACGTGGAGACAAACCGCTTTCTTCCAGAGGCACATTACGCAAATCGAATACCGCGCCACGGTTGGCGTCATTCGTGATTTCAGGGAAAGCGTTCGACAAACCACCTGCACCGACGTCATGAATCGACAAAATCGGATTCTTGTCTTTCATCGCCCAGCAGGCATTGATCACTTCCTGAGCACGGCGCTGCATTTCCGGATTGCCACGCTGGACCGAATCGAAATCCAGATCAGCCGTATTGGCACCCGTTGCCATTGAGGAAGCAGCACCGCCGCCCATGCCAATACGCATACCCGGACCCCCAAGCTGAATCAACAGCGTGCCTACTGGCAATTCATTTTTCTTTGTATGCAAGTCTGAAATGGAACCGATACCACCTGCCAGCATGATCGGTTTGTGATAACCGAACACCTGATTGTTCACATTCTGCTCATAAGTACGGAAATAACCCGTCAGATTCGGACGACCGAATTCATTGTTAAACGCTGCGCCACCGATAGGACCGTCAATCATGATCTGCAACGGAGATGCAATACGGTCAGGCTTGCCGTAAACAGCCTGTCCTTCAGTTTTTTCATCTCTGGTCGCATCAGCCGTATTTTCCCAACTGCGCTGCGCTTCGGGCAATTGCAGATTGGACACGGTAAAACCGGTCAAACCGGCCTTCGGCTTCGCACCACGCCCCGTTGCACCTTCATCGCGGATCTCGCCGCCAGAACCGGTCGCTGCACCCGGGAATGGGGAAATGGCTGTCGGGTGGTTATGCGTTTCCACCTTCATCAGAATGTGAGCCAGTTCTTCATTCGGACGATAGATGTAATCGCTTTGCCCGCCCTGCGGGTAAAAACGCATGACCTTTGCACCCTCGATAATTGAGGAATTGTCCTTGTAGGCAACGATCGTGCCTTCCGGATGTTTTTCATGCGTATTGCGGATCATCGCAAAAAGCGAACTGGACTGATCCTTGCCATCAATTGTCCAGTCGGCATTGAAAATCTTGTGACGGCAATGCTCACTGTTTGCCTGCGCGAACATCATGAGTTCAACGTCCGTCGGATTGCGTTTCGCTTTGGAAAAAGCGTCGAAAAGATAATCGATTTCATCGTCAGACAAGGCAAGGCCCAATTCGCCATTGGCCTTGACCAGTGCTTCTTTTCCACCGGCAACGATATCAACGTATTCAAGCGGTTTTGCTTCCAGCTCCTGAAACAGGGCTTCGGCATCCTTGCGTTTTTCCAGCACCATTTCTGTCATCCGGTCATGCAGCTTGTCCATCAACTGAAGACGGACATTTTCTGGTAGAGACGCTCCTTTTTTTGGGCGCTGGATGCGATATGAAATGCCGCGTTCCACCCGTTTGATATCGTTCATTCCACAATTGTGGACAATATCCGTCGCCTTGGAAGCCCAGGGCGAAATCGTTCCGATACGTGGAACAACCACATATTCGTCGCCCTTTTCGTTTCCGATAAATGGATCGCCATACGTCAGCAGGGCATTCAGGCGGTCAAGCTCTTCTTTCGAAATGGCATCGGCACCATCAATAAAATGCAGATAACGAGCCGTTACACCTGTAATGGCAGGATCAATCGCCTGCAAGGCGGACAAAAGTCTTTGGGCACGAAAGGCAGACAAGGCATTGGAGCCAGCGAGAATAAGCATAGCGTATCGTCAAAAATGGAAAAAATGGGGGAAAAACCGGGAATTGATTAGTATACCCTTGCCGTCAAAGCAGCGACAGTGCAGCCATGAAAAAGGTGCTGCCGCGTATCTTTTATACAGGAATTCTATTTTTTTGCAGGTACGGAGGGAAACAGGACGGAAACGATCAGGCCGCCTTCTTTTCTGTTGTCGAGCATGACACGTCCCCGATAGCGTTTTGCAATCCGCAAGACAATCGCCAGTCCCAAACCAGAGCCATTTGCCTGACCTCTCGCATCATCCATACGGGTAAAGGGACGCAACATTCTCTCGAAACTGTCCTGGGGCATACCCTGACCATGATCTGCAATTTCAATCAGCACGCCGTCACCCTGTCGCCTGCACACCACATCCACTCTGGCGATACCGTCTTCCGAACGACCATAACGGTCGATATTGGTCAGGATGTTATTGATCAGGCGACGGATGTCGATTTCCACGGCGATGATCTGAAGCCCTTCCTCGATATCCGTTTCGATATTCATGTCGGGATGCCGTCGGGCGTCATCCACAAGAAAATGAACCAGTGTACTGAGATCGACCGTTTCAGAATTTGCCGGATTGTTCAGGCGGGCGTAATCCAGAAATTGTCCGACAATCGCATCCATCTGGGTAATGTCCGATTGCATCCCCTCCTTGCTTTCTTCTGACAGGGACGACATTTCAAGTTCAAGCTGCATGCGCGCCAGTGGTGTTCTCAGGTCGTGCGATATCCCGGCCAGAATTTCCGTACGGTCGGAATCGACCCTTTCCAGATCTTTAACCATCTGGTTGAAACTGTGGTTGGCTTCCCTGATCTCGGAAACCCCTTTTTCCGGAAGCGGTTCAGGTGATTTGCCATTCGCCATCAACCGTGCCGCATAAGCCAGTCGCGCCAGCGGTTCATTCAAAAGGCGTGAAATCAGCCCTGCACCGATCAGCGAGAGGAGTATGACGACCCCGCCCCATCCAATCCACCTCAAGCCTGAGATGCCCTTCAGACGCCCATTATCAAGCCGAAGCCAGTACACGTCGTCTTCTTCCAGCTGGAAGCTGATCCAGAAACCCGGCATATCGTTCACTTTTGGCGAGAGAATCGTATCTTCCCCCATTTTTTGCTGTATGACCGGAAACATATCCCGCATAAAATCATCGCCTTCGGCAAGCGATTCGATTTTGTCGGTCGGCTCGAGAGGATAAATACGAATACCTTCATTACTGGCCAGATCGAAAAGAAGCTCCCTTCTCAATTCCGGCGCTGAATGAGCCAGAGCCGCTCTCGTAATCGTGACCAGCGACACGATCTGGTCGGCGGCCTGCCTCGCTCTCGGGCCCCTCTGCTCGATCCGGTAACTTGCGATCCACGCCCCTATACTGACCAGCAAAAGAATGCCGACGAGAAAAAACGTACGCCAGAAAAGACCGCTTTTCCACCAGGGTGTCGGCGACACCGGCAAAACGGAAGAAGTTTGCGTTTGTGAAAAATCGGTCATGGCAAAATGAAATTATTGTGCAGATCCGTCCGGTATGAAAACGTATCCCAGCCCCCAAACCGTCTGGATATACAGGGGATGTGAAGGATCCGGTTCAATCAGCTTGCGCAATCTTGAAATCTGCACGTCCAGACTTCGATCGAATACCTCGTATTCACGGCCTTTTGCCAGCCCCATCAACTTGTCGCGGGACAAAGGCTGTCGAGCATGTCGCGCAAATGCTTTCAGCACAGCAAATTCACCCGTTGTCAATGAAACGCTTTCCCCGTTTTTCTTCAGCGTACGGTTGCCGAGATCCAGCTCGAATTCGCCGAAATTGAAAATCTGCTGTATTTCGGAAGGCGATCCCGGGACTTCGTCGGGCCGTTTCCTGCGCAAGACAGCACTGATGCGTGCCAGCAGCTCACGAGGATTGAACGGCTTCGGAAGGTAATCGTCGGCCCCCATTTCAAGCCCAACGATCCGGTCTGTATCCTCGCCCTTTGCCGTCAGCATGATAATCGGTGTCAAATCACCACCGCCCCGCAAGCGTCTGCAAATGGACAAACCATCTTCGCCCGGCAGCATCAGATCCAGCACCAGAAGGTCAAAGCGTTCGCGAACCCAGAACCGGTTCATGGTCTGCGCGTTTTCCGCCGTCGTGACGGCAAAACCGTTTTCAGCCAGATAACGACGGAGCAAATCCCTCAGACGAACATCATCGTCCACTACCAGAATTTTTGTCTGACGTTCCTGTTTTTCCAATTTATCTTCTGTACTCATATTCGATACGTCCATTAGAAAAGTCTCGGTATGTTCAGACTAGACCAAAAAGAAAAGCAAAGCTAAATGGCCTTACATTAAGTTACAAACTTTACTGTTTTTTCGTTACTCAAATAGTCCATACAGACTACACTTGTCAAAAAATGCGATCAGTAACTTTGCATGACACAATTATATGAAGTAAAAGACATGAAAACCATTACATCATTTCTTTTGGGAATCCTGCTGCTCTTTTTCGGAGTGAACCCCGCATTTGCGGCTCGTGCCTGCGATCGCACAAACACGTCCAATGCCTGCAAAACGGAACAAAGAAAGGCACAATCCAGAAACCATATGGACAGGACCCAGCAACGCACTCTCCGTCGCCAGCATACACGGGAAGCCTACGGACATGACATGAATAAAACACATGGCATGGACGATGATGCCCCTCGCTTTCACAAAGGCAAAAGAATGACTCCGGATGAACGAAACCGACTGAGACAGCAGATTGATGAGGCCGGGCAAGCCATTTATCATCAATAGTTCTTTCTGACGTTTATATGCAACATCGTGAACGACACACATATCCTTGAAAAGTCCGGCAAAACTGGCGCATCAAACCTTTTTATGTCAAAATGGCGTGTTTAAAAGTTTTCGCTGGTTCAGCAAACTTTTTAAAACCAATTTGACTTAACCAGGCAAGTGGTTGGCAATCAGGTCACGAAGCAGGCATGACCAATGAAGTGCCGATTGGCTACCAATATATTAGAGGCAATAAATGAAAGAAGGCATTCACCCAGATTACCGCGAAGTCGTATTCCAGGACGTTTCCTGCGACTTCAAATTCATCACCCGTTCCACCATTGCAACGCGTGAAACCATTATGTTCGAAGGTAAAGAATACCCTCTCGTAAAAGTTGAAGTTTCGGCTGAATCGCATCCGTTCTACACCGGTAAATACAAAATCGTCGATACCGCTGGCCGTGTTGAAAAATTCCGCCAGAAATTCGGGAACGTCGGTTCCAAAGTCGCCCGCTAATTTTTTCCGGGCGAAAAAAGCAGCTTCGGCTGCTTTTTTTTTCCAATAAGCCCGTTGGCTGAATCCGAACCAGAAAAAACACATGTCCGATACGCAGCCCAGCCTGATCCCCTCACCAAAACCGGTACGTCTTTCGGCGTCGGCAACGCTGGCATTGCCGCGCTGGGGTATCCTGTTGCTGTGCCTGTTGTATATCCTTCCCGGACTGATCGGCCGGGATCCCTGGAAAAATGCTGACGCAGCCGACTTCGGCGTCATGTGGACGATGGCACAGCATGGATGGCAGGACTGGCTATGGCCCAACATATCCGGATTGCCCGTCGCCGGTTCGGGCCCGCTGACTTTCTGGCTCGGCGCGATCTGTATCAAGCTGTTCGGCGGCATTCTTGGGGCCCCTCTTGCCGCACGCATTGCCCCGTTCTGTTTCTTCCTGATCGGAGCCTATTCCGTCTGGCATACCACCTTTATATTGGGCAGGCGTAATTCAGCGCAGCCAATGAGACTGGCATTCGGCGGGCAGCCTGAAGCGAACGCATACGGCCGGATGCTGGCAGACGGTGCACTGCTGATTTATCTCGGATGCCTTGGCCTGTTGATGCACAGTCATGAGACCAGTGTTGAGGCATTATTCGTTGCCCTTATTGCATACAACCTTTACCGCTGTGCACGATACCTTGACATCCCCTCGATTAAAAATGCCTGCCTTTTGGGACTGGCACTGGGCGCACTGGCGCTGACCAATGGCCTGATCACGCCTTTCGGGCTCTTTTTCTGCTTTTTTGTCGGCATTTTCTTTTGCAAGCCACCAAGGCAAAAACACGTCATCAACCTGGTAATCGCTTTTACCGTTTCAATTTCAATCATTATCGTCTGGTGGCTGGTCGAACGGACAGCCCTCCCTTACAACAGCACCCCGTTTTATGCATGGCTGGCCTGGAATGCCACCCAGTTCGGCATTCCCAGCGTTGATTCCCTCAAATATTTTTTTAAAAACGGCATCTGGTTTTTGTGGCCTGCCTGGCCATATGCCCTTTGGGCCATCTATGCATGGCGCCGTGAATGGCGTTCGGCTCACGTCCTGTTGCCTCTTCTGTTTACGATAACCTTCTTCATTCTTGCCATCTTCAATCCGGGCAAAGAAGAAACCGTCCTGCTTTCCCTGCTGCCTCCGCTGGCTATTTTGGCCGCGATGGGATTACCGACCATGAAACGGGGCGCGATCAATGCCATTGACTGGTTCTCGGTTATGACATTAACCATCTGCGCCCTCTTCATCTGGGTGGCATGGACGGCAGCGAATACGGGCTGGCCTGCCGGAATTGCCAAAAACGCCGCCAAGCTGGCACCCGGATTTGCACCGGAAGTCAATATTGTGGCAACACTGGTTGCCCTCTGTGTAACAATTGCCTGGTTCGCACTGGTTTACTGGCGGCTTTCGCGCCAGCCCTCCGTCCTGTGGCGTGCCGTCGTCCTGTCAACCGGCGGGGTCATTTTGTGCTGGGTACTGCTGGCGACATTATGGATGCCCTGGATCAACTACAATAAAAGTTATGCGGGCATCGCGACCGAAATGGCGTCGAAGGTCAGCGACAGGCACAGTTGCATCAAAACAAACGTTTCGGGTTCCCAACGTGCTGTTTTTGCCTATTTCGGAAATCTGCGTTTTGAGGGCTTTGAAACAGAAAAATGCGATTACCTGCTTCTTGGCGATCGTGTTTCGAAATACAACCGTCCTGCTTCACCGAAAACCCACGACGGCATGAAGCTGATCTGGGAAGGCCACCGTCCTAGCGACCGTAGTGAGCGATTCCGTCTTTACCAGTCTGTTAAGTGAAAACAGCACCTGCTTTATCCCGCCCCACCTGGAGCATCATCGGACTGGCCGTTCCCATCTGGATCGGCCAGCTGGCTGCCATCGCCAATCCTGTCGTCGATACAGCCATGGTATCGAGATATTCGGTCACCGATCTGGGAGCGCTTGCCGTCGCTGCATCCGTTTATATCAGTGTATATGTTGCCTTGAACGGCGTCATGCAATCCCTGGCACCGACATTCGGACAACTGTTTGGCGCAGGAAAATTTCCTGAAATGGGAAAAGAAGCCAAACAGGGCGTCTGGCTGGCTATCTTTCTTTCCATCATCGGTTCCTTGATACTCAGTTTTCCCCAACCGCTTCTTACCATTGCCAAAGCCTCTCCGGAAATGACTGAAAAGGCGACCCTGTACCTGCGCATTCTGGCGTTTTCATTACCGGCTTCGCTTAATTTTCTGGTTTACAACACCCTGAATAATGCGATGGCACGACCCAAGATGGTCATGGCCATACAGGTGACAGGTCTCTTGCTGAAAATCCCCCTGAATACAATCTTTATCTTTGGAGGATTTGGAATACCGGCATTCGGTGGCCCGGGATGTGCCATTGCCACATTCATCATTGTCTGGCTGGAGCTGTTGATCGGCTGGCTTATCCTGCGTTACAACCCGTTTTACCGGGTACTTCATCTGTTCGGAACCGGCTTTGCCTGGCCAAACTGGAAATCCCTGAAAGAACTGCTGAGTCTGGGTATTCCCGTCGGTCTGAACTATTTCATTGAAGTGACTTCCTTCACTTTCATGGCCTTGTTCATTGCCCGAATCGGCATCAATGCCGTTGCAGGGCACCAGATTGTCGCCAATTTTTCAGGTGTTCTTTACATGCTGCCATTGTCGCTTGCCAGCGCTACCAGCACGCTGGTCGCCCAGTCCATCGGAGGAAGACGGCTGGAGATTGCCCGAAAAATATCGTTTGCAGGCATCCGGCTGTCCGCGACACTCGCCATCATCGTCGCCTGCGGCGTCTGGCTGGCAAAAGACTGGATCATCAGTCTTTACACATCTAACGAAACCGTTGCCGCCAACGCGTCACCGCTTTTCCTTTTCCTGTGCAGCTTGCTCTTTTTCGATGCCGTTCAGGTGACGGCGTCTTATGTCCTGCGTGCCTACAAGGTCGTGCTCGCCCCGACCCTTTTATACGTCATGACGCTCTGGTGTATCGGTCTGGGTTGCGGCTACATGTTTGCCTTCAACTTTTTCCCGGACCTTGTTCCAGCCAGAATCACAGGTTCCTCCGGATTCTGGTTCAGCAATTGCGTCAGTCTGGTCATCCTTTCTGCCGGAATGATCATCATCATGAGAAGAACGGAAAAAAAAGCTGAAGCACTGTTTCAGGCAACCCTACAAAAACAGGACACGGCAGTAAAATAAAGCATTGAACGATCCGTTTTTTCTATCCCGTGATCAAACTGTTGCGACCCATATCCGCAGGAAAGCCCGCTCCTCATGGACTCAGGTATAAGCGAATGCAAAATCCGGAAACAAACATAAGCTCGCCTCCATCACTGCATCAGCAGACAGATTACTTGCGACTTTTTTACGCCCTGATTCCCGATGAAGCCACCAACGCAAAAATTCAGGAATGGCAGATCCATGTATCCGGTAAAAAAACGCTTCCTGAAAATCTGCACATGACCCTGTTTTTTCTGGGCAATCAACCGAAAAGGAATCTGCCTGCCCTGAACCGATTCCTTGACCGGATTTCATTTGAACCATTTGAAATGAAACTGGACAAAATCGGATACTTTCCCAAAATCGGCTTGAGCTGGATGGGACCGGAACAAACACCGGTATCACTCGCCAGACTGTTTGAAGAAACGCGCAGATTTCTGATACCAGATTATCTGAAAGACAAAAATGAAAATTTCCGGCCTCACATCACGCTGGCGCGCCGTTCTTCAAAAACGGATATAAAAATGGAAACGCCCGTGACCTGGCAAGTCAACCGGCTTGTCTTGATGCAATCCATTTTAAACAGTAAAAAGGGCAATCATCCCGAATACCGGATTCTGCACGAACGAAAAGGATCCCATTCAAACTGAAGCGATCATTCCGCCAGGGCAATACGCCGTAAAACATAGGATGCCGCCGCCAGCCCGAAGCCGGCCGTTACCGCCATCGTCGTTCCGAATCCGGCCGGATTCAGGCCGGGTATGACCGTTTCCGAACCGGTTCCGGCATTCCCGGGATATTTGACCGGTTCAAGCGAATACACTGCATCAATGCCGAATTTGTTTTTCGGATTGCGGGTAAAACCATATTGTGAACGCAAGCGCTTGCGTACTTTCGCCAATAAAGGTTCCTGCTGGGTTCTGGACAAATCGCAAATATCGATTCTGGTCGGATCCATCTGGCCACCTGCACTTCCGACCGTAATCAGGGGAATGGCCTTTTCTTTACAGTAAGCGATCAAAGCCGTTTTATCCCTGACACTGTCGATGGCATCGATGACAAAATCGACATTCCTGCAGCCAACGAGCATATCCAGATTTTCAGGCCTCACAAAATCCTGTACCGGCTCAACCCGACAAAGCGGATTGATCAGCGCAATCCGTTCGGCCAGAGCCACGACTTTGGGTTTGCCCAAAGTCGTGTCGGTGGCCTGAACCTGCCGATTGATATTGGACTCGACAACCACGTCGCCATCAATCAGTGTCAAATTGCCGACTCCCGTCCGTGCCAGCGTTTCGACCGCCCATGAACCGACACCGCCGACGCCGATAATCGTAACACGGGCATTGCCAAGCCTTGCCAGGCCATCTTCCCCGAACAGGCGCCGTGTTCCGGCAAGCCGCACAGATTTTGTAAAATCATTCATCTCGAAACTGAAAATCAAATTAACCCACCGCTTTGTCCAATTGCGACAAACAGATGGATTTTACGGTTCATATCGCTTTATATCAAAAATGGCGCGAGCAGGCTGTACTATTATTTTTCCTTGACCCGGCAAATTTTTGTTA
>ENA-UEYG01001682-UEYG01001682.1-human-gut-metagenome-genome-assembly--contig:-NODE-1682-length-15402-cov-9.571158_pt1 | contig 15402 bp, 13 predicted proteins | sample MGYA00242933_ERZ507934 | MGnify/ENA primary metagenome ERZ507934 (study PRJEB26167, sample SAMN06115527) | human gut metagenome | host: Homo sapiens | place: China:Zejiang | collected 2015-11-10... | reverse complement strand
TTGGGGAGGGGAAGGAGAACCTTTCTCCAGAAAGGTTCTCCTTCCCCTCCCCAATATCTCCACTCCCCCCCCGCGCATCAACCGCTCGAGGTGACTTTCCTGACCAGCAGGTTGTCGTGGGGAAGAACGGCGCGATCGGGCGTGAGCAACTCGCGCCCCCGGGCCACGAGGGCGGTGCACTCGCGTATGCCGAGGTATTTGAGCAGCTGTTTCACATTCTTGACCTTGTGGCGGGGGATTTCGAGAACCTGCTCCTCTGGCTGGAGCAGGACCGTCACGTTGGGTATTTCAAAAGGCAGAGGCTGATCCATTGCTATCCCTTTTTTATGCGAATATGCCCCGAAATGGGGACATCAGAGTACGTCGCTTCGCGCCAAAAGGAAAGTCTCCCCATAGGAAAGAAAGGATTGTCACGGAACGGAGGACCGGACCTCTTGACCCCTGCCCCGCTTTCACTTAGCGTAACGGATCGCAACGCTTCATCTACCGGAGCGTACAAACGAATTCACCCTGCGGGGTTGTAGAGGTAATCCCATGCTTCAGAAAACGGAATTCATCTGGTTTGACGGAAAGCTGGTCCCTTGGGATCAGGCCCAGGTCCATGTGCTTGCCCACGGTCTGCATTACGGCACCGGCGTCTTTGAAGGCATTCGCGCCTACGCCTGCCCCGACGGTTCTTCCGCCGTCTTCCGTCTACCGGAGCATTCCAAGCGCCTCGTCAATTCCGCCAAGATCCTTGGCATCGACATGCCCTATACCGCCGACGAAATTTCCAAGGCGATCGTCGAAACCGTTGTGGCCAACAAGCTTTCCGAAGGCTACATCCGTCCCCTCGCCTTTGCCGGCGAAGGCGACATGGGTGTGTTCCCCGGCAACAACCCCACGCACGTCATCATCGCCGTGTGGCCCTGGGGCGCCTACCTCGGAGCCGAAGCCCTCGAAAAGGGCATCCGCATCAAGACCAGCTCCTTCGCCCGTATGCACGTCAACACCCTGATGAGCAAGGCCAAGGCCGCCGGCAACTATGTGAACTCCGTGCTCGCCAAGATGGAAGTCAAACAGGACGGTTATGACGAAGCCCTGATGCTCGACACCAACGGCTACGTCTGCGAAGCGACCGGCGAAAACTTCTTCATCGTCCGCAACGGCGTGATCAAGACCCCGCCGCTGACCGCCATCCTCGACGGCATCACCCGCGACTCCATCATCAAGATCGCCCGCGATCTCGGCTACACCGTGGAAGAACAGCTGTTCACCCGCGATGAAGTCTATTATGCCGACGAAGCGTTCTTCAGCGGCACCGCCGCCGAATTGACGCCCATCCGCGAACTCGACAACCGCACCATCGGCGAAGGCCATGCCGGCCCGGTGACCAAAGCCCTTCAGGCCGCCTACTTCAAGGCGATCAAGGGGCAGGATCCCCGCTACGGCCACTGGCTGACCAACTACAAGTTCTAAAGCCGCCCACGGGGGAGGGCATCCTCCCCCGTTCCGGCTCCGCCACACAGCGCAACCCAATACCGCATGAGTCACGCATCCCTCGCAGCCCGCTACCGTCCGCAGACATTCGCTGAAGTGACGGGACAGGAAACCGTCAAGGCCATCCTTTCCCGCGCCGCCGCGGAAGACAAGGTTGCGCCCGCCTACCTGCTGAGCGGGACCCGGGGCGTGGGCAAGACCACCATCGCCCGTATTTTCGCCAAAGCGCTGAATTGCGTGCACGCCCCCACCGGCGAGCCCTGCAACCAGTGCGAGCAGTGCCGCCGCATCACGATGGGCAACCACGTGGACGTGGTGGAAATCGACGGCGCGTCCAACCGCGGCATCGACGACGCCCGCCGCCTGCGCGAGGCCATCGCCTACGCGCCGATGGAAGGCCGCTATAAGGTCTTCATCATCGACGAAGCGCACATGCTCACGCGCGAATCCTTCAACGCCCTGCTCAAGACGCTGGAAGAGCCGCCGCCACGCGCAACGTTCATCCTCGCCACCACCGAGGCCCACAAATTTCCGATCACGATCGTCAGCCGCTGCCAGCATTTCATTTTCAAGGCCATCCCCGAAGCCGAGCTGGTGGCCCATCTGACGCGCGTGCTCAACAAGGAAGGCATCCCGTTCGAGGAAAACGCCGTCCGCCTCCTTGCGCGCCGTGCCGCCGGAAGCGTGCGCGACAGCATGTCCCTGCTCGGCCAGACGCTGGCCCTCGGCGGCGACCACCTGACCGAAGCCTCCACCCGCAGCGTGCTCGGCCTTGCCGGACAGGAGCTCTATGAGCGCCTTCTCAACGCACTCAAGGCTCAGGACTGCCTCGCCGTTGCCGCGCTGACGCAGGAACTGCTGGAGCGTGGCGTGGATCTCGGCTTTTTCCTCCGCGAACTGACCACGTTGTGGCGTAACTTGTTCCTCATCCGTCAGGCCGGGGCCGCGGCCACCGCCGCGCTTGACATGCCGGACGCGGAAAAGCAGCGCCTGCTGGACCTCGCGCCGCAGTTCGATCCCGCGTATATCCATGCCGCGTGGCAAATGGTGCTCGAAAGCCAGCGGCAGGTGCTCACCAGCCTTGAGCCTTCCGCCGCGCTGGAACTGCTGCTCCTGAACCTCGCCCTGCTGCCTCGCCTCGTATCGTTGGAAACCCTCTCCCGCACCACGCTCGCCCCGGCTTCCGGGGCACCCGCCGCTCCCGCGCCGTCCGCACCTGCCGCGCCTCCGGCCCCGGCAAGCCCAGCCCCGGCGTCCTCGTCGCCCGTCTCTTCCACGCCTGTGGCCTCCGTGCGGCCTATACCTGCCGCCCCGGGTTCATCTCCGTCCGCGCCTGCCGCGGCACCGGTGCAGCCCACGTTTTCCGGGACCCAGCCCCCCTCGGCAAAACCTTCGCAAGCTTCGGCGATCTCCCCGCGCCCCGCTCCGGCAGCGTCCCGCCCGCCGGTTCCGCCCCGCCCTGTGGCGGCCCCCGCCGCTCCAGCCCGGCCTGCCGTCCCGCAAGGCACGCCGCCGTGGGAAACAGCTACTCCGGCCCCCTCGGAGCAGTCTCAACCTTCCGCAACGGTCGCGCCCACAGACGCCCCGCACCCTCTGGACACCGCTCCGGCGAAGGATGCCGTCTCCGCAAGATCCAAGAAAAAACATGCTTCCACCGTGCCCGCGCCCTCGGAGGCATGGATGGACTTCGTGGAGTTTTGCCGCAAGAACCAGAGCGACGTCACGTTGTCCCTTCCGGCGCTCACACAGGCGAACGGCGTATTTTCGGAAGGAGTCCTGACGCTTGCCACAACCAGCGCCATCCAGTATGAACAGCTTTCGGCCCCTTCCCGGCTCTCCGAGCTGGAACGGCTGGCCAGCGACTATTCCGGCAAGGCTGTCTCCGTACAGGTGTCCGCACCGGAACGGTTGCACAAGACCGAGGCCGAACTCAAAAAAGAATTTGCCTCCCACCCCGTGATCAAGTCTCTCACCGAGACTTTCGGCGCTTCTCTCATTCGGTGTATCCCGGTGGAGCACACACGGAGTTGAAGGAACCCTCGGAGGTTCCTCGGGAAACCTCTCCCCAACCGATCCTTTCAAGGAGACCGTAATGCGCAACATGAATGATCTTGTACGCCAAGCCGGCGTCATGCAGAACAAAATCGCCAAGATGCAGCAGGAAATGGCCGAACGTACCGTTGAAGCCTCCAGCGGGGGCGGCATGGTCAAAGTCGTCGCCACCTGTAAGCAGGACATCGTGTCCATCACCATCGATCCCAAAGCCCTCGAAGGCGGCGATGTGGAAATGCTTCAGGATCTCGTCCTGACCGCCGTCAACGAAGCCGTCCGTATCGGACGCGCCACGATGGACCGCGAAGTCAGCGCCATCACCGGCGGCATCAAGCTGCCCGGCATCATTTAAGGATGATATGGGGGAGGGTGAGGAGGCACCTTTCTGAGGAAAGGCTGCCTCCTCACCCTCCCCAAAACCCACCCCCTCCACCTCCCAAGGCTTTTGCGTTTTTGGGACGGGGAGGGGCGAAGGACATACGTTTTGCCCTCGGTGGGCTGCCAGTCGCCCGTCGTCCAACCGTGGATGGCGGGTTGTCGCGTCCCTGAGGGCGGCCTTTCCCCCATCCGATCCTTCCCCGAACGAGTCTCCGTTCCCGAAGCAATACCCGGAACAGGGATTCGATAACGTCAAAAGTTTTGGGAAGGAGAGGGGGAGGTTTTGGGGAGGGGAGGACGACCGGATGGCTCCCCCCGAACGGGCCGTACCCGTTGACGCGTCTCCGAGGCTTACGGGCATCGACAGCAACGCTGGGAGCCTTTCTGAAGAAAGGTTCCCCCTCCCCCAATTTTCTGTCCACCCAAACGAGGAAGTATGGACCACAGAATCCCTGAACCGCTGAAGGCGCTCGTGGAACAGCTGGCACGGCTGCCCGGCCTCGGGCCCAAATCGGCCATGCGCGTGGCCATGACGCTGCTCAAGTGGCCGGAAGCCGAAACGCGGCGGCTCGGCAAGGGCATCCACGACCTGCGCGACAACCTGCGTCTGTGCTCCCGCTGCGGGGCGCTGACGGAAACCGATCCCTGCAACGTCTGTTCGGACAAGGAACGCGACGACTCGCTGCTGTGCGTGGTCGCGGAATGGGACAGTATGCTCACGCTGGAAGAAGGCGCGTTCTACAAGGGCCGCTACCTTATTCTGGGCGGCCTGCTGGCTCCGCTCGATAACCTGAGCGCCGAAAGCCTCGAGCTCGATCGGCTCACCAAACGTCTGGAAGAAGGGCAGGTGCGTGAAGTCGTGCTCGCCCTCGGCGCCACCGTTGAAGCGGAAACCACGGGCGCGCTCGTCAGGAGCCTCGTCAACCGCCGCTTCCCCGGCGTGACCGTCACCCGGCTCGCGCAGGGCATCCCGCTCGGCGCGGAAGTGAAGTTCATGGACCGCGAAACCCTGCGCCAGTCGCTCCAGTACCGGCAGGAAATCCGCTGAGGTTGCAATGCCGGGCACTTGCGCCATAGCCTTTTAATGACTATTATCCCAAAAGGTATTTCAGAGTTCTCTTACCCCCATTTTTTACGGAGGTTTTATTCAATGGAAAGCTTGCGCGATTCCACTCGGTCAACCAGTATCAGCGTCGCATCCGTCTTCATGCGCCATGTGTACCAGTGGATGACGGTCGGCCTGCTTGTCACGGCGGGGACCGCCTTTTTCGTCGCGTCCTCCCCGGCTCTTCTGTCCGCCATCTTCGGCAACACCTTCGGCCTGATCATCCTCGCCATCGCCGTGTTCGCCATGCCGCTGGTCCTGAGCGGCATGATCTCCCGGCTGTCCGCGTTTGCCGCCACAGCTCTCTTCGTCGTCTACAGCGCACTGATGGGCGCGTTCCTGTCCTCGGTACTGCTTGTGTATACGGGCGCTTCCGTCATGTCCACGTTCGTCACCTGCGCGGCCATGTTCGGCGGAATGAGTATCTACGGGACCGTCACCAAGCGCGATCTCACCGGCATGGGCAGCTTCATGATGATGGGCCTGTTCGGGCTGATCATCGCCATGATCGTCAATATTTTCCTCCAGAGCTCGGCCATGACCTTCGTGATCAGCGCCCTCGGCGTGGTCATCTTCACCGGCCTGACCGCTTACGACACGCAGAAGATCCGCGCCTTCGGCGAAAACGCCCCGCTCGACGACGCCACTGCCATCCGCCGCGGCGCTCTGCTCGGCGCGCTGACCCTCTACCTCGACTTCATCAACCTGTTCCTGATGCTGCTCCGCCTCATGGGCGACCGCCGCTAACCGGATCGACTCTGGGGAGCCGTCCCCTTACGCCCGCCGGATCCGCTCCGGCGGGCAACGGGAGCCTTTCATGACCGCATCCGGGATGTGAAAGGCTTTTTTGCTACCCGACACAGGAAACGCGCATGGCTTCCAAGCAACGCAAGCGGCGCAGGAAACGCCGCGCCGTCAAAAAAGCTCCTCCGCTTCCTCCCGTTTCCGCACAAGCCGAGGAGGAGAAGGCCCGGACCCAAGGACGGCGTTCCGCCAAAGGCTGGCGTGCCTGTCTTTTCGGAATCGGCCTCCTCTGCGCCCTGTGGACCGCCCTTGCCGTTTCCCTGCCGCCCACGGTGCTGCGCGGCGTCGTGGAAAGCCAGCTTTCGGAGGCCGTCAACGCCCCCGTCACCATCGAATCCCTTTCGGTCAATCCGTTTACCCTCGGCATTGCCGTGCGCGGCGTCCGTGTCCCCTACCTTGAAGAGACGGGAACGCCCGACGGCGCGTTGCTGACCATCGAACGGCTGGACATCCGGCCACGCCTCCGGCTTTTCGCGGACGCCGCCCCCATTCAGGCCGCCCTCCGCGTATACAATCCGGTACTCGACATCACCTATCTCGGCAATGGGTTGTTTTCCTTCTCAAAATTGCTGCCCGCTCCGAGTGAGGCCGACACCGCCCCCGATGCCCCGCTTTTCGCCCTGAGCGATCTTGATCTGGAAGGCGGAACCATCCTGCTCCGCGACGGCCCTGTCGGCATGGTCCACACGGTCAGCGACGTGAACTTTCATGTCCCGCTCCTGCGCTCGGCGGACCTCCCGTTTGCACCCACGCTCTCCGCGCTGGTCAACGGCACGCGCATCGACGTGGAAGGCCGCACCGAGCCCGATGCCGAAACGCTCCGCACCACCTTCGCCATCCACACGGCTCCGCTGCACATGGAGCATTTCAAACGCTACCTGTCCGATTTCACGCCCCTGAACCTGAACAGCGGCACGGTGGCGCTCGACATGCTCTTCACCCTGTCGCAGCCGCATCTGGGGCGGGTGGAGAGCAGCCTGTCCGGTACGGTCAAGGTCGAGGATGCGGAAATCGCCACCCCGGAAGGGACCATTGTGGGCAGGCTCCGCCGGGGGCAGGCCGCCCTGAAAGACTTTACGCTGTCCGAGCGGCGCATCCGTCTGGACGAGATGGAACTCGACGGCCTGTACCTGCGCGTCAGCCGCGACAAGGCCGGGCGCGTCGACTGGGTGGACTGGCTGAGCGGGACGGACGCGAACCCAGAAAACCTTTCGCCCGAAACGCCGTTCGTGGTGGAAGGCGCGGACCTCATCCTCAGGAACTCCGATTTCACATGGGTCGACGCCAGCCTTGCGGATACGCAGCAGATCGAGATCACCGGCGTGGACGGACGCATCGCGGAATACTCGACCCTCCCCGGCGCGCGCACGGCCATGCGCCTCTCCTTCGGCATCAGCACCGAAGGGGTGCTCGCGGTGGACGGCGAAGGCACGCTCAACCCCCCGAGCCTCAACGCCTCCCTGTGGGTGGACGACCTGCCGCTCATCGTGCTCCGCCCCCTGCTTGGGGAAACGCCCCTCAGCGACATTCTGGGGCGCATTGCGATCAAGGGCGACGTCCGCTTCGGTTCTGACGGGAAAACGCCCCAAACGCCCGCCGCCCCTGCCTCAGAAACCTCCCTCGCCGTCACCGGTGCCGAAGCCTCGGTAAGCGCGCTGTCCTTCGGACGCGGCAACAGCCTTTCCGCCGCCGACCGCAAGGCCGGGAAAGACGCCGGTTCGCCCGCCGTCCGGATACGGGCGCTCACCTTCAATGGCCTGCATTTTGACACGCAAGCCCGTTCCGCTTCGGTCAAAACCTTGTCCGTCGAAGCCCCCGAAGTGCGCGTGGCCTCTTCCGGCGGCATGGGGCTGGCAATCCCCGGCGCAAAGCCGTCCGCAGCCAAACCCGCTCCCGCCGTCAAAACACGCCTCCCCGAGGGGCTGTTCACCGCCGCCCTGCCGGACGCCGCAAAAGCCTTCCTCTCCGACTGGAAGCTCAAGGCCGGCGGTTTCCGCATCGCCGGGGGCAGGCTGGAGCATGTCGCCGCAGGGAAGGCCGAAAAGCTCATCTCCAGCTTCGATCTGGAAACCGGGCCTCTTTCCGGCGACCTGGCCAATACCATCAGTTTGACCCTGCGTGCCCGTGGGACATCGTCCGACAGCCTGAACCTCAAAGGGACATTGCGTCCCGTCCCCCTGCGCTTCTCCGCCAGCATGGACGCTGCGGATCTGCCCCTCGAATGGCTCGATCCGCCCCTGCGCGCCTCCACAAACCTCTCCCCGTCCGGCAGGCTCTCCGCGAACCTCGACGCCACGATCACAGAGGAAAAGGGGAAAGGCCTCGGCATACAGGCTTCGGGCTCCCTTACCGTGCGCGACCTCCGGCTCAAGGACGCCCGTACCGAGAAAGTGTATGCCGTGCTCCGCCGCCTTTCCGCGGACACGTTCCGCTTTTCTTCGGCTTCCTCAAGCTTCGAGGCCAAGGAAATGCTGCTGGACCTCCTGCGCATGGACGTGGCCCTCAATGCCGACAAGACGCTGGACATCCTGGAGTGCGTCCCGAAAAAACAGACGGGCCAAGAGCCCTCCTCCCCCTTCCGTTTTTCCGTGGCGTCCCTGAGGCTTCAGGACGCCGCCCTGCTGTTCCGGGATCAGGCCCACGGTTCCGTCTCCGCCGTTCAGGATATCAACGCGACGGTCAGCGGCCTTTCCTCATCCGGCGGCTTGTCCGACATCGTCTTGACCGGACAGATCGGGGGCGCGCCCATTACGCTGTCCGGCTCCTGCAATCCGTTCTCCACCCCTCCGGCGGCAAAACTGGCCTTCACCGCCAAAGGCGTGGATCTCGCCCGCTATTCCGCCTATACGCGGGCCTATCTGGGGTATCCCGTGGTGCAGGGGCGCCTTGATCTTGAAAGCGCCTTCGCCACGTCCGGCTGGACATTCTCTCTCGACAACCACATCCGGCTGGAAAAGCCCGTGCTCGGCCCCAAGGACACACGGCCCGGCGCGCCGGACTACCCCGTCTCCCTCGGCTTTGCCCTGCTGGAAGATCTGCGCGGCAACATCGCGCTGGATCTCCCCATTTCCGGGCGGCTCGACGACGCCGCGCTGCAGGTCGGCGGGCTGGTGGGCAAGGCGCTCGGCGGGCTGTTCACCAAGGTCGTGACCTCACCCTTCGCGCTGCTCGGCGGCATCATAGGGCTCGTGACGCCGGGCGATCCAGCGCTTCAGGTCATCGCCTTCCCTCCCGGAGACACCCGCATCAACCCCGCCGCCCAAGAGCGCCTCAAGCGCATCGCCAAAGCGCTTGAAGAGCGCCCTCGCGTCAAAATCGAACTCATCGGCATGTATGAGCCAGCCAGCGACACGCGCGGACTGAAACGCCTGCGGGTCCTCCACAAGGTGCAGGCCCGGCAGTACGCCGCCCTGTCCGCCAAACAGCGGGCAGCCAACCCCGTTGGCACCACAAGGTTGTCACCCGACGAGTACGAACGCTTCCTGCTGCACGTTTACAAGGACTCCCCCGCCGGGCGTAAAGCCAAAGGCAACGAGGAGCCGGACATCATGGAGCAGAAGCTGCAAGCGCTCGAAACCGTAACGCAAGCGGACCTGGAAGCGCTGGCCCGCAGCCGCGCGGAAGAAGTGCGCGCCTTTCTCCTGAAGCACGGGCCGGGGTTGGGAAAACGCGTGAACATCGCCTCCAAGGGCGGCCTCCCCGATGTGCGGAGCGGAACGGCGCAGGTAGAGATTCAATTACGCTAATCTCTTGATACAAAAAGATAAAAAACGATTTCAGTTCCTGCTTGCATTTATGGTATACAGGCTGCATGTATTCGGAGAAAGAACCCTTTCCATTTGTAGGAGGTTCCATGAACTTGCCTTACATGCCCGGCGTCCGCCGCGTCTCCCCGGCGGGCCTCCCATGCGATCCGGGACGCGTAGAAAGCGGCGTGCGCAAACGCTTCCGGTTCATTGCGCTGCTCACGCTGGCCGCCTTCATGGCGGGGGGGACTGCGGCGTCCGCCGCGACGATTGCCAACCATATGGACTATCCCGTCGAAGGCTTTTCCCTTTGGTGTCAGGATCCCCAACAACAGTGGATCGAACGGAAGCTCACCGGGCATCTGGACATGGAGCAGCAAGCCGCCGTCACGCTGCCCGAAGACCCTTGCTTCTTTCTTGAAGCGGACATGGGCGACTATCTCCTGAGTTTTCCGATCAAGCAGGAGCTCCAAGGGGAGGATCTGCTCGACACGAGCTGTATGCCCGACCCCACGCTTGAGGTCTACCGGAAGGCCGAGCCGCTGTTCATCGCCGATGGCGAGGAAAAGGACCGCGATCTTGAACGCGATCCCGACCGGAACCCTCCGGAAGTCGTCCCCATCGGGCGGCTGCTCGATACCTTCAAAGGCGGCATGAGTGAACAGGAGTGCCTCATGTACGGCATCCCTCTGCGCCGGGAAAGCTACAACGACAGCCAGAACTTCTCGATCAAGACCGCGATGGTCAGCGACGGGGTCGTCTGGCACGGGATCATCTCCCTTTACAAGGATGCGGAAACCAACATCATAGGTTTGTCCCTGACCACGCCGCTCAGCGAAGGGGCATTGGAGAAACTGTTTTCCGCGCTGTCCGGCAGGGCATACAAACACGTGGCGCTCGGCGACGACGGCCCCGTGTATATGGATGATCCGATCCTCAGCCCCGATCCCGCCGTCCGCAAAGAAGCCATCCGGAACATGCTTGCCCAGCTGACGGCTCCGAACGCCGATCCCTATGACACGCATTTCGAACCCGATTCGCCCGAATGCCGCGAAAAGGATGCCAAGAAAGAGCAGAATGAAGCGCAAGCCGCCTGCAAGGAACTGAGCACGGATATCCGCATCGCTCCGGGCAGCGACCGCATCGAACTCTTCCTTCAGGAAGGGGAAGAGTCCGCTGAATAGTCGTCTGAGGAAGAAGGAATTGTTGAAGGGGGGAGGGAACCGTGTTCCTTCCTCCCTTCAAGCATGTAAGAGAGAGAGAGAGAGAGAGAGAGAGAGAGAGAGAAGAGAGCATCCGGAGAAGGAGAACCTTTCCCGAGCAGGGAGGAACCTGCCCCATTGAGGCGCCTTTTTCAGATTGAGGGGAAAGCGTGCGAAAGGACAACCTCTGAACCAAGAGAGAGGCTGGCAAAGGCGGAAAACGAAGCTGTCCGAGGTTCAGATGGCCACGAAGGAAACGGAATTGCCGTGGCTGCGGATCAGGGATTCCAGATCGGAGAACGCCAGGAAGACGGTGGCGGTGTTGCGGTTGGGATGGACGCCGAGTGAAGGGAGCCCGGCGAGATCGCGGTCAAAGAGCACTTCCACGGCGCGGGCCTCGTCATTCAGGATCCCCAAGGGCGTGACGGCCCCTTTTCCCAACCCCAGAAAGCGTTTCAGCCGATCTTCCGAGGCAAAGGACAGGGCGCTCGTCCAAGTTGCCCCCGCAGCGCCTTGAGATCCACAGCCTTACAGCTGCACAGGACAACAAGGAAATGGCGCTTGCCCCGCGCGTCGCGCAGAAAAAGATTCTTGGCGATCTCGGCATCGGCATCAAGATGCAGGCGCTCCATTTCTTCGATGGTATACACGGGATCATGCGAAGCCATGCGGTAACGGATGCCCTCATTATCCAGCACGTCCAGAACCTTGCGGATCTCTCTGTCTTCCATATCTTCCCCGTTACGCGCCAAACACAAAAACCCCGCGGCACAGCATACCACGGGGAAGGGAAATCAACGCCGGACGGGACTACTTCATACGGTAGGTGATGCGCCCACGGGTCAAATCGTAGGGGGAAAGTTCCACCTTGACCCGGTCGCCGGGCAGGATGCGGATATAAAACTTGCGCATCTTGCCGGAAATGTGGGCGAGCACCGTGTGCCCGTTTTCAAGCTCAACAAGAAACATCGCGTTCGGCAACGCTTCCTGGACCACGCCGTCAACTTCAATGGCATCTTCTTTCGCCATGGAGCCTCCTCAAAAAAATCCTTGATGTATGTCCACACCTCTGCAAAAGGCGTTGGATTCAATGACCCGTTACAGTGCCCTGAAACAGCCTCCCTTGTCAACAGCGCAGGGCGGCTCCACAAGCCCTTTCTCCATATTCCGCCATCCAGCCCAAACAGCCCCGCTCCCCTGAAAAAACGCCCTTCCCCAAAAGAGAACGCCCGGCATCCCATCGGCGGGAAATCCGGCCAACAGGGATTCGATAAACGCGAAAGTCTTGGGAGGAGAAAGGGAGGGGGTTGGGGAGGGGAAGGGGAACCTTTCTCCAGAAAGGTTCCCCTTCCCCTCCCCAATGCCCCATTATTTCACAGGCCTGAACAACAGCCAGAGCCCCGCGATAAGCAAAGGAACACACAAAAGCTGCCCCATCGTGAGCCAGCCGAAAGCCAGATAGCCGAGCTGGGGATCAGGCTGGCGGACAAACTCCACGGCAAAACGGAACACGCCGTACAACACCGCGAACAGGCCGGAAACCCTCCCGGTGGGACGGATCCTGGACGAATAGACCCACAGGACGACGAACATGACCAGACCTTCAAGCCCGGCCTCGTACAACTGCGAAGGATGGCGCGGCAGCGGGCCGCCCGTAGGAAACACCATCCCCAAGGGCCCATCCGTAACCCCGCCCCACAGCTCGCCGTTGATGAAATTCCCGATGCGCCCAAAGAACAGGCCCGGCGGAACGAGAGGAGCGACGAAGTCCACCACGTCCATGAACTTCTTCTTGTTGCGGCGGCTCCACCACCAGCCCATCAGCAACACGCCGACGAGTCCGCCGTGGAACGACATGCCGCCATTCCAGATCTTGAAAATCTCGGACGGCTGATCGAGGTACACGGGCAAATCGTAAAACAGCACATACCCGAGGCGTCCGCCCGCCACCACGCCGAGCATGATCCACGTCAACAGATCGTCGACCTTCTGCCCATTCCAGCCCGCCGCAATCCACACGGGACGGGACGCGCGCCAACGCGCCAGCCCCCATCCGGCCAGAAAGGCGAACAGATACATAAGCCCGTACCAGTGGACCTGCACGGGGCCAAGGCTCAGGGCGACCGGGCTGATGTTCGGATAGGCCAGCATGATCAGGTCCGCTCCCCGGAGGACTCGCGGCGCTCGAACGTGCCCGTGCGCCCCCCGGATTTGTGCACAAGCCGCACGTCGCGGATAACCATATCCTTCTGAACGGCCTTGCACATGTCGTAAATGGTTGCCGCAGCGACCTGAGCGGCGATGATGGCTTCCATCTCCACGCCGGTACGGTCGCTCGTCCGGGCTTCGGATTCGATCAGCACGGCGGGCGGCTCATCCTGAATCTCAAAACGCACGTCCACAAAACTCAGCGGCACGGGATGGCACAACGGGATGAGCTCCGAAGTCCGCTTCGCCGCCATAATCCCGGCGACCTGCGCCGTGACCAGCACGTCGCCCTTGGGCAGGGCGTGCTCCTTGAGCAGGCCGAGCGTATGGGCGTTCATCTCCACAGCCCCGCGCACGATAGCGACGCGCCTGGTGATATTCTTGCTCCCCACATCCACCATACTGATGGAACCGTCCCCGGCCATGTGGGAAAACGCGGCGTCGCGCATCCCGGAAACGGCGTCTTCGGCGGCATCTTTCGGGCAGTAGCGCACTTCCCGCACGATACGCTCCGAGGAGGCCGCGACCGTATCCGTCAGCACCTTCAGGACGCCTTCAATGCCGAGATCCGAGGTATCGACGATCACGGCATCGGCGGCGGGCTTGAGAGGCGCAACGGCCCGGTTGCGGTCCATGTCGTCGCGTTGGCGGATCATTTCGGTGATCTGCGCGAGATCGGCGGGCTCGCCCTTGGCCTGCAACTCCTCAAAACGGCGCATTCCGCGCACTTCCGGCCGCGCGTCAAGGAAGAACTTGAACCGCGCCGTGGGGAACACCACGGTCCCCATGTCGCGGCCTTCGGCGACGAGACCGGACTCCCCGAGCGACCGCTGCGCTTCTTTCAGGCAGTCGCGGACCACCGTGGACGTGGCGAGGCGCGAAGCGAGCCGCCCGACTTCTTCGGTACGGATTTCGGGGCCCACGGGCACACCGTTGCACAGCAATACGGAATGTTCACCGCCGCCCTGCAGCTTGAAGCGGAAGGCATTGCAGCGCGCCCGCAATTCGTCTTCCGGCAACGCTTCCGCACCCGGCCCGAGGCGCAGGGCTATGGTGCGGAACATGGCGCCGGTATCCAGATAGGGAATCCCGAGAATGGTGGCGAGGCGCTTGGCGAGAGTGGATTTGCCGACCCCGGCGGGGCCGTCCAATGTGATGATAGGCAGACACTTCATGATTACAGCAGTTCCCGCATTGCATTGATAAGCATAGTATTTTCTTCAGCCGTCCCCACGGAGACGCGGAGGTTCCGGGGCAGGCCGTAGCTGGTCAGCGGACGCAGGATGATCCCTCGCCGCAACAGATCTTCAAACAAGGAAGCGGCGTTGGGGCCGTCCGCCGGAAGCTCGAACATGAGGAAGTTCGACTGGGAAGGAAACACGCGGCATCCGAGCTTCGTAAGCTCACCGGTGAGCCACGCGCGGCCCTCGCGGACCACCCGCACGGTCTCGTCGTGGAACGCCACGTCTTGCAGCGCGGCGATCCCGGCCTCTTCAGCCATCAGGTTCACCGAGAAAGGCAGGCGCACCCGCCAATAGTGATCGGCCAGCTCCTCGGGCACGATGGCGTAGCCGAGGCGGAGCCCGGCCATGCCGAAGCTCTTGGAGAACGTGCGCGAAATGATCACATTGGGGAATTCGTCCAGCCGCTTCGCCAGCGAGTAATCCGCCTCGTCGTCGGTGAAGTCCATGTAGGCTTCGTCCAGCACGAGCAGGCAGGTGTCCGGCAGCGCCTTCGCCAGCGTTTCGAGTTCCGCCACCGGAGGCGTGTATCCGGACGGGTTGTCGGGCGTGGTGACGAACACGAGCGACGTCTTGTCGTCCACCAGCTTGAGCAGGTTGCCCCACGGGAACGAAAAGTCGGCGTTCACCGGGGTCTGGCGCAGCTCCACGCCGCACAGGGCGGCCTGCGTCGTATAGATGCCGAAACAGGGCATGAAGGCGACCGCGTTGTTCACGCCCGGCTCGACGCAAATGCGGAACAGCAGGTCGATGACTTCGTCGGAACCGTCGCCCACGATGATGCGGGAAGGCGATACACCGTGATAGGCGGCGATGGCCTTCACAAGGCGGGGGTTTCCGGCCTGCGGATAGCGGAATGCCAGTCCGACATGCGTTTCCAGCGTATGCTGGACCAGCGGAGAGGTTCCGAGAGGGTTTTCATTGCTGGCGAGCTTGATGACCCGTTCGATACCGTACTTCTCGCGGATCTCGTCGATGGAGAGCCCTGCCGTGTAGGGCTTGAAGCCCCGGACCAATGAACGCATGGGGATGGGAGACATGGCAAGTTCCTTCTATGGTTGTAAAGTCCGGAGTTTCCTTTTTTCCGCCCGTATCGTCAAGGCGAATGAAGGATAAAGGGTAAGAAGACTTGGAGGGGGAGAGGGAACCTTTCTGAAGAAAGGTTCCCTCTCCCCCTCCAAACCTCC
>ENA-UEYG01001676-UEYG01001676.1-human-gut-metagenome-genome-assembly--contig:-NODE-1676-length-15453-cov-2.636576_pt1 | contig 15453 bp, 12 predicted proteins | sample MGYA00242933_ERZ507934 | MGnify/ENA primary metagenome ERZ507934 (study PRJEB26167, sample SAMN06115527) | human gut metagenome | host: Homo sapiens | place: China:Zejiang | collected 2015-11-10... | reverse complement strand
AAATATTATTCCAGTTCTGTGGCCAATGACTTGGGAGCCGGTAATATAAAAGCGGTGGATATGAATGAGGATGGTGTGTGTCCTTTAGCGAAGGTCATGCGCAGAGAGTTAAAGAAGCGGGGCGTAAAGAAATTAAAGGTTGTGTATTCCAAGGAAGAACCGATCAAACCGGTAGAGGATATGGCGATTAGCTGCCGCTCAAACTGTATCTGTCCGCCGGGAGCAAAGCACAAGTGTACGGAGCGCCGGGCAATTCCGGGAAGTGTGGCATTTGTGCCGTCGGTGGTCGGACTGATCATTGCCGGGGAAGTGGTTAAAGATCTCGTCAAAGACTGTTAAAATAGGAAGAAAAAACGGCTTGCGGTTTTCTTTTTGATATGAGATACTATAAAGGTAAAACAACATACAGATAGAAAAGAAAAAAATCATGAAGAAAAAGTTTTTAAGTGTTTTGGTTATCGTTGCGGTTCTGATAGGAATGGCAGGTGTCAGCGGAACACAGGCAGAATCAGGAGAACAGAAAGCAGACAAAGAACAAAAGCAGCAGGAAAACGAACAGACTGCGGAAACGAAAGTGGAAATTCCACCGGAAAAAGAAAGTATTATCAGTAATTTTAGCAGCAGTTTGCACCATGGGCCTTATGGCAGGCTGTGGAGCAGAGGGCTCAAAGGGCTCTACACAGAGTGGCGCAAAGGGTGATAGCTACACAGTAGGTATTTCGCAGTTTGCAGAGCATGGCTCTCTTGACAACTGCAGGGAGGGCTTCTTAGAGGGCCTCAAGGAAGAGGGCATCGAGGAAGGTAAAAACCTAAAGGTTGATTACCAGAATGCACAGACAGATACCGGTACAGCAAGCACTATTGCAGACAGCTTCGTATCTGAGAAGGTTGATATGATTTGTGCCATCTCTACACCATGTGCAGCCAGCGCCTACAATTCAGCTATGAATGCAGACATTCCAACAGTATACACAGCAGTTTCAGATCCTGTTGTAGCAGGTCTTGCTAAGGAGGATGGCTCAAGTGTCGGAAACATCACAGGCTCATCAGACGTGCTTCCTGTTGAGGAGCAGCTTAAGATGATCAGGGAGATGATGCCGGATGCAAAGAAAATCGGTATTCTCTACACCACAAGTGAGGCAAACTCATGCAGCACCATTGAGGAGTACAAGGAGCTTGCAGATAAATACGATTTTGAAATCGTTGACACCGGAATAAACACATCAGCAGATATTGAGATTGCAGCATCAGATCTTGTTTCCAAGGTTGACTGCCTGTGCAACCTCACAGACAACACAGTAGTAAATGCACTCCAGACTGTTCTTGACAAGGCAAATGGAGCAAAGATTCCGGTATTCGGAAGTGAAATTGAGCAGGTTAAATCAGGCTGTGTCGCTTCAATGGGAATCGATTACTACCAGCTTGGAATCGAGACAGGAAAGATGGCAGCAAAGATTTTAAAGGGTGAGGAGAAAGCCTCTGACACTCCGTTTATCACAGCTTCAAAGGCAGAGCTTTATGTAAACACTGCAGCAGCAGACAAGGTTGGCATGACACTTGATGCAGATTATATCAAGGATGCAGCCGAGACATTTGATAAGATTGAAGTAAAATAGTTACGTTGATTTTTAAAGCAGGGGAGGATACACCGTGACACTAGTTTTAAGCGTTTTAGAGCAGGGCATGATTTATGCGATCATGGCTCTTGGAATATATATCACATACACCATACTGGATTTTCCGGATCTGACCGTAGATGGAAGCTTTCCGCTTGGAGCGGCACTTTCGGCGGTACTCATCACAAAGGGCGTTAATCCGATACTCACACTGCTTGTGACATTTGCGGCAGGTGCGTTTGCCGGAATGCTGACCGGAATCATCCATGTGAAGCTCAAGGTGCGTGACCTTTTATCGGGAATTATCATGATGACAGCGCTTTACACGGTGAATCTTCGTATTGCAGGAAGAGCAAACCTGCCAATATACAATATGACCACACTTTTCGACAATGATTTTGTCAGAAATGTATTTAAGGGCGGCTTAGCACAGTTTTCATGGGATTTCAAATCCCTAAAGTGGAAATGTCATATGAATATTCGAACCTGTTACCAGCCACGGATAGCGCATATCTAGACTACCTTGATTTTCACGAGAAATTCGGACAGGAAGGAAACGTGATGGTCTTTGCCATACAGGACAAAGACTTTTACCAGCTCGACAAAATGAATGACTGGATCAGTATGTGCGATAGCCTGAAAACCCTTCATGGCATCGTGGCTCTCGTGGATATTACCCATTCATTCAATCTTCACAAGGACACGCTGAATAAAAAATTTGACATCCAACCCATCTTTCCCAACCATATCAAAGATCAACGAGAACTGGATAGCTTAGTGAACATCATTGAAAATCTTCCATTCTACGACGGAACGCTATTCAACAAAAAGAAAGACATCTATGGAATGATGGTTTCCGTCTCCGCTGAAGTTATGAACTCTCCTGCACGGGTAGGATTAGTAAAAGATATTTTAGAAATTACCGAACATTTCTCGGAAAAACATGACCTCCAGATGCACTATTCGGGACTTCCCTACATCCGGGTGGTCAACGCGGAAAACATCAAAGGAGAGATGTACATGTTCATCATCCTGTCGTTATTGATCACAACATTCATCCTCTACCTGTTTTTCCGTTCCTTCCGCATTATCGGCTTCTGTTTATTGATCGTGTTGACTTGTGTCAGTTGGACGGTTGGTGTTATGGCCATGCTAAGTATCAAGATCACTTTACTTACCGCCATGCTACCGCCTCTGTTGATCGTAATATGTATTCCGAACTTGGTATTCATGATCAACAAGTTTCATGCGGAATACGACCGTCACGGGAATAAAATCAAGGCTTTGCAACGTATGATTCAAAAGATCGGGAATGCCTCATTCCTAAGCAATTTGACCACGGCTGCCGGTTTTGCAACTTTCATCGTGACCTCTAGTCAAATCCTCGTGGAATTTGGAATAACCGCTTCCATCGGTATCACATTCGTGTACCTTGTGTGTTTGGTCATGATTCCTTGTGGATTTAGCTTCATGCCGGAGCCGGATAGCAAACAAATCAAACACTTGCACAATAAAACAGTAACCGGAACACTGGAACGTGTCATTCAACTTATCTTAAATCGTCGGAATGTCGTGTACGGAGTTGCCATTTCCGTTGTCATCCTTGGAATTATCGGACTTACCCTCATGAAATCCACGGGTTACATGGTAGACGACTTGAAAGAAACAGACCCGATTCGACAAGACCTGAGTTTCTTTGAGGAAAACTTTGACGGGTTAATGCCCCTAGAAGTAACTGTTGATTTTGGAAAACCCAAGCAAGTATTAAACTTACCCAACCTTCAAAAGTTAGACAAACTCTCTGAAGAACTGTCAAAAGACGAAGATATTTCTAAACCGATTTCTATCATTGAAGTGATCAAATTTGCCAATCAAGCATTCTATAACGGGAAACCTTCTTATTACAAGCTCCCGACAAACATGACGAAAAATTTCATCTTGAAATATGCCTCCCAATCCACAGGAGAGATTGGCGGACAGGCAAATTCTTTCGTCGATTCTACCCTTCAACGGGTGCGCCTCAGTTTCCGGGTAAAAGACATTGGGACCAAGAAAATGCAAGAAAAGGAAGACAAGCTATACAATATCGTTGAACAATACTTCCCGAATGACCGCTACACGGTAAAAGTTACCGGTTCAAGTATTATTTTCTTTAAAGGGACTCAATATCTTGTATTTAATCTCTTTACCTCACTCGCATTAGCTATTGTTCTCATCGCTTTCTTTATGGCTTGGATGTTCAAAAGCAAGCGTATGGTTCTGGTTGCCCTGATTCCCAATATCATACCACAGATCATCACGGCTGCCATCATGGGATATTTCGGTATCCCGATCAAAGCATCCACGATCCTGGTATTCAGCATTGCCTTCGGTATTTCTGTCGATGGAACGATCCATTATCTTGCTAAATACCGTCAAGAACTACAAGGAACAAACTGGAGTATACGATCTTCCGCCGTACTGGCCCTACAAGAAACAGGACAAAGTATGATTTACAATGCTATCATCTTATTCTTCGGATTCGGCATCTTTGCCCTTTCCGATTTCGGTGGTACGGTTGCATTAGGAATACTTGTATCAATCACGTTGCTAGCAGCCATGCTCTCGAACTTGATTTTACTCCCATCGTTGTTACTCACGCTGGACAAACACACGACAAACAAGACCTTCCAGAATCCCAAGATCCTTAGTGAAGAGGAAAATAAAAAGGATTAGAAAATATATTGAAAAAGCGGCAGTTTTAAATTAACTTTCGCTCTTTCAAGTTCAAATAACTATTGATACTATTTACCGTCAGAGATTCTGGCTTGGAAAGGATAACCCGGATACCAAGCTGCCCCAGTTCCCGGACCATTTGCCGTTTCTCCGTGGCAAATCCCGCTGCTATCGTTTCGAAGTACGCATCCTTTAGATTGCGAACCGGACACTCCAAAGCCTTGTTTAATTCCGAGTTCTCAAATAAAATGACCAACACGAGATGTCGTGCAGCCAAACGCTGTAATGCAGGCAAATGACGTCGTAATCCCGATACGGTATCAAAATTAGTAAACAAAATCAGCAGACTCCGAGTCGGGATTTGTCGATTCACCGACACGTATAGTTTCTCAAAATCAGTCTCTTGATAATGCGCTTCCAAACGATACAAAGCCTCACTTATCCGATTTAACTGACCCACCCGGTTATCGGCCTTCACGCAATTTCGAGAATTATTCGAGAATGTGATCAACCCGGCCCGATCCCCTTTTTTCAATATAATATTCGACAAAGTCAAGATTGTATTTATAGCGTGATCCAGCATCGTCATATTATTAAAAGGCGATTGCATCGTGCGTCCCTTATCCACCAGACAATAAATCTGTTGAGACCGCTCTTCCGTGTAGGTATTCACCATCAAATGATTATATTTCGCCGTGGCTTTCCAGTTTACCGTACGGGGATCATCCCCCGTCACGTAAGGCTTGATCTGTTCGAAGGCCATGTTTCCCCCGAGAGCCCGGGTACGGATGCCTCCATTCTCCGGATGGTAATTCCCGTAAGCCATCAACTCGTAACGGTGCATCATCATAAACGAGGGATAAACAGCTACATCCTGATCTGCACGAAAAGAATAACGCCTTTCGACTAAACCGAAACGCACGGACACGAATACCCGAATCTTCCCGAAATTATAAGAACCTCGTTTTGTAGGACGTAACGTGTAATGAATCTCTCGCTGCTCTCCGGCATTCACCTTCAACCGAAACAAGACATTCCGGTTTTGGAATTCTACCGGAATCTCGTCAATCATGCGAAGACAAGTACTCACCGAATAACGATTTCTTATTACTAGGCAAACCGGGTTTTCTTCCCCGTTAGACAGTTTATCCGCCACCACACGGAAGGCATCAATCCCATCCACACGCTTGTACAACTCAAATAACTCCAAGAATAACAATAACAGGACAGCCAGCAAAGCCCCCGCAACCCAGATAAAAAGTAACGGGAAAACGTAAGCCATCACGAAAGCGTATATTCCCAACATCAATATCAGGAAAAAACGGCGAGATAAATATGTATCTTTAAGTACTCGCACTACCTTGGAACTTCTATTTTAGACACTATCTGCATTATCACCTGATCAACGGTCACGCCTTCCAACTCCTTTTCGGAAGAAAGCTGCACCCGGTGCCGCAATACCGGATTTACCAAATACAAAACATCATCCGGGACAACAAAATCTCGTCCTTGAATAGCCGCAAATGCCTTGGCACCGTTCATTAAAGCGATCGACGCACGGGGAGACGCTCCCAGGTAAAGCCAACCGCTTTTACGAGTAGCATCAACGATATTCACAATAAAAGATTTTATTTTCGGATCTACACGCACTTGAGCAACCTGTGTCCTCAACTTCTTCAACGCCTCCACGCTCAACACGGGTTCCAGTTCCTGCCAGTGGGCAATAGCCCCATGATCATGCAACTCAAGCACCTTTATCTCTTCCGCCACGGAAGGATAAGTCACGTTAATCTTAAACAGGAAACGATCCAACTGAGCCTCAGGCAAACGATAAGTACCTTCATGTTCTATCGGGTTCTGCGTCCCCACCACCACGAAAGGATAATCCATCCGGTATTCCACCCCGTCATTCGTGATTTGCCTTTCCTCCATCACTTCAAACAAAGCCGCCTGTGTCTTTGCCGGAGCCCGGTTGATCTCGTCCACCAACACGATATTCGAGAAAATAGGCCCTTTCCGGTATTCAAAACGCCCTGCTGCCGGAAGAAAAACAGAGGTTCCCAGAATATCACTCGGCATCAAGTCCGGCGTAAACTGAATCCGGTTAAAAGTAACATCCAACATCCGGGCCATAACCTTTGCCATCAACGTCTTGGCAATTCCCGGAACTCCCTCGATTAAAATATGCCCGTCAGCCAGCATTGCCGTCAATAACAGATCGGCCACGTCCCGTTGTCCGACAATCACCTTACCCATCCGTTCCCGTATCTGGGTGATCTTCTCGTTTAAATCCGTGAAATCTATTCTGGACTCAAAATTTATCTGATCTTCCATAATCTATCTAGCTTTTAGTTTTAAACAGTTCTATATATCTCACCAGCTCTCGCAACTGGTCCTCATCCACATGCTCCGCCTTCCGAATCCGAATAATCAGAAAAATCAAACCTTCCACGCTAACCCGTGCAACTCCCGATCGTTCCGACAACAAATCTATAAAAGAAGTATCCAGTTCTTCCGTGCGCAATTTATAATAATAACGTACCTCTTCCAGAAAACTATTGATCCGTTTATTCGCGATAGCAACATGATCCCGCTGTTTGTAATACAGAGAACTCACAACCGATACGAATTCCAATGTCCGGTTTTCCAAAGGACGAATCTCCGGTATCGGACGCTGTTCCCGTTTCGTCCGGAACAAAACGTATAGTATCGCCCCCAATATCAACAAAATATACGCCCACTTCAATGCGGGATACCTAAATATCACCCGGAAAAGAGTTTGTTGCCCCTCGGCTCCGGATTTCAAGTATTCATCCCACACCACGTTCGTGGCAGGAGGAAGAAAAGAAAGGGCTCTCTGGTAATAATCCCCATGCACCGAATCCAACAAGAAGAAATTCGTGAATGCCATCGGGTTCGAATGTAGGTAGATAACCCCCTCCCCGTAATTCATCCGGATAAAATTGGGATTCTTGATCGTGTCGACATATCCTAAAACCTCCCCGTCAAAAGATTCCTTCAATTCAAAATAACGATGAGTTGCCCTAAAAGGATAACCTTTATCCTCAAAACCCCGCAAATAATCCCTCCCGTTCTGAATCCTTTTCATTCCTGAAACACCCACGTAAGAATACAATGTATCGGGAATAAATTCTGCCGATCCCACAAGCGCACCTCCGTCTTCCACCTCTTCCAACACGGCCTCCAGATCTCCCGGAACAATTTTGAAAAAGGGACTCACGAAAAAATAGGTCTTCAAGAAAGGCGTTCTATCCACACGCAATTGTTCCCGTACAGACATCCGGGCAAAAGACACCTTCCCTTCCGGAAACAAATACGGTAAAGCATCTTTAATAATATATGTCCCGTAAGGACTCTTCTTGCTGATAGAAAAATTAGGACTCCAATCTATCGGTTGAGGCTTATTGGCCTCATATCCCGTATAAACAGCCATAACGGCAATCACGAAAAGAATAATCAATACATTTTGGCGCCGTTTCATCCTTCCACCTCCTTCCTAAATTCCGTGAAATATCGTTTGATATTCTGATAAGCGGTTTCATCCACGGGAAACTCGCCATAACAAACACAATCAAATATACGGCTTATCTCCTCGAAATCACGGCTCCACGCTTCATTCTTTATCTCGTAAATATAATGCTGATTCGTTTTGGAAACATCCCAACGAATCACCTCTTCTTTATCCAACATTTGCAATAGGGCTGAATAATTCACCCGTATTGCCAGCACATAATCATTCTCCTGCTCCGCTTTCGCCAGTAATCGCACGAAAGAGTCCGCTTCCTGTTCCCCGGTATACTCCACGGAATCCTCCGGGAAAAAATCGGTCTCCCGCCTGCGGAAAAGAAACTTATCCCTATTCCTCACGAGCAGGTAAACGATACCCAAGGCAAAAAGACCCAACACAATTTTTAAAATAATATCCATCGTCTGCATTGACCCCTCCGAAACCTTGATCCGAAACAAACGCTCCAGAATCCAACGTTTTATCCAGTCCCATATACTAGGCGAATCTTCAATATTCGTCGTGTAATCAAAAGCCGCATCTTTCCTATATTTCTCCAAGAAATCAGCTTTCGGAGCTCGCAAAACGTAAGAAGAATCCGGAGAGAGCGAAGACTCCCGCTCCCCTTCTTCCGCCCATGTCACGTTCCCGACACAAACAAACACGAATAGAATAATATATTTAACTAGCCTCTTCATCCGCCTTTTTCTCGGGTTGAACCCCCAACTGGTCAATCTGGCTTAATAAAGTCGTGTGTTCCATCTCTTCCGAACGGGAAAAGAAAAGCATCCCGACCCCGACAAACAAAACCGTGTATAACGTATATTGTCCCAGATAAGAAAGTAGCAACGAGAAAGTAATCTCGTAAATATTAGGAATCGCCCCCGTGAAAGCCGACGACATCATCACGAACATATACGGAATGCCAAACAGATAAGCCACAACACCAACCAACAAGTACATCACGAGAATAAACCCGAAAGTCTTCCACCAATTCCCCTTCACCATAGCCATTGATTCCGTGATAATCTTTCCGAGCCCGTTATCCCTTAATATCAACAAATATGATCCGAAAGTAAACGAAATTCCGATATATATTCCGGGAACAAACAAGAACAAGAAACCGATAAAAACAACCAAACCACAGAAAACAGACCACACAAGATACACCCCGAATTTCCTCAACATAACTCTAAAGACCTCGATAATTGTGATCCGTTCCTCAATCCCCGCCTGATAATGATCCCAGTAAACCCGCAAATAAGAAATAGCAAACAATTGCACCCACAGCATCATCAGCACCCCAAACAACGACGTGAACAGGGTTCGTAACATCGTGTCTCCAAAATTATTCACGTCGTAATAAGCCTCCGGGTGCAAAGACATATCAAAAACCCCCATCAACAGATCCTTCATGAAAAAAAGCATCAGCAAAATCATGGGAAACCCGATCACGGCAAAAGCCCGGATAAAAGGAACAAACTCCTGTTTCATGAAATTAATCGTCACGGTAATCAAATCCGAAAAAGAACGCTGCACACTCAAATTAATCTTTTCCATTGGTCTCTGTTTTATGTAAATAATAAGGATAAACAACAAAATACCCAATAACACCTCCCAGCGAAAGGATGATTGCTACAGCCCCTACCACCGGGTAAGTATCGGCATAACGCGTGATGAAACTTTCAATCCACCCAGCGATAATAAAAAACGGAATTAGCCCGGTAACAATCTTTATGCCTCGCAAGGCCCCATTCCGAAACGAGTACGAGCGCTTGTACGTCCCCGGGAACAAAAAACTATTTCCCATCACCAGCCCCGCTCCCCCGGCTATAATAATAGATGTTATCTCAAAAGTCCCATGCGCCCACACGGACATTACCGAATGTAATAAAAGCCCGTGCTGGAAAAAGAAGTATTGGAAAGCCCCCAACATAACCCCGTTCGAGAAAAGAATCCATAACGTTCCCGCGGAAAAAAAGATACCGAAAACAAACGCCACGAAAGCCACCTTAATATTGTTTGCGGTAATCATAAAAAACATATCCACCTCGTTCGAGGACGAATAAATCCCCATAGGCGTTCCGTTTTCAATGTTTTCCAAGGTCTTGTCCACGTAAGCATCACCCAGAATCAAACGTACGAAAGTATCATCTTTTGCCGTGGAGAAAATCCCGATCAAAGCAGCAAACAGAAGAAAAAGAAAAGCAAACAACAACGTCCGCCTCTCTCGATAGAGTAACAACGGAAACTCCAGCACCCAAAGGGAAAGAATTCCTTTTTTTTCCGATCGCTCCTGCCCGTAAATATTGATCTGGTAAACAGAAATCAGTTGATTCAAATACTTCACCACGTCACTGCCCGGGTAAAACGTTTTGGCATAAGAGAGATCATCAGAAAGAATCACGTAATTAGAGGCAAGAGTATCTGTATCCAGATGGTTTACATTTTCCATTTTTCCCCATTTTTCCTTATTCTGACTTACAAATCTAGCCTCTTTCATTCTAAATACCACACTTTTTTCCTGTGATAAAAATAATGCATTTATTCAAAAAAAATGTATGTTTGTGAAAATATTTATACTTATCATGAACATTTCTATCAGTACAGCTCACAACGTTGACATTGATTATATTCCCGCGGGCGTTCTAGACCGCATCCTAGCAACCTTGATTGATGGTGCCTTTCAGTTTGGACTACTCATGTTGGGTCTCATGTTTATCGGCCTTTTCAGCATGGCAGACTCCCCGACTTGGTTTTTCGTCATTCTTGCGGTGATCATCGCTTCCTACCATCTATTCTGCGAGGCAGTCTTTAACGGCCGTAGCCTTGGCAAATACACCATGCGTATCCAAGTCGTGAAACTAAACGGCAAAAAACTCACCTTTTGGGACTGTATGCTCCGTTGGGTCTTCCGCTTAATAGACATTTCCATCTCAAGCGGTGCCGTCGCCGTCATCTCGATCATCGCCTCTAAACGAATGCAAAGACTCGGAGACATGGCGGCAGGAACCACTGTAATAAAACTCGAAAAAGCAGTCACGTTAAAACAAATCAGTGAATTCGAGACCCCGGAAGAATATCAGGTCGTCTTTCAGCAAGCCGCTCTTTTATCCGATAAAGACATCAAGATCATCAAGGATGTACTGCGGGAAGTATACAAAAACAACACTTACGCCTTACTGGCCCCCCTCACGAAAAAGATTAAAGAAGTAACAGGAATTGAGACATCCATGATTCCACTGGAATTTGTGGAAACCATCTTAAAAGATCACTCTCACTTAGCAAATAATTAGCTGAAAGTTTTCACTTTCAGCCATTAATTTTCACCGTTTTCATCTCTTTCAGAACATCTTCCAGTAATTGGGATGTCCCAATTCTGAAATAAGCAGGTGTAAGCCATTGCTCGCCTAAAATATGTTTCACGATCGTCAAATAACGAATTGCGTTCTGAATCTTGGTAATACCACCGGCCACCTTAATTCCGACCATCTTCCCGGTCTGTGCATGGAACTGACGCAAGGCCTCACAAATCACGTAAACCGTCTCCGGCGTAGCATTTACCGGAACCTTCCCGGTAGACGTTTTAATAAAATCAGCACCCGCGTAAGCCCCAATCAATGAAGCATTGAATACGCTCTCGATAGTCTTCAGCTCACCCGTTTCCAAGATCACCTTCAAAATAACCCCGGCACAAGCCTCGCGAATAGCAACTAACTCCTTATACACCTTCTCGTAATTACGTTCCAAAACATCCCCCACGGAAATCACGACGTCCACCTCATCCGCTCCCGCCGCAATAGCAGCCTTACATTCAGCCAACTTCACGTCCAAAAACGTCTGCGCAGCCGGGAAACAAGCTCCCACGACCGTCGTTTTAATCTGTGTCCCGACCAGATTTTCCTTCACAAGAGAAGTAAACCGGGGAAACACACATACTGATGCCACATCCGGCAACGTGTTTTTCTTCAATTTCTTCAATAATTCAGAAACGAAAGTCATGATTGATTTCTCCGTATCCGTCACCTTCAGCGAAGTATAATCCATACATGAAACACACAATTCAAAATTTTCATTGCAATAAGCCGGAGCAATTTCCTTCTCTATCACCCCATCCAGCTCAAATTCGATCCGATCCTCTAAATTTGAATACCCGTAAATTGCCAATGCATCCAATATATTTTCCATATACATTATTTTATTAATTGGCTATCCCCTTACCCATCTCCATATTCAATACGAAAAAAATACACGACAGGTTATTCTTCTACACTCACTAAATTTCGTCATTCCCCTTTTTAGCCTAGGCAAAATTACACAATGTTTGCGAAGTTTTAAAGCAAATCTCGATCAAAATATTTATTTTTGGGAGGCGAAAACACGTAATTAAAATTTAATAACAGACAATAAATACAACATAATGGCAACAAAGTCAGAAGAACAGACACCGCTTATGCAACAATATTATTCGGCAAAAGCTAAATACCCCGATGCGATTTTATTATATCGAATGGGTGACTTTTACGAAACCTTCGGCGAAGATGCCATTCTAACATCCAAAATACTAGGCATCACGCTTACCAAGCGCTCCCACGGCTCTCCCGGAGACGTGGAACTTGCTGGTTTCCCTTATCATGCCATCGACACGTACCTGCCCAAACTGGTACGAGCCGGCCAACGGGTAGCCATTTGTGAACAACTGGAAGACCCGAAAAAAACCAAGAAACTGGTAAAAAGAGGGGTTATCGAACTCGTTACCCCCGGTGTTTCCTATAACGAAAACACCATCGACAACAAAAACAACGTCTTTCTGGCTGCCGTGTATTTCACGAAAACCAAAGCCGGGTTGTCCCTGTTGGACCTTTCCACGGGAGAATTCCTGGCAACAGAGGGAACACCCGCTACCATGGACAAAATATTAAACAGTTTCCAACCCAAAGAAGTACTTTACCCTAAAGGCTCGGAAGCCCGATTTAACGAACTCTTCGGGACAAAATACTATACTTACCCGATCGAAGAATGGTTCTTCGAGACAGAATCCGCGACAGATCGTCTCAAAAAACATTTCGAAGTATCATCATTAAAAGGATTCGGGATCGATAAAATGGACTGCGGTATTTCCGCCGCAGGAGCTGTTTTGTACTACCTCGACATGACAAAACACGAGCTTGTAGGACACATCACCTCGATCTCCCGTATCGACGAATCGACCTGTGTCCTACTGGATCGCTTCACGCTACGTAACCTTGAAATCTTGGACACCCTCCACGAGGGTGGACGCTCTCTAGCTGACATTATTGATCGTACCATTACCCCAATGGGAGCACGTACCTTGCGCCGCTGGCTGTGTATGCCCTTGAAGAAACCGGCAGACATAAACGAACGCTTGGACATCGTGGAATGTTTCGTGCATCACGAAACAGAACGCTTGGAACTGGAACAAATTCTCCGCACCATTGGAGACCTAGAACGCCTTGCTTCCAAGATCGCCGTCGGCCGTATCTCTCCGAGAGAAATGGTTCAACTAAAAATTGCGTTACAAGCCATTAAGCCATTGAAAGAACAATGTTTATCTACCGAAAACGAAGTTCTTGCCAAATGGACGCAACAATTGGATGATTGCGAAGTATTAAGCCAAAGAATAGATCACGAGATCAGGAAAGATGCCCCCTCGATGCTCAACAAAGGGAATGTCATCGCCCCCGGAGTCAACACCGAACTGGATGAATTACGGGAAATCTCTTCTCACGGGAAGGAATTGCTATTAAAGATGCAACAACGTGAAATAGAGAATACAGGAATACCTACATTGAAGATTAGCTTTAATAATGTTTTCGGCTATTACATCGAGGTGACCAAAACTCACGTGAACAAGGTTCCCGACACCTGGATTCGTAAACAAACCCTTGTCAATGCGGAACGTTACATTACTCCCGAACTAAAAGAATATGAAGAAAAGATTCTCGGAGCCGAAGACCGGATTCAAGAATTGGAAAGCGATATATACAATACCTTGCTGGCAGCGGCAGCCTCTTATATCAAACCGATACAGTTGGATGCCCGCATCATCTCCCACATTGACGCGCTAATCTCGTTTGCCAACATAGCAGTCACGAACAATTACCATCGACCGGAGATCAACGAATCCTTCGTAATCGACATAAAAGGAGGACGCCACCCAGTCATTGAACGCCAGTTACCTCCGGGAGAAAACTACATCGCCAATGATCTCTACCTCGATAACGACAAGCAACAAATCATCATTATCACGGGACCCAACATGGCGGGTAAATCAGCGCTTTTACGCCAAACCGCACTTATCGTGATCATGGCAGAAGCCGGATGTTTTGTTCCTGCAGTGTCGGCAAAGATCGGGTATGTCGACAAAATTTTCACCCGTGTCGGGGCATCCGACAACATCTCTTTGGGAGAATCCACCTTCATGGTTGAGATGAACGAGGCGGCCAACATCCTGAACAACATTTCCGATCGAAGTCTTGTATTATTCGACGAACTTGGACGAGGCACCTCCACGTACGACGGTATTTCCATCGCTTGGGCCATTGTCGAGTTTTTACACGAAAACCCGAAAAGCAGGGCAAAAACCCTTTTCGCCACCCATTACCACGAACTGAACGAAATGGAACACACCTACTCGAAAATCAAGAATTTCAACGTGTCGGTAAAAGAGGTAAACAACAAAGTCGTATTCCTTCGCAAACTGGTAAAAGGAGGTTCCAACCACTCGTTCGGTATACAGGTCGGTAAAATGGCAGGCTTGCCGCAATCCGTCATCAAACGTTCATCTGAGATATTAAAGCAACTCGAAAACGACCGTAATTCAAGCGGAGCCATACAAAAGAATGTCGCTAAAATAGGAAACGAAAGAGAAGGCATTCAACTCAGTTTCTTCCAACTGGAAGACCCCGTGTTATTACAGATTCGAGATGAAATAGCCGGACTGGACATCAACAGCCTGACCCCGCTTGAAGCCTTGAACAAACTGAATGAGATAAAAAAGATAACGGGAATTTAATCTATAAATTCCCGTTACAAACAACTATTTATCTTCTAACCTTCTCAATCACAACATCCTCCACCGGTCTATCGAAAGAATTTGTTTTCACGGCAGCAATCTTATCCAGTACATCCAATCCTTCAATCACCTCCCCATACACCGTGTACTGTCCGTCCAAATGGGGCGTTCCGCCAACTGTAGTATAAGCCTGTTTTTGCGCCTCTGTTAACACTAACTCTTCATTCACGAACAGACTATCACATTCCCGGGTCAATTTCTCCGACAATTCATCCAAAGCCTCCGAATCATTAGCCTCCTGTAAACGGGCAAATTCATTCTTGTATTGATTCTTCAACCGCCCATACAACGCCATCTTACGCCTTTCATTGATGCTCTTTACCGTATTCTCTAACTGTTCCGGAGAATACACGTTTCCTTGAACGATATAGAACTGCGCCCCGCTAGACTTACGCTCCGGATTGGTGTCATCTCCTTCCCGTGCGGCAGCAAGCACCCCTTTCTTGTGGAAATACTCCGGTACGAACTCCGCATCGATCCGATAATCCACATCCCCCTCA
>ENA-UEYG01001655-UEYG01001655.1-human-gut-metagenome-genome-assembly--contig:-NODE-1655-length-15571-cov-4.063315_pt1 | contig 15571 bp, 9 predicted proteins | sample MGYA00242933_ERZ507934 | MGnify/ENA primary metagenome ERZ507934 (study PRJEB26167, sample SAMN06115527) | human gut metagenome | host: Homo sapiens | place: China:Zejiang | collected 2015-11-10... | reverse complement strand
TTCCTATCTTCTAATTAGTGTTCCCAAATGTGTTTTAAAATTTATAGGTACGGATTACATAGATTTCGCCGCAAGTTATAAAAAAACTGCGTAATCTCTGTAATCCGTACCTATAAATTTTAAAACAAATTTGGGAACACTAATGAGAAGATAAGTACGATCAGACCAGCTATCAGCACAGTTATAGTCATATTTGATACTCCTTTCCATTCCTTCAAAATGATTCCCCAAACATTACTGAAAGTTACATTCAATGCCATCAGTATACACCAGGAAAAAGCCAACAACACAGGACTTTCTGTCAAGAAACTTTTACCCATTTCCAATCCGAAGAATTGCATATACCACAACACACCTGCCAAGGCGCAGAACACCAGATTATTGCCCCACACTTTTCCTTTGGCATAGTCACCCATTGACTTATTAGCCACATTCTGTTGCAGACAATAAGCGGCATTCGTCAGAAATCCGCCAAGAGTAACCAGGAAGATTACCGGAAGACCGGCATAAAGCCCTTCCACTCCACCGGCTAGAGCCGCATTCTTGATAGGAGTTCCCGCATCCAACCCCAAGGCAAAGCAAGCGCTCATGACACCGGCCAGGAGGGCAACCAACAACCCCTTTGTCAGCGCAAAGTCTTTTACGGCAGCACGTTTTTCTTCTTCACTCATGTTTTGTGCACGCAAGCTACCGGCATAGCCGATAATAGCGATACCCGCCAATGTGATGCAAACACCCAACAACAGAATCAACCCGTTACCTTCAAATAAATTTGTGCCTGCAAAAAGAGCTGGAAGAAGAGTTCCGAAACCGGCACAAGTACCCAACGAGATACTCTGCCCTAGCGCAACCCCCAGATAACGCATGGAAAGTCCGAAAGTCAATCCTCCTACTCCCCACAATATACCATAAAAGATGCTCATACCGGCACCTCCCGCTCCCCACAAGTCGAGCAGACTGCCTCCTTGCGGTACGCCCAGCAGTGAGCCCAAGAATGGGAACACCAACCAGGCAAATACACCTTGTATCAACCAGAAGCTTTCCCAGCTCCACTCCTTTACCTTTTTAATAGGTACATATGAACTGGACTGGCAAAAGCTACCGATGGCTATAATCAACAAGCCGATTAAAATATCCATAACTTATCGTTTAGAAGTTACTTCGGCTTCGTACTTTTCGATTTCTGCGATGAAATCTTCACCTACAGGAACATTGTTCTTCAAGCAGAACATATCCCAAACTGCATTCCAAGGCAACGCTTTTTCTTCTTCAAGCAAAGCCAGACGCTGGAATCCCTGTCCGTTTGCTTCGTATTCACGCAATTTCGCAATCGGTTCGAGCAAAGCACGGGTCATACATTTCTGTGCGGCACGGCTGCCGATCACGTATGCACCGATACGGTTAATGGAAGCGTCGAAATAGTCAAGACCATAATGTACACGATCCAAAGCACCGCAACGAACGATTTCGCTGAACAGTTCCATAGTCGGATCATCCATGATAGTAACGTGGTCTGAATCCCAACGAACCGGACGGCTTACGTGCAACATCAATTCGGGAACATAAAGCAACAATGAAGATACTTTATCAGCTACGCTTTCTGTCGGGTGGAAGTGACCGGTATCCAAAGTGATCATCTTATTGCGAGAAGCACCGTAACCGATATAGAAATCGTTGGAACCTACCGTATAGCTTTCCAGACCGATACCGAACACCTTAGATTCGATGCAATCCTTCATATTCTTATATTCTGTAGCGAAGATCTGATCCAAAGAATCTTTCAGCAACGCACGATACTTCATACGGTTTACAGTGATATCCTTGCTTCCGTCATGTACCCAAAGGTTCATAATACACGGATCACCCTGCGCCTTACCCATTTCCTCCGCAACAGCACGACAGCGTTTGGTATGTTCAATCCAGAACTGACGGATACCTTCATCAGGGTTGGAGAGTGACAAATCGCCCGATTTCGGATGAGAGAAAGAAGTAGAGTTGAAGTCAAGCTTCATGTTATGTTCCTTACCCCATTCAATCCAACTCTTGAAGTGTTCCGGTTCTACCTGATCGCGGTCAACCACCTTGCCTTGGAAATCTCCGTATATCTCATGCAAGTTCAAGCGGTGAGTACCCGGAATATAAGAAGCGGCTTTCAAGATGTCGGCACGCAACTCATCAATGTTACGAGCTTTGCCCGGATAATTACCGGTTGCCTGGATACCTCCGGTCAATGAACCGGCCTGTACTTCAAATCCTGCAACGTCATCAGCCTGCCAGCAGTGAAGTGACAGATGAAAATCCTGCATGGTTTTCAATACTTGTTCGGTGTCCACACCTACTGCTGCATAACGTTCCACAGCAATCTCATACGCTTTCTGAATCAGTTCTTCTTTTTTCATGATATTCTATTAGTTTTAAAAATGATTATTCTGTCGATCGTTCTATTTATTTCCGAACGCAATTTTTAAAATGGATATAAGCCGCGTCCCAAACTTCCGTATCTTGCGGCTGATAAGTTTTCAACGGGATAGAGCGGTTGATTAACTGGCGCATACCGGCAACATCCGTTGCTTCACCTGCTGCCATTGCCTGAATCATCACATTACCGATGGCTGTTGCTTCAGATGGACCGGCTACCACAGGAATTCCTATCGCATTGGCAGTAAACTGGTTCAGCAAATCATTCCGGCTACCTCCGCCAATCACGTGCAATGTTTCAATCGGACGGGGAGAAAGTGAACGCAAATTCTCCAACACCTGGCGATAACGCAAAGCCAAACTTTCAAAGATGCAACGCACTACTTGTCCGCGTTTCTCGGGAACCGACTGTCCGGTAGCCCGGCAATATTCTGTAATAGCTTTTTCCATGTCCGCAGGATTCGCGAAACAGTCATCATCCGGATTAATCAGACTACGGAACGGTTCACAAGCATCCGCCTCACTGATTAATTCAGGATAACTTGTATCTCCCCAATTCAGACGGCAACGTTCCAGCAACCACATTCCACAGATATTCTTCAATAGACGGATAGTTCCTTCCACACCACCTTCATTGGTAAAGTTCAACGCTTCCGTTTCAGCATTAATCACCGGAGCATCCGTTTCAACTCCCATCAGTGACCAGGTTCCGCTACTCAAATAAGCAAAGTTGCGATCCAATGCCGGAACGGCAGCAACAGCAGAACCGGTATCATGGCCGGCTACCGCAATCACAGGAATTGCACCCAGTCCGGTTATCTTTTGCACTTCTTCCGTCAATACTCCCACCTTTTCACCCGGGAATACAAAACGGCCGAAATTCTTCTCACTCAATCCTACCGCTTTCAGCAACTCCGGCTCCAAACGTCGTGTCTGTGCATTCACCAGCTGGGCTGTCGAAGCAATCGTATATTCCGTCACCATCTCTCCGGTAAGCATATAACTCAACGCATCCGGCATAAACAGAATTTTATCTGCCGCCTCCAACGCACTGTCGTGATTGCGACGTAAAGTATCTAATTGGAAAAGTGAATTAAAATTCATAATCTGAATACCCGTTTTACCATACACTTTGCTACGGGAAATACGGGAGAAAAGAGCCTCCGGTGCTCCTACTGTATGCGGGTCACGATATGCATAAGGCTGGCGAAGCAAGTTACCGTCTTTTCCGACACATACAAAATCCACTCCCCAGGTATCGATACCGATAGAAGCAATGGACTCTCCACGGTGAGCAACCAACTTCAACCCGTCAAGAATATGACGATATAATGCATAAATATCCCAATAGAAATGTCCACCTACTTCAACCAGGTGGTTAGGAAAGCGATTAATCTCTTCCAGATTTAATCCGCCTTCAATGAAAGTTCCTAAGATTGTACGGCCGCTCGTTGCGCCCAGGTCGACTGCAAAAAAGTTCTGTTTCATGGTATTCTGTACTATATATTTAAGGTATCCATTTACCTACATGGCAAAGATAGGCGATTCCTTCCTCCTGTCCCTTACGCATTTTGATTGAAAGGGTATACATTTTGACACAAAAGACAAAAGACACAATACAATTGCAAATATAAACAGATTCACATTTTCCCTACACCTCTGTATAGGTACTAATAAACGGTATAAAGCCATCTTTGCTAAATGGATTTATACCGTTTACAATATATAAAATACCTATTTTATGATGAAATGATTAAGATCTACTTTCTTTTTACTATAATATGAGTTGTTACACGACGTTGTCCATAGTGGTTAAAGACTCCATTATCAGTAGGATAATTGACAACATCTGTTTTTGCCGCTCCTTTCCCCTTCACATACATAGTAGTAGATCCACCACCATCCATATTAAGTGCATATTGAGGATTGAAATGCTTTTTGAGGAATAAGGTTACTTCTTTTGCGCTCATACCTTCCGCCTTACCAGCCCAGCGCCCATCAATAGTGACTAACAACAAATCTTTATCCTCTGTCACAGCAACCACCGTACGAGGATGACGTACTCCTTGATGTCTGCGATAATCTTCATAGTCAAAAGACTCCAATTGTTCCATAGTATAATTACCAACAAAAGTTTCACCTAACGGATTGTAATCGTCAATCAGTGTGGGGGCACTAGCTAACAAATACTTTGCAGAATGTTGTTTATATGTATCAATTGCAGCCTTTCCATTTCTGCCGCCATATATAATTCCAATATCAGATTTTCCATCCGAATAAAGCGCACCATCATGTTTCCAGTATCGTAAATGTCCCTCCGGTAGTGTCACTTCAGAGATATTAGTTCCATTGATACGAATATAAATAGCTTCCTGTTCATACCCACCATTAATACCACCAATAGCCCCACGTACTTGTGCTGTAGTTGAAAGAGAATCTCCATTATTATATGTAAATTCAACTTTGTACTTATTGGAAAGTAAATCAATTTCCAGCACATTTACAATCTGTTGAGCCTTACTCACATCGTCATACCGTTCATAGTTATAATAAATAAAACCATCATCGATAGAATCAATTTTCCATTCATCTTGGACATTCTTCTGTAGAGTCGGAACTTTTACAACGGAAGGGTTGTCCGGTTCGTCCGGTTCATTTGGTGTTACCGGCTCTGTAACATCCGGTGTTTTGGGGTCATCATTGATCCCATCACTTCCACAAGCGACAACTAGACAAAAAAATACGGATAAAAAAGCAATTGTTAACTTCGTAAACTTCATAATATAATTTTTTAAATAAACATATAGATTCCCTATTCGTATCATTACTTATCATTAAAAGATGTCAATAATGGAGTTACGCCTGAAAGATCCCATATATCTGTAGACCAACCTATTTTCTTAGCAGCATCTACACTATTTTCCGTAGTAATACCATGGCAAATTGCAGTTTTATTGTTACCCCAATCATAAGTTCCGGCAGTATTAGCATCGGCCCCCGTCATACCTTTGTTGGGTCCCCATGCGATAATCATATCTTTTTTCGCATAACAATCCGTAGCCTTCGTATAGGTATTTGACTGCCATCCAATAACACGTCCTGATACAGGTTCACCATCAATCTGTTCATTCCAAGCGATACAACCTTTTATTGTAGGATTATTGCCATTAAGTCCTCCGGCAATACCACCTGCATTTCCTGTACTATAAAGAGTTCCTGTCGCAAAACAGTTTTCAACAACTACAGCATTCCTTGGTTCAGCAACAATACCACCGGCACGAGAAGACCCGATTACTTTTACATCTGCATAACAATTCCGTACAGTACCTTTAGCAAAAATGCCACCAATACCACCCACTTGCTGTATGCCACTTACAGTACCAGACACATATACATTTTCAATCAAACACTCCAAAGCATTTGTTCCCAAATAACCGGCAACAATACCCGTACAAGAAGAACCATATCCAATAACTTCCGCATTTTCAAAGCGCACATTACGACATGAACCATTCATTACCCCAAAGAAACTGGCGTACCGAGAACTGATCTCACAATGTAAATTTCTAATCGTATGTCCCTTACCATCAAAATGAATCTTTATATCAAAACGGTCAACAGGCTCACCCGTATTCAGCGGTTTCCAGTCAATGCCAGTCATATCAACATCATTCGTCATTTCGAAATAATAAGTTTTATCAAGTTCTACAACAGACATCATGTTCCTCATATGATTCCTATTGCTAATCAAATAAGGATTATCAACCGTTCCATCACCACCGTCAAATAAAGAAGAAGCTGCAACATAGATCACAGTAGACACTGTACCTTCGCCTTCATGATCATACTGTCCATTTCCAACCGGATGATTCACTACGCCTTTACCTGATGTCCATAGCGTGGAAGAACTTCCGTCAGCCAAACAAACCGCATTCTTCATCCCCAATGTTTTGGCAATAAAAGCTGCCTCCTCAAGTGTTGCACCATCAGCATTTCCCGTTATAGCACCATCAATAGTAAGCAGCATCATTTTTCCCTGAGCAGTTATCCCAATCACAGACCGAGCCATACGTTGTGTATAAATAGCATCTTGAGGAAACGAACACACTTTCCCTTCCATAAGTAACATTGGACCTGATGCTAAAGCTGATTCATATTCATCTTCCACATCCGTATAATCTGAAAACGTACAAGACTTCACATCTACAGAACCTTCCGCATCAATAGCAATCACTCCGTTCACTTTACTGGCAGATTCGATCGTAGACGCAACCTTCACCACCTTATCCACCATAGTAAATGTAGACGGATTTCCGGAAATAGAATAACTGCCATTGATAGCAAACAATGCTTTTTTATCTTTAGCAATCATACTAGTTTTGGCAGGAGTATCACATACAGCAACTCTGGTAGAAAACATAGTCGTCGGATATACCACATAAGAAACGCTTTGGGTAGTCCCCCACATGCTCGCTTGTGCCGTACAAACAGCTGCCCCGTTACCTAAATCCGTTTTTTCCCAAGATGCTCTCATAAGAGCCAATGAATCCACATCCCATTTAATTTCTTGGTTGAAATCTTTTTTCAACATTTCGCTATAATCTGAATTATCTCCAGAGTCACTACAACTATAGACTAACGCCAATAGAAAAGACATATATAAATATTTCATTTTCATTATTTTCTCCATTTAAAATTAAAAAATAAGTCCATCATTCCAACCCGGGTTCTGCGTTAATGCTCCCTTTGTTAAAACACGATCCTTTGTTGGTATCGGGTACAAGTAATCCTTGTCCTCATTCCATACTCTTTTGATACTTTGATGAATAATCAAATTACCACTTGTCTCATGATCCAAGCTAAGTTCACCACCTATCTCAAACTGATCTACACAAGAAGAGTTTCCTTTATCAGTACTCAAATACAGATAAACATCATTCGTTCCATCACCGTCCAAATCATATTCACCCGGACCGGGAAAATAAATACCAAGAAATGGTTTTTCAAATATTTTACCTTCCTTCCAACGCATGATATCATAATATCTAAAGCCTTCCATTACCAGTTCTATAGCGCGTTCACGTCTAATTTCAAGGATAATCCCCTGATTATCGTCACTTTCCACGTGCGGATACCACTCCTTCAAATAAGGGTCCGGATTAGCATTTGCTGTTGCCATTAATAAATTCGGCATATTTACACGAGCCCTTAGCTTATTAATTGTTTTATTCAAATCATCCTGAGTCAATGTCCCCAATTCTGCTTTTGCTTCCGCACAATTCAAATAAACTTCGGCTGTACGAAACAATGGCAAATCAGATTCAGAAGACATATCATATTTAACTCGACAATCGTACTTCTTCAGATGATACCCTAATTTTGCCAACTTAAAGTTTGGCAGATATTTTTTCCCGTCATCACGTACATATCCTGCTGCACGAATCGTTTGTGTTAGACGCGGATCACGGTTTTTCATCTCTTCCACAAATCCAATAGTCTCATAATTACTCTTATCTGTAAAACGAGAACCATCTTTCATCAGATAAGAATTAACAAAACGCTTTGTCACACCTGAATTTGCCTCACCAGGAGAATTGCAAAATGCCTGTACAATATTAGTCAATCCCAAAGCTGCATTGTAATCTTTCGCCAGGATTATTTCCGTGGGTTCAGCATTCAAAGAGCCAAATAAATTGAAATAAGGGGTAGAACCTGCCGTATAAACTGTATAACCACTCTCATTGATAAAGATATCCGATGCGGATGCACATTCACGAAGATACTTTTCCCAATCATTCAAACCATGATACTTTCGAAATGTACCTTCAAACAAACAAATTCTGGATTTTAAAGCCAAAGCAGTCCAACGAGTCACCCGGTATACATCTTTTTGTTTTCTCAAATTATCAATCGCGAAATCAATGTCCTCCAATACTTTCCCCATTACAAACTCACGAGAATCTCTAGGTTTACTCAAAGCTTCCGTATCAGCACTTCCAATCACATAATCATACCATGGCACATCTCCAAAACGCCTCACCTTTACAAAATAAAAATAAGCTCTAAAAAAACGTGCCAAACCTTCATAATGATTCCGTACTTCCTCATTCTGGCAACGATAAATGTTCTCCAGGCAGAAATTAATATCACGAAGGGCTCCCCAACCCCAACCATCGAAATTAGAATCTGTTTCAGGTATAGTGCGTTGCCCGCTAATCGCTTTTTCCAAGATAGGCTGAATAATTACATCACCGTAATCTTTAAACTCACCTGTCAAAGCATCCTTCTCTGTTGTATAGTAGCGGTGATATGCACCGACTGAGGTAATTTCCGCTTCTTCATAAGCCTCAAGATCATCTTTACATGAGGAAACAAATGGCAGGCACAACAGTACAAGCAACCATTTTATGTCTGATAATTTAATTCTATTCATTGTTCTTGTTTCATTGATTAATAATTCGAATATTGGTTATCATTTTACCACAGAGGATTTTGGTCCTTCTCTGTTATAGCAGAGTTTGCATTAATCAAACTTTGCGGAATAGGATACAAATAGCGTTTCTTAGAAAAAGTACGGTCGGCATTTCCATATCCTTGTGTACCGATAAACATACGATGACGGTCACTGCTAATTTCAATAAATGTAGCCGGAGTACGCAATTCTTTGATGACTTCACTTCCGGAGGGTTGTCCGTCGTTTGCTTCTTCACCATATTTGCCCCAACGCAACAAAGACCAATAATAGTCGCCTTCCATTGGCAATTCTACATGACGCTCAATCTTATAATCTTTCCATGCCTCAACCAACGTGGATGCTTCGGATTCCGGCAAACCACCATGTACAGTGCGAGTCTGATTGAAAGTAGCTACTGCTTCTGACAGTTTTGAAGGGTCACTCTTTGCCAGACAAAGAAGGGCTTCAGCCTTATTCAACAGCGCACGTCCGTACCGGAAAATTACATAATGATAATCCGTAGGCACATCAACAAATATACGCCAGTCATTAATGTAGACACCTTTGCGCCACAAGTAATTGGTAGACCCCATTTCAGCGGTTCCCGGAGCCTCACCCAAACTACAACGTTGCAAGTTACCGGTCTTATGCATTGTGACTAATTCCCCATAATATTCACAGGAGTCCTGTACGATTGTCGCATAAAAACGTTTGTCGCGATGCGTATACATAAAATCATTAATACGGGTATCACGCCCTTTATCTTTCGTTTCATAAGCCAGAGAGTGTTCATCCAATTCATCAGCATTCACAGCCAGATCTCTTACAGCATCATTAGAAATGACATTGGTATTATTCACAAACTGGGAAGTCGTATTCCACTTTTTAGCTTCATTTGTCAGTTGGTCAATAACCAGATAATCATCTACCAAATTCTGGGAAGGCGAATGTTCCAGCCAGCACTCAAAGACCCAGTCTTTTTTAAACAAAGGACCACGTCCCAACTTTTTTAGATTATCATTTCCCTGATTAGGAATGACAGTCTGCATATAAGTATCACCGCCATTTGTATTTTCTTTACTGAAATATCTGGCTAAAATAATCTCCGTTGAAGAATAAGAGTTCTCCTGATTGAACATGCCACCATAATTGGCGTCCAAAGAATAACCTTGGATAGCATCTACCGCTACTACCGCTTGTTCCCATAATGTCTTCTTTCGTGTAGCATCCGTAGTGTAAGCAGCAGCCGTCAGACAGACTTCCGACTTCAAAGCCCGGGCCGCATTAGCATTGGCACGCCCGGCAGGATATTCCTCCGGAAGTCCTGCTATGGCATCATCCAAATCACTCAATATCAAATCATACGTCCGGTCAATAGATTCAGTGAGGGGCAAATTAAATTCATCGTCTACTTGCAATACCCTGTCTACCCAAATCACACGTCCACAATGTTTCGCCTGATAATAGTAGATCATAGCCCGAAGCATTTTTCCCTCGGCAACCAGTTCTTTTTTATCCAAATCGGATAAAGCAGTAGAGGCGGAAGCCTGTTCAATAATCAAGTTACACCGACGGATAATACTAAATTTATTAAAACCGAAATCATGTTCCCGATTTATCAGGTCACGTGCCTCTCCCGGACAACTTTGGCGTAGAATTGTATTTAGTGTTATCTGATCGTCTCCCCAAAAATCGTGGTATAATCCCAAAATATCAGGATATGTGCGTAGTACGAATGCATCGGCAGTAGACCGACTCCCCCAAACCAATTCTTCCGAATAAGTTTCCGTAGGTTTCGTATCTAAAAAATGTTCACAACTTTGCAGTGTTAACATCCCTCCTAAAAGTGCAGGAACTATATATTTCATTATTTTCATATTCTGTGTTTTTAAAGTTATTAGAATCCAATGTTAAAACTAATCGAATATACCCTGCTGACAGGATAAGTATATAAATTAGTATTTCCAATCTCCGGATCAATATCGTATTTATTCGATTCGCTGAAAGTCAACAAGTTATATCCACTCAGAGAGACATCACATTTCGTGATCCATGGAACTCTCTTCAATACTTTATGTTTCAGATCATAACCGATATTCAAACTCTTCAGACGAATATAGCCAGTATTAACCAACCAGAAATCAGATGAACCATAATTGTTGCTTCCATTATATTTAGAAGTACTCCGTAGACGAGGGAACTTGGCATTCCGATTATCCGGTGTCCAAACGTCTCTCTGGAAATCATAAATCACTGACAAATAGCCATAATCGGAACCTTGACCTTGCAGCTTGTCTCCAAAATAGAAATCTTTGGACGTAGCTCCTTGCCACAACATATTCATGAACCAGCCCTTATAATTAAGATCTATACTTATACCATACTGTCCGCGAGGAGAAGAATTTTTACCGATACGATGTTGGTCATTTCCGTCAATTATACCATCTCCATTGAAATCATAATATTTAATATCACCAGCGCCCAAGTTTACCGAGTTTTGCCGTTTGGGCGAGTTCATCACATCTTCCTGACTTTGATAATATCCCAAAGATTCATATCCGATTCCCCAATATCCTTTGGCATGAGTAGTACGTTTATAAGGATTCTTCAAGTCTGTTTCTGCTTCGTACGGATTATTCATCCAGAATGAATCAAAATAGGTAAAATTAGCACCTATCGCATATTCAAAATCACCTCTCTTTTCTTTCCACTGTACAATGAATTCACCTCCTTGACGAATACTTTCACCGTTAGACTTTACTTGTGGCAATGAGGTTCCTAACGGATCAGTATATGCCACATTAGAAGGAGAAGTCAGATATCCTTTTGTAGACATACGGAAATATTCGACAGAACCGGACAAGCGATTATCTAAAGAAGCAAAGTCTAATCCGACATTTGTACTGCGAGTTGTATACCAAGAAATATCTTTGCTAACCAAGTTACCTTCAGAAAAACCCGGATAAAATTTACCTCCTAACAAATATCCGCGTTCATCCAAATTATAAGACTGTAAGTATGAATAAGCAGAAATATCATCCAGACCAATCTCTCCATAAGAAGCCCTAATCTTAAACAGATCAAGAATATGGCGATCTTTCAAATTTTTCCAGAACGATTCTTCAGAGATTACCCATGCCGCCGAACCTGCATAAAAGACTCCCCAACGTTTTCCTTTCGGGAAATTGTCACTGCCGTCATAACGCATACTACCTTCTACCACATATTTACTTGCATAATCATACTTTAAATGAGCCACTAGACCGGCACGTGCACGTGTCCCCTCAGCAGAGGAGTTTGTAGCCGTAGCAACAGGCCCCGGATTGATCTGATCTACATCCAACAAGTATTCTTTGCGTCCCAGAGTTGCATTATCATACATATATTTATTTGCCTCAATACCGGCCGTAGCACTAACAGTATGCACAACATTAAAAGTACGGTCGTAATTTGCAAAAGCTTGTACGGTGTACTCTGACATATTCCAATAATTCTTTTCTAAAGACGGCTTGCTTGGAGTATTCGGATTTCCGTCCCAATCATACATAACCGGAGATTTCTTCCAATCCTTCTGACGGTCGGCTGTCAGACGATAATTTCCTAACGCTTTCAATCTTAGTCCTGCTACCCAAGGTACCGTCCATTCCAATCCCATATTGGCCTTAACCGTAGCAATCTCTCCCTTGCTATATCCCGCTTCCGGAGAAATCTCCGCCAACGGGTTATCCGGGATATTATTCAATTGCCCATATTGGTTATACGCATTTTCCCAAGGCAATTTATTCTGGATATGACTCCAGACACTACCATAATCACCTCCCGTAGTACTCAACGGCTCCCGGCTTTTTGTCAGATATCCTTCAATTCCTGAAGTTACTTTAACGCCTACTTCCTTAAAAGCTGCAATCAGGTTGGTACGGTAATTATAGCGTTGGAGATTATTGGTATTATTCTTATAGATAGACTGCTGGTCATAATATGAGAATGATGTATATGCTTTTACTTTTTCACTACCACCGGTCACAGTCAGTGTATGACGTTGTTCAGGAGCAAATGTATTCATAGCCAACTTCTGCCAGTCCACGTTAGGGTAATGATGAGGATCAGAACCGTTCGCAAAAAGTTCCATTTCTTCCGCATTAAAACGTTCTTTCATACCGTCATTTGCCAACCCCTGGTTCAGATAATAAGCGGCATCATACGAATTCAATTTATCAGGCATAATTGTAGGTTGACTCAAATTGTAGTTGAAACTATAATTGATACTCATTTTACCAGCTTTACCCTGCTTAGTTACCACCATGATAATGCCATTTGCAGCACGTGCACCATATACGGCAGTAGAAGCCGCATCTTTCAGCACAGACATCTGTTCCACATCTTCAGGATTTAAATTCCGGAAATCACGTTCTTCACAGATAACATCATCGATAACAAACAATGGAGTAGCACCACCACGAATGGATATAGAAGAATAGTTATTAATACCACCTCCGGATGTATTCACGATCAATCCCGGAGCACGGCCGGCAAGGCTCTGTGTTATATTAGCCGTAGGTACTTTAGCTATATCTTCAGCATTCACACTGGCAATAGCGGCAGTAGTCTTGCGCTTGGAAGTCGTGCCATACCCCACAACAATCACTTCGTCCAACGCCTTAGTATCTTCTTCCATATAGATACTAATATGTTTCTCCTTACCGACAACAACCGTTTTCGTCCGATATCCGATAAACGATATTTCAATGACAGATTTTGCCGGAAGCTCCAATTTAAACTTTCCTTCCAGATCAGTAATGGTACCAATAGTTGTATTCTGTACTTTTACAGAAGCACCGATTATCGGTTCTCCCGCTTCGTCAAGCACCACACCGGTAATGTTTTCCATTCTTTTACTTTGTTGCTGTACACTTACCTCGTTTAAGGATTTTTCCGTTTTTGTCAAAACAATATGAGTTCCCTCCATTTGATAGGCAACGTCCTTTCCAGCAAACAACTTAGCTAAAACGCTATTAACCGCCTTTGCATTCACATTAATCGAAACCGGACGTTTCACATTAATGTCGTTGGAATAAATAAACAGATAATTAGTTTGATTTTCTATTTCATTCAGCACATCCAGAAGTGTCACATTACTTCTTTTAATAGTAACTTTCGCCGTCTGAGAATTTACATTATCGGCTAAAGCACAGAACGAACAGAAGAACAATAAGAATGTAGTTATTCGCATAGCTCTATAAAATAGGTTAACATGGGGATTTTTTAGCTTATAATCGTCCCCGATTGATTTATTTTTCATATTTTTACGATTAGATTTTATTAAAAGTTTTTTCACTCTCGGGTGAGAAAATTTATCTCACGATCGGCAGGTATTGGTAGTACTTGCCGATTTCGTTTTCAGACTTCTTCTATTTATTTACATAGGCATTCATTTTATAGTTGGACAAATTATTTCAGATAAATCACATTAGCTTCATCATCCCTCCGGAATGAGAAACCGACCTCTCTTTGAAGTACCCGTAATGCGTAATCTACTCCGTCAATCAGCCTGAACTTTCCATTCAGTTTTGGGTTTGCAATTTGTGGATTCTATTTCACAAAACGGATATCATAATAGATCTCAAATTGTTTCAGAACATCATCAAAAGATAGGTTCTTAAAACAATAAAGCCCGTCACGCCAACGGTAAGTATCCATATCATCAATCTGCTTACGAGTGAGAAGACCGTTTTCCAATACAGCCTTATCTTTGGGATAGAGTGTCATATCTTCATAAGCAGTATGCACCTTCACTTTACCTTCTATCAAAGAAGTTTCAAAAACATCTGTTGTCGCATAAGCGCTTATGTAAAACTTAGTTCCTAATACTTCTACATCACCCTTAGTCGTTTTAACAATAAATGGTTTCTCTTTATTCTTACTCACTTCAAAATAGGCTTCGCCGTCCACTTTTACTATTCTTTGATCGGACACTTTAAAGCTTTGCGGATACTCCATTTTGGTTTTAGCATTCAACCAAACCTTTGTTCCATCAGACAATGTCAAGTGAACACGCTGTCCCTGGGGGACAGTAACTGTATTCATCACTTCGTCTCTAAAAGATTGTTGCAAGAAATATGTAGTCGTAATGATAGTAAGTATCACAATCGCTGCAATACCGGAAAGAGTAGCCACCACTTTATGCCATGGAATATAGAATCGGGGGCGGCTCTTTTCGTAAGACGGATCCCCGTGAAGCAAAATAGCATCAAAAAGTTGACGTTCACGGAAAAACTCGCGACGATGTTCGTCGCATTCATCTATCCAAAGACGAATTTTCTTTTCTTCCTCAAGCGTCGTTTCTTTATTGAAAAAACGAAATAAAAGTTCTCTGTCCAAATTCATCGTCAACTTATATAAAATGACACATTATACCATTGCCTTTTATAGTAAAGCACACAACGAAAAAGAATCCCTAGTTAATAGATGTGAAAAATTAATGATAGATAAGATAAATCAAAAGAGGCAGGAAGTCTTTCAATATTTTTTTTAAAGATTCTGTCGCCTTATTCATATGGTATTCAACTCCCTTGACGGACATATTCATCTCTGAAGCAATCTCACGATAACTCTTTTCTTCAAAGCGCCGCATAATAAAGACTCTTCTTGTTTTTTCCGGCAATTTACTTAACGCATGCTCCACCAACACCACTTTTTTCT
>ENA-UEYG01001652-UEYG01001652.1-human-gut-metagenome-genome-assembly--contig:-NODE-1652-length-15612-cov-6.444158_pt1 | contig 15612 bp, 10 predicted proteins | sample MGYA00242933_ERZ507934 | MGnify/ENA primary metagenome ERZ507934 (study PRJEB26167, sample SAMN06115527) | human gut metagenome | host: Homo sapiens | place: China:Zejiang | collected 2015-11-10... | reverse complement strand
TATGACGGTTATCTCCCATCATCCAGTAATAATTCATCTTAAAGGTATAACTATCCGCTACCTCACCGTTGATATAAATAACAGAATCTTTTACCTGTAAATCGTTTTCTTCGTAAGTACCGATGATCCTTGCATACAAAGGCAAGGTCTTCATATTCAACTCCACTTTATCTCCTTTTTTAGGCACATACAAAGGTCCGAAATTATCTACATTCCAAGGATAATTCAAGGTATCGAAAGGAAAAATATCCGGATTAGGGCTCACCTCTTTGGTTCGGTTAATTTCGACCACATTGGGGAATTTTTTCAATTTCTCCACCATTTCCAAGGTCAACGGGAAATAGTTCACTGTAGAAGGAATACCGATATCTTCCAGCGACAATCCGATATCCTGAAGTTTCATCCGATTCAAGGGGGTACCATTGGTTCTCACCTCATACCTGTACTGCAGGTTTTCAGGATTATCGGACATTTTTCCATTGACATACAACTGAGCGTCTTTCAACTCCAGAATATCCCCGGGCATTCCGACGCCCCGTTTGATATAATTCTCCCGCTTATCGACAGGGCGGGTAGTGATCTCAAATCGTTCCCACATTTTTTCTCTCACCAGCTTCTCGGCCTGTTCCCGGGATAATCCGGGATCCTGTGCCTGAAAAATCCGGGCATTCGTACGAATCTGGCTATAATAATCGGGATTTTCAGATCCTACGATCAAGGTATCTCCGGCCGGAAAATTAAATACGATAATATCGTTTCGTTTGATTTCAGTCGTCCCCGCAATCCGTTTGTAGGGCCATTGAATGGCTTCCGAATAAGCTTTTGTCTTTTGGGTAAAAGGCAGCGTATGGTGTGTGAAAGGAACGGCTAAAGGGGTATTAGGCAACTTAGGTCCGTAGGCTACTTTGCTGACAAACAGGTAATCACCCACCAACATACTCTTCTCCATAGAGGAAGTCGGAATCGTATAGGCTTCAAAAAAGAACATACGGATCAAGGTAGCTGCCACGACCGCAAAAATCAAAGCATCGATCCATTCAACCGTTTTGGTTTGTTTCTCTACGCCTTTCTTTTTCCAAAACGCCCAATGTACTTTCTTTGTGATGTAGATATCGAAAATCACCGGCACCAGGATCAACAACCACCAGCTCCCAACCCAATAAGCCCACAACAGGTAGATAATCAGGACAAGGCTGAATTTAAACCATTTATTCGTCAAAATATTTTTCATATGATAATTATTTTCCCCATTAAAATTTCAACATATCTTCCATTCCCAACACACCGTTTTTCCCTTTCAGAAATTCAGCAGCCAGCACAGCTCCCCGGGCAAAACCTTCACGTGATACAGCCGAATGCCGGATTTCTATTTCGTCGACCTCCGATTTATAAGTTACAGCATGAATCCCGGGCACTTCACCGATACGCCTGGCCGTTACAGGCAATACATCTGCCGGCATTTGTCTCCCTTCGTTCAATTGCCAGGAACGATAACCGTCGTGGTTACCTAAAATGCCTTCGGACCAGATAAGATCGAGTTCTTCGTTTTGAAACGGCAGATTGTCCATTGAGCCGACAATGCCTTTTAGTCTGTTTTCGCAATGGGTATTTGCTGCATTTCTGTTGAAGATCTCTATAAAATCGGGGAAAAGGTCGATGCCTGTAATCTGTCCTTTTGTATAGTTAGCTAATACCATTGTCTGTCCGCCTGTACCGCAGCCAATATCGGCGATTTTGGCTTCGTCAGACAGTTCGTTGATGAAACTTACGGCTTTTTGTGTGACTTCGGGACTTCCGGGACCTTGGCGTTCTAATAACTTGAAGTAATTACATATCATTGTGAAATCGAAATCGTGGATTGATTTTAAATCGTTACTCATTGTTTTTTAATGTTTTAGGTGTACGCCAAATGAATGCATACAATGATGCCCGGCTCATTCGACTATACAAATTGTTTTAAAATTCAGATAATAGAATATAACTCTGACATGACTATGTCAGAGAAAACATAAGGGATAATCTGTAGTGAGAGGAAGACTAACAGATTATTTACAGAACGGAATCCTTACGGAATGAAAATGAGTTAAACATCCAATTTTTCTTTTAGTTTGTGGCAAAGATAGGGTTTTAGCTGTAAAACTCAATGATAACTTGGTTGAAAAAAGACTGTAAACTTGCATTTTAGCAAGAATAGTCAAATAGGAATCTCTTTATATATCCGGTTGCATGGATGAGATTGATCGCCCAAATTGATTGAAACTACATTTTTTTGAGTTATTTTTGTCGAATATTAAATACAAATCTCTTATTTAATGTATGATACCGATGAAAAGCAAATTATTACTCACATGTACCATCCTGTTTTTCTGTTCCTCTTTTCTGTGCGGACAGAATCAATCTTCTAAAGTGGCAAACTCTGTTGAAACGAATAATGGATGCATCCGGCACCCGTGGCAAGGAAAAAGAGTGGGATATTTGGGAGACTCTATTACAGATCCCAACTGTCATGGCGACAAGATAAAGAAATACTGGGATTTTCTGCAGGAATGGCTGGGAATCACTCCTTATGTATATGGTATCAGTGGCAGGCAATGGAATGATGTGCCCCGGCAAGCCGAGCAACTGAAGAAAGAACACGGTGGAGAAGTAGATGCTATCGTGATTTTGATGGGTACGAATGATTTTAATGACGGTGTACCTATTGGAGAATGGTTTACGGAAACAGAAGAACAAGTGATGGCAGCCCGTGGGCAAACCCAAAAGCTGGAAACCCGTAAGAAACGCACTCCTATAATGGATGGAAGCACGTATAAGGGACGTATAAACATAGGAATCAATAGACTGAAACAACTCTTCCCGGACAAGCAGATTGTGTTGCTGACCCCGTTGCACCGTTCACTGGCCAATTTTGGAGAAACGAATGTGCAACCGGATGAAAACTACCAGAACAGTTGTGGCGAATATGTGGATGCCTACGTGCAGGCTGTTAAAGAAGCCGGCAATGTGTGGGGAGTTCCCGTGATTGATTTTAATGCGGTAACCGGATTGAATCCGATGGTGGAAGAACAACTGATTTATTTCTACGATGCGGGATATGACCGTTTGCATCCCAGCACGAAAGGACAGATACGCATGGCACGAACGCTGATGTATCAGTTGTTTGCGTTGCCTGCTACATTTTAAATAGGTCGGACAGAATTCTATGAAATTGTACACTATTCTATAGCACATTTTCTACAAACTTGTAATTTTGTCTTCTATAAATAATAGAACCTATGAGACATAAACTTCTGTTTTCTTTTTTCATCTTTTTGATAGTTGCTTTACCGATTCGTAGTAAGGATTTTGTTTTGACTTCCGGTCAAACAGTTGTCATCGCTTGCAGCCCTTCTGAAGAACTGGTTGTACGAACCGCATTGGAAATGCTGGGGCGTGATATTCAGACAGTATTGTCGTCGACTACCCAAGCGAATGAGAAAACAGGTGAAATTGTGATAGGAACGGTGGGGCAGAGTGAGCTTATCAGCCGGACCGGCATAGATGTTTCTGCGCTAAAAGGCAAGAAGCAGGCTTTTCTATTATCTGTTTCTCCGGAGGGTAAATTGATCGTAGCCGGCAGTGACAAACATGGTACGGCTTATGGAATACTCGAAATATCCCGTTTGTTAGGTGTCTCTCCCTGGGAATGGTGGGCGGACGTAACTCCGGAAAAGAAGAAACTTTTTAAGCTATCTTCCAAATTCCAAAGTCTTCAGGCTCCTTCGGTGGAATATCGGGGTATATTTATTAATGATGAAGACTGGGGCTTGATGCCATGGAGCAGTCGGACCTATGAACCTTCAAAAGTGAAAGGTGAGATAGGCCCGCGTACCAACGAGCGTATTTTTGAACTCTTACTTCGTCTGCGTGCCAACACCTATTGGCCTGCAATGCACGAATGTACACTTCCTTTCTTCCTGACCAAAGGCAATCGGGAAGCTGCCAAGAAATATGGAATCTTCATCGGTGCTTCCCATTGCGAACCGATGGCTTGCAGCGCTGCCGGCGAGTGGAAACGAAGAGGAGAAGGGGCTTATGATTATGTGAATAATGCTCCGGCTGTTTACAAATTCTGGGAAGACCGTGTAAAAGAGGTGGCAGATCAGGAAATACTCTATACGTTGGGTATGCGTGGTGTACACGATGGCAAGATGCAGGGAGCGAAGACGGTGGAAGAACAGAAGGCCGTAATAGATCGTGTGTTTGCAGATCAACGCGGGTTGATTGAAAAATATGTTGATAAGGATGTAACTAAAGTCCCGCAGGTTTTTATCCCTTATAAAGAGGTACTCGACATTTATCATGCCGGATTACAGGTGCCCGATGATGTAACATTGATGTGGTGTGACGATAACTATGGCTATATCCGCCATTTTCCTACGGCCGAAGAATGCGCACGTAAAGGAGGGAATGGAGTCTATTATCATGTTTCTTATTGGGGACGTCCGCATGACCATCTCTGGTTGAGTACGATGAGCCCGTATCTGATTTTCCAACAAATGAAGCTGGCTTACGATCGAGGCATACAGAAGATGTGGATACTGAACGTCGGAGATATCAAGCCTGCCGAGTATCAGATAGAGTTGTTTATGGATATGGCCTGGAATATAGAAGCTGTGGCCTCGGAAGGAGTGACCTCTCATCTGAAACACTGGCTGGAACGGGAATTGGGAGCTTCGTGCGCAAAGGCAGTATTACCTGTGATGCAGGAACACTATCGTCTGGCCCATATTCGTAAACCTGAATTTATGGGAAATACGAGGGAAGAGGAGAAAGATCCTGTTTATCGTGTTGTCAAAGATCTCCCATGGAGTGAAAAAGAAATCAACGGACGTTTGCAGGCTTATGATAAATTGTCGGAGACAGTGGAACGGGCAGCTTCGAAAATCCCATCCGGCAGACAAAGTGCCTATTTTGAATTGGTGAAATACCCGGTGCAAGCTGCTACACAGATGAACCGGAAATTGCTATATGCCCAATTAGCCCGCCACGGAAAAGCGGACTGGGAGAAAAGTGATCTTGCCTATGACAGCATTGTAGTATTGACAAAACAGTATAACTCACTGGAAGATGGAAAGTGGAACCGCATGATGGATTTCCAACCCCGAAAACTCCCCGTATTCAATCGCGTGGAAAGAAAAACGGCTACTTCTCCGATGATGAAAGAGCGTGTAGCTATCTATAAATGGAACGGCTTGGATGGGAAGAATATCCCGAATAGTAAGACCTTGAATGCGCGGAAAGGAACTTCTGCTATTTGTGAGGGCCTGGGATATGAAAGCAAAGCGACAGGCATTGACAAGGGAGATGCACTGATGTTCTCTTTTGACAACTGGAAAACAGACTCGGTAGAGGTTGACATCCGCTTGTTGCCTAATCATCCTGTGGGAGGAGATCAATTACGTTTCTCAATATCGTTGGACGATGCAGCGCCTGAAGTGATCTCTTATGAAACGAAAGGACGGAGTGAAGAATGGAAAGAGAACGTGCTGCGCAATCAAGCCATCCGAACGGTTCGACTTCCGGTATCCGGAAAGAAGTCCCACAAATTGGTAATCAAGGCATTGGACGAAGGAGTGATATTAGACCAGGTGATGCTTTATATGCCTTCGCCTACTGGTGAGTAACTACACGGATCACGAACCATGCATGATGCGCCACGGTTCCAATCAGCCCGTAATGCTTTGCCATGATCCGAAATCTTTCTTTGAGGGATGCTTTCTGATTCCGGGTAGTCATTCCCTCCTCCAGATAGTCGATGATTGTCAGGTGGGTATTGTGCAAAGTACGTGCTTTCTTCATGATGCGGATGCACCAGTCGAAATCTGCAGAAAAGCGATATTGCAGATTGTATGGCCCTACGAGCGTGTGGCGGGGGAAGAATGCCTGGTGGCAGACTAACATTCCCTGTTTGAAGCTTTTCCAGGTGAGCGTTTCAGGGGCGGACAATCTGCGCATCCGCAGAAAATGCCTGTCCTTGTCTACGATAGCGGTTTCTCCGTAAAGTATATCGGGCAGTTCATTGCCGTTGATGGTGTGCACCATTTGTTGCAGCGTATCATCCTCATGAAAACAGTCGCCTGCATTCAGGAAACAGAGATAATCACCGCTGGCAAGGGCGATGCCCTTATTCATGGCGTCATACAGTCCTTTGTCGGGTTCGCTGACGACGGTGTGTATGCGTGACCGGTAGCGGTTGATAATAGAGAGGGTTCCATCCTTGGAAGCTCCATCCACGATAATGTATTCTATATGATGATAGGTTTGTGAGATTACACTTTGAATCGTGTCTTCCAATACCTTTTCAGCATTGTATGTCACCGTAATGATAGAGAACTTGGGAGTAGGATGGACACTATGCATATTTCCCCGTTATTTTATTGTAGACATCTGTATATTTCTTTGCAACGATGCTCTCCGAATAATTGCCCAGAACCTTGCGGCAGGCCTGTGCAGAGAGTTCGTTGTATTCCGGTTCCGTCAATATCCAATGTATGCCGTTGGCAAAATCTTCCGAGGATTTGTATTGTGCCACGTAGCCGTTGTGCAGATGATCGATCATTTCGGGGATACCTCCCACATTAAAACCGACACAAGGCACTCCACAGGCCATTGCTTCCATAATCATATTGGGAAGATTCTCTTCCAGAGACGGGATGGCGAAGAGGTCTACGGCATTGTAGATATTCACTACTTCATGCTCATTTTTGATATAAGGGAGCGGGTATACATGGAAAGGAAGTTGTTCCTGTAACTGCTGCGACTGGTTGCCGAATACGACTACACCCAGTGAGTCTTTCCATTCCGGATGCTTTTCTGCCAACAGTTTGCATGCCCCAATCAGATAGTCGACCCCTTTTCGTTTATCGGTGATCTTTAATGAGCCGAACAAAACTAGTTTCTTACCTTCCGGCAACATGAATTTGGCACGCGCTTCCTTCTTGTTCATGGGTTTGAACAAGTTGGTATTAATAGCGTTCGGAATATTGGTCACGCTTTTCCCTTCAAATAATGCACTGGTCTGGGCTTGTTCCTTCAGCCAATGGCTGCACGTGACGAAATGAATGGGAGCGTAGCTGTATAACTTTTGTTTTTTGCGGAACGTGCGATAGGATAAATCCTTTCGTCCCCCGCCTTTGTAGATGTACGGACAGTCGTGACATTCCTGCTGATAGTTGTTGCACTCCCGTGCGTAATGGCAGATGCCGGTGCATGGCCACATATCGTGCATGGTCCAGACTACGGGTTTGCCGGAGGTCAGTATCTTTCGTATATCGTTCAGTGAGAGCATTCCCTGGTTGATCCAATGCAGATGGATCACGTCGGCCTGGCGGAATTCCGGGAGTGAGGTGATGTCTGTACCTGTGTTGGCGATGTCTACGTCAAACAAATGGTAACGCCGGAAACGGTTGGCACTCCAGATCACAATCCGTTCCCACATGAACTTCCACACTTGCAACCAGTTACTTTTTAAGCGGACAACACTGATTTGGTCGGTCTGTTTGTCACGTACCAGCATTTTGGCTTTGATGCCGTTGTTTTTCAGTGACTCCATCAACCGGCTTGCTGCGATGGCTGCTCCTCCTATTCGTTCAGATGTATTTATAATCAGGACTCTCATGGGCAAAAGTTTATGCAAATGTACGGTTTTTAGAGGAAATGTTTGATATTTCCAGCAAGCTTTCTGCTATTTCGCGTGAAAAGATTTCGAGGTTGAAACGTTCTTCCGCCAGTTTGCGGGCATTCTCTCCCATGCGCCGTGCCTCTTCGGGGTGGTCGGCGATGTAGCGGATAGCGTCTATCCAGCCTTGTACGTCGTTATATTCTACGGTGATGCCTATTCCTTCCTTATCGATGTCTATTTCGAAGTTGGGGTTGCGCGAACAGATGACGGGGATGCCGAGGGCGAATGCTTCCACGAGCGTGGTCAGTCCTACGGTATAGGGGAAGTCCAGGCAGCAGATCACGATACAACTTTTGCGTGCCACCAGTTTCCCCAGTTCGTAGGGAATCACTCCGTCGGTATAATGGATGCGAATGGAGTCGGGCAATGCATACGGGTCGATGATCTTTTTATAGTTGATGTTACCGCATGAGACGGCAATGTACAAATCCAGTTTCTCGTTCGTTGCGGCAAATGCCTGGAGCAAGGTGTCTACGTCCCGGTTTTCTTTACCGGTGGAGATAAATCCTTCGGGCTTCCGGTCGGGCATTTCTGCAAGCAGGTGGTCGTAGAAAGGAAGATCCGGTCCCCAATGGATGAGTTTCAGTTTGTGGGACGGTGCTTTCCGGGTTTTCTGCGAGTCCTGAATCAGTTTCCGACTGAACAGGAACATTTGGTCTATACCTTTGTAGAAAAGGCGGGAGATTTGTTCGCGCCACGGTTTGGGATTGGTCACGACTGCCGTATGATGCCAGATCACGATGGGTTTGCGATACAGTCCCAGGGCACGGAGGAAGATGACGGGCTCTATACCCCGGAAAGAGGTGGCGTAGAGGACGTCGTATTTCTCCTTGCAGAAGAGAATCTCTTTGGTGGCGTAAAGCATGAGTTTCAGACGGCCGGAGAAATATTTGCATTTGTGCATCACGGAGTGTATTCCGTAATTCTCCAGTAAAGGAAGTCCGTATAAAATGTGTCCGGGGAATTTATATTCTTTCCATTCCTCGTAGCTTTCCCGTGTGAGGCGGGTATGGTAAAAATAAATAGTAAGCAACTTATTTAGTGGTGCTTGTTTCTTTTCAGCCATTTGTTGATTCGGTTTTTGACAGCTTTCGTAATGATGGAGAAATTGCCGTATTTCAGGTTGAGGAACAGTTCTTCGAACGAACGTCCGATCTTGATCCACGGATGATCCCAGCCCATGATGCGGTAAACGCTCTCTTTATAGGCAACGTTTTCGATGACGTAGCGGGGATGTTTCAGTGGAAAATCCACCTCATAGCGCTTCATCGTGAAGATGCGGCGGTAACCTTTGGGCAGGGTATGAATCGAGCCGGCGAAATGGGTGGAATCTGCCGTTGCTCCCAAGTTATTAATCATGTTGCGGGTAGGCACGATGCTTAGCCCGGAGTTGAACAGTATGGAGGCGTGGAAGATCGTTTCATAAAAGGCTTTCTGCTGTTCCCGGTGACGCTGGCACATGTAGATAAAGTCGCTCCGGAATTTGCGTTCCTTGATAAGCTGTTCCAGTTGTTGCATATTGAAGGAGTCGTCCAGGAAGTTGTAGAACTCATCCCATTGGTCGACTACCCGTTTCCAGCTTGCCCATCCCCAGATAGAGAAGGTGGTGGTAAAGAAATAGTCGTAGGGCATATCTTGGGTGATTTCTTCGGGGTTAAATCCGGCAATCATGCTGATGCGGGTGTCATGTTCGTATTTATCCAGCATCTCCTTGCAGAATTGGAAAAAGGAGACGGCGGGCACATCGTCGTCTTCCAATACGATGCACTTGTCGACTTTCGAAAAGGCCCATTTCTGCGAAATGTACTCCGAAGGGTCGCAGCCGAAATTCTTTTCCTGATAAAGCCGTTCTACTTCACATTCCCAGTCTATCTGTGATACGATTTCACGGCAGGCTTCTATTCCGGGCAGGTCACGTTCGTTTCGTGCTCCGTCCTGATAGAGGAAGAGGCGGGACGGACGCGCTTTCTTCACTTGCTCGAACACTTGCGACAACTGTTGCGGGCGGTTGAAGAACAGGATAAGTACCGGGACGTCTACTAAAGCGGATTTCATATTCATAGTTCTTGTTTTGGGGTTGTACTGAATGACAGGGCGGCAGGATAGTGGTTGTTCACTTTTTCCTGCTCTTCTTCTGTAAATCGATGCAGGGTTGGATAGTTGTAACGCAAAAATCCTTCCAGGTCGTCGGGGGCGGTCACTGTGAGAGGGCCGAATTTCACGGGTTGCAGGTGGCGGATGCTTTCTACGGTTACGTGGTCGGCAGTGGCCATTACGTTGTTATAGTAACGAGTGTTTCGTGAGTTGAAACAGCTTTGAACTGACACCAGCATGCGGTAGATTGCTTTTTTAGAGAAAAGCAGGTCGACTACCCTGTTCAGGAAACAGGAGAAGGCTCCCCGGTTCGTGGGGTCCTCTATTTCACATGTACCGAAGTGTTTCCACATCCATATCTCTTTTCCCATCAGGCAGCATTTGAGGAAGCCGAGTGCTTCGGATTGTATTCTTCGCAGCAGCTTGTTGTCGGGAATCTTGTCGAATGGGAATATATCGACAAAAATGCCCGGATGCATCGGGACATTCTTGAACATTTCTTCTACAAAAAGGGTGTCGTTTTTCTTGACTTTGGCAAAATAATACGGGGTATGAGGGTCTGTCTCTATCCATGAAAGGAAGTAGGAAGGACCCAGTTCCCCGGGAGCTACTTTCAGAAATTTGTTGTAGTTCTCCCGCGTCATGCCTATGTCAATATCATCATCCCAGGGGAGAATCGCCTGGTCGTAGAGTGCACCGATTGCCGTGCCGCCAATCACAAAATAGGGAATGTTGTGCTTCTGACACACCCGGATGGTTTCTCCCAATATGTCGTAGAGTTCGGCATGTAATAAATCAAGCTCTTCGGCTGTATATTTCTTGTTCATCGGAAATGGTTAATGCACGTTGTGCTACAAAAGTAGTAATTATATTGCTAAGTTACTATAACTTTAAGTTTCCTTGCATAAATTCGGTGGCCACTTGTCCGCGTCCCGGTATGGGAAGGACGGATGCTTGCGGAAAGTCCTTGAGCAGACAGTCTGCCGGATTAATGTCCGGATAGAATTTCTTCAATAGGAACAGGCTGGGACCGGTGGTGATGCTTCCTATAAAGACGGAGGCATTCATCAATATCTGTATCGAGGAAAGGAAACGTGTCATTTGTCTCTGTTTCAGCTCTTTGGTGGTCTGCGTGAAAGCGCTGTTGACGTATCCTTTTTCGTCGGGGCTGCAAAGGGTGTACCAGTGTATGTCCGGGGCAAGGGTTTGCAATTGCTCGAAGAGGCGGTAGTCGTCGGTCAATACAAAGACGTCGCGGATGGCTGTTTTTTCTTTGATGAGGCGTATGTAATGTTCCGGTGGAAGCAGGTTGGTTTCGGTGATCTTGTCTCCTCCGCGTATTTGGCATCCTGCGTATTGAGGCGGAAGTTGCAGGCTGGCGGCAAATTGGAGACATTCCTGTGCGGTGGTGTCGTTGAGTTTCCAGGTGATTTCCGTCAGCTTTTGGAAGGTGTGGAGGTAGTCACCGTCTATTCCCAGTTCGGGGATATGGAAATGCTGGTTGGGGTTGAACGTCACTTGAAAGTTGAGTCGGACCGGTTTGCCATACGTGAAGAAAGCAAGGGCTTTTCCGATGATGTTCTTACAGGTTACTTTCAGTTTCCATTTCAGTAACTTCGTCTTAGGCAGCTTTTTGTCTTTCATCAATGCCTGCCAGGAGGGGAGGCGATGGGTGTTATAAGTGTGATGAAACGGTTCGTGCACTTGCTCGCAGAAGGGGGCGAAACAATCTTCCCAACCTTTTTCCCATCCGAAGTTGGCGTCGTCGGAGTAGAGCTTGAACTGTATTTTGTGTTGCAGGCAATAGAGCATTGCATGGAGCATATAGGTATATTCGGTAAAGAATCCGGCGTCTATACCTATGTGATAGATCATCGTCTTTTTGAAAGAACGATTTAGAAGGTGGTATTTGGTGGCAAGATCATTGGGGTTCATGTGTCTTCTTTTTGATGAAATACTGGATGCTTTCTTTAAAGGTGACCGAACGGCTGCCCCACATGGCGGCTACGTAGAGTGCTGCTGCGAGCACTATCTTGCTTGCCAAGCGGAGATAAATATTCTCGATGGAACGGGTGGAATAATAGGTGATTGCCATTACCGTAGCTGCAATGACAGCATAAGGAAGAATGTCTATCAGTGCATGGCGCAGCTTTAGTCCGATTTCCTGCCATACGAAGTAGTGCCACGTCAGTAGCCACAGTATATTGGTGGATACATAGACGGCGAGCATGGCATAGATACCGTGTGAGTGGACTAACAGAACGCCTGACAGTAGAATTATGCCGAGCGCTATGGTGTTCCACATATAGATGCGGGATTTCCCTTTGCTGATGATGAGCTGCTGATAGAGGTATGCGATGGGAGCAAAGGCTCCGCTGATACACAGTATTTGCATGATTAATATGCTGGAATACCACTTGTCGGTGATGGTGATGATAATCAGCTCTTCCGATACGATTCCCAATCCCAACATGGCGGGAAACGAGACAAAAGCGGTGAAACGCAGCATTTTGCGAAATACCCGTTTTTGCCGTTCAAGGTCGTCGGACACTTTGGTGAGTACCGGTTGCGCTACTCCGTTTATCATGCCGGAGATGAAGAGTTGTCCCATGCCGCACCATTTATTGGCTTGGTTGTAATATCCTACTTCTTTTTCGCTGTAGAATTTACCCAGTATCACGGAAAACAGATTGTTATTGATGTGATTGAATACATTGGTAACCAGTAGTTTCCCACTGAATCCGAACATTTCCTTAATCGGGGTGAAGTTGAACTGCAAGCTCGGTCGCCAACGGGTGAAATGCCAGTAACAGGCTGTGTTGATGGTTACGTAAACGATGCTTTGCGTAGCAATTCCCCAATAAGAGAAACCAAAGTAGGCAAGAGTGACTCCGGTGATTCCGGACACGGTGAGTCCGATAACCGAAGACAATGCCCGCTGTTTGACCATCAGATTACGCAGGAGATAGGCACTGTGGGATATTCCCAGACTGGCAATGAAGAAGCCGATAAAAGAATAACGTGCCAGTGGTGTCAGTTCGGGAGTATAGTAAAAGTCAGCGATAAGCGGTGCACAGAGGAATAACAGCAGGTACAGCGACAGACTGATGGCCGCGTTGAACCAGAATACGGCATTGTAATCATTGTGCGTCACTTCTTTCTTATTAACAAGGGCAGCTGTGAAACCACTTTCCTGTATCGAACTGGCAATGAGGGAGAAGATGGCCAACATTCCCACCATTCCATAATCTGACGGAGTGAGCAACCGCGCGAGGAATATTCCGAAAAGCAGATTTAACAACTGCTGTATGCCGTTGCTGAATCCTCCCCAAAATAGTCCTTTGGCCGTCTTTTCTTTTAGTGACTGATTCTCGCTCATGTTATTTGCAAAGAATACATGAAAAGGCTATGCGTGATGATAGCTTTTCATGTATTCCCTATTCTAGTTTTATTATTTTACTTCGCTGCCCGGCTTCACTTCACGTCCCGGCATGATAACTGCCAGACTGCCGTCGTTGTTTTCGGCACTAAGAATCATGCCTTCGCTGACGATTCCTTTCAGTTTGCGCGGAGCGAGATTAGCGATGAAGCAAACTTGTTTGCCTACCAGCTCTTCCGGTTGATAATGCTTGGCAATACCTGATACGATGGTACGTGTCTCCAGTCCGTCATCGATTTTGAATTGCAGCAATTTATCCGCTTTCGGTACTTTCTGACATTCAAGAATGGTACCTACACGGATATCCAGTTTCGTGAAGTCGTCGAATTCGATGTTCGGGCGGATAGGATTAGCTTTGTAGTTGGCTTCTTCATTTGCCTTCTTTGTATCGAGCAGCTTTTGTACCTGTGCTTCGATAGTAGCGTCTTCGATCTTCTCGAACAATAACTCCGGTTTGTTTAACTGATGGCCTACAGGAAGCAGGTTATCTTTTCCCAGTTCAGACCATTCGAAAGTATCCATGTTCAGCATTTTGCGGAGTTTTTCCGAGCTGAACGGCAAGAATGGGTCGAAGGCGATGGCAAGGTTGGCAACCAGTTGCAGGGAAATGTTGAGGATGGTTCCTACACGTTCCATATCTGTCTTAGCCAGTTTCCACGGTTCGGTGTCGGCCAGGTATTTGTTTCCGATACGTGCCAGATTCATGGCCTCTTTCTGTGCATCGCGGAATTTGAATACGTCGAGCAGTTTTTCTACTTCTGCTTTCACGTCTGCGAATTCTTTCAGCGTTTCCTTGTCGTAGTCGGTTAAGCTGCCCTGTGCGGGTACGCGACCGTCGAAGTATTTTTGAGTCAGCACCATTGCACGGTTTACGAAGTTGCCGTATACGGCTACCAGTTCGTTGTTATTGCGTGCTTGGAAGTCTTTCCAAGTGAAGTCGTTGTCTTTCGTTTCCGGTGCGTTGGCGGTCAGTACGTAGCGGAGTACGTCTTGCTTTCCGGGGAAATCAGCCAGATATTCGTGCAACCATACGGCCCAATTGCGGGAAGTAGAGATCTTGTCTCCTTCGAGGTTGAGGAATTCGTTGCTCGGCACGTTGTCCGGCAGGATATAGCTGCCTTCTGCTTTCAGCATGGCAGGGAATACGATGCAGTGGAACACGATGTTGTCTTTTCCAATGAAATGGATCAGGCGGGTTTCGGGATCTTTCCACCAAGTTTCCCAGCTGTCGGGGAGTAGTTCTTTGGTGTTGGAGATGTAGCCGATAGGTGCGTCGAACCATACGTAGAGTACTTTCCCTTCTGCTCCTTCTACTGGCACAGGGATTCCCCAGTCGAGGTCACGGCTCACGGCACGTGGCTGCAACCCCATGTCGAGCCAGCTTTTGCATTGGCCGTATACATTGGGACGCCATTCTTTGTGGTCTTCCAGAATCCATTTGCGCAGCCATGCTTCGTGTTTGTCGAGAGGAAGATACCAGTGCTTGGTTTCTTTCATCACCGGTTTGCTGCCGCTGATGGCGCTTTTCGGGTTGATAAGATCTGTAGGAGAAAGTGAGGTTCCGCACTTTTCGCATTGGTCGCCGTAAGCGCCTTCCGAATGGCAGTGAGGACATTCTCCGGTGATATAACGGTCGGCAAGGAATGTTTTTGCTTCCTCGTCGTAATATTGTTCGGATGTTTTTTCGATGAATTCTCCTTTATTGTATAATGTTTTGAAGAAATCCGAAGCCAGTTGGTGATGCGTCGGTGAAGTGGTGCGACTATACACGTCGAATGAGATACCGAACTCTTTGAATGATTCCTTAATCAGCGAATGATAACGGTCTACTACATCCTGTGGAGTAATTCCTTCTTTCTTGGCACGGATGGTGATAGGCACTCCGTGTTCGTCCGAACCTCCGATGAATAATACATCTTCTTTTTTCAGACGCAGATAGCGTACATAGATATCTGCCGGCACGTATACACCCGCCAGGTGACCGATATGGACAGGACCGTTCGCATACGGCAGTGCCGATGTGACGGTGGTTCTTTTGAATTTCTTTTCCATTATATAGTGTGATTTTTGTTGTTTTCAGCTTTGCAATGTGCAAAGATAGTGACTTTTCACCACAGATTACACGGATTAACACAGATTATTTCATTGAAAAGTGGTCACAGAATGAAACAGGAACGTTTCGTAATAAAAAAACAGGTAAAAAGAAAGTGTTTTACCCTGATATAAGTTGGCTAGAAAATAGCCAATTTGTATCGGGGTATTTTTATATTTTCTATTATGTTCTATTTTTAAGATTGAAACAGATTAGGAGTATCTAAATTGTATTCTAATAAAAGAAGTGACGTATAAAATACTG
>ENA-UEYG01001651-UEYG01001651.1-human-gut-metagenome-genome-assembly--contig:-NODE-1651-length-15622-cov-3.281441_pt1 | contig 15622 bp, 9 predicted proteins | sample MGYA00242933_ERZ507934 | MGnify/ENA primary metagenome ERZ507934 (study PRJEB26167, sample SAMN06115527) | human gut metagenome | host: Homo sapiens | place: China:Zejiang | collected 2015-11-10... | reverse complement strand
GGGACATCTGTGATTATATTGTAGAATCTTTCTCGGACGATTTTGAAGTGAGGACTGCCGCCAATGGTGAACAAGGTATGAAGAGCTATCTGTATCTGGCACTTTTTTTCATGGTAATGACATATCTTTTGCCGAGAGAGCAGTACAGGAGGTATTTTAGGTTTATGCTTGGGGTATTTTTGGCTGTTATTATTCTAAAGCCTCTTGCGGCAGGGTATGAATATGACTTGAGATTTGCTGAGCTTACAAAGAAAATAGAGGGGATTTCGTATGAATATGACGCGGATGCGACAGATTTGTTTAAGGCTTTTGAAGCTGAAGAAAACTGACTACATAGTGATTTTACTTGTTGGAGTGCTGCTTCTTATTGTGGTGCTTCCGGTAAAAGAGGAAAAAAAGACCTGTAGTGATTCGCAAAAGAAGGCTAAAGCTAAGTCGGTAAGTGAAAGCACCTACGATGATGAAGAATATGAGAAGCTGCTTGAAAAAAAGCTTGAGGGTATTCTTGAGAGGATGGACGGTGTGGGCGAGGTGTCTGTGATGATTACGCTGTCAGACGACGGCACAAGGATAGTGGATAAGGATACAAAGGAGACCTCGGAGAGCATTGAAAAGACTACGGTCATATACGATGATGAGGATGCAAGCGTGCCTTATGTCACGAGCACGGACAAACCGACTGTTTCAGGAGTGCTTGTGGTAGCGCAGGGCGGAGGAAACCCACAGATAAACAATGATATTTCTAATGCGGTTTCTGCATTATTTGATGTGCCCATGCATAAAATAAAAATAGCAAAAATGATATCCAGGGAGGAATAAAAGTGAAGAAAGGCAGCCATAAAAATCAGATAATTATTACGACGCTTGCACTTCTTTTGGCAGTGGTCGGATACATAAGCTACGATAACAGGGATACCTTTATGAATGCAAAGGATGTGCTTTCCACCGAAATCGAAACTGTAAATGGCGAAGCGGATACACAGGTATCGGATGAGGTGGCACTTGAGACAGACTCGACAGAGGAGATATTAAATGCCGGTGAAACGGTACTGACAAGTGCATCCACAGAGAGTGAGGAGTGTGTGGCACAGGTGAAGCTGGGACGTGAGCAGGTGCGTTCAAAGAACAAGGAGGCTCTGCAGAAGATTATTGATGATGCAGGAGTGTCGGAGGAAGAGAAGAAGAGCGCGGTCGATGCCATGGTGAAGCTGACAGAAAATGCAAAGATAGAGGGATGATTCAGCCCGCCCACATATTGGGGAATTTGAATGAGAGAATACTGTTTGTTACCAATACTGTAGCGATGAAGTCCGTCAAAAGTACCGAACCATATATTTCCCTCGTTATCTTCTACAAAATCACGAATCTGTTCGCTACTGATACCTTCCGAAGTTCCCGGCAAATAAGGAACTTTCGACAATTGTTGTTTGTCGTTCATCCGATATAATCCATGCATGCGGGTACCAATCCATAGCTCTTTTTGAGAACTTTCAAATATGCGATAAATCTCCACCCCTTCCAATAGTTGCTTTTGCTGATATGTACGGCGATCAATCAAATAAACTCCGTTATATGTCCCGATACCAATCTGATCGTCCATCATGGTCAGGCAACAAATACGTGAAGTGATATTCGTTTTTAATACAAAAGTTGGTTCTTTATCTGCTTTCAAACAAAATAAAGAATCATGTTTCATATACCACACTTGTCCTTCGGACGAAGTAAGCGCGGTGATAATACTTTCATTCGTGAGTCGGGAGAATTTCTCTGTTTGTATGTCATATTTGATTAAATTCTTATCAATTAAGAAATATAGATTATCCAAGCTGTCACCAACGATAAACGAAACTTCATTGCCCAACCAGACCGGTGGTTCTTCACCTACAGATTTTATCCAGCCTTTGAATATTCTTACACGGTTTCCATCATATTGGCTTATTCCTTCCTTTGTTCCAAACCACATTCTGCCCAACCTATCCTGATAAATAGCCATTACAGAGGGCTGTGTTAAACCTTCCGACAAACCAATATGTTTGAAATATTCAGCATATAATGGAAAAACAAAGAAAAAAGAAATAAACAACAGTAATAAATGACGTAACTTCATATTATTTTTTATTTGGTGTTGGTCTGTTAATCACAAGTTAATCGCTTAAATATACTAACAATTTGCAATATTCGAAAAAATACTGGACATAAACAACATTTTTATAGGCGAATCAATCTATAATACTGCCTTTACGATTCTAACAAAGGTTTTCTTCACTTATGTCAGATATAATAAAAAAGGTTGCAAATTTTATAGAAATTCACAACCTTTATTCTCAATTTTATAAGTATCAGAAATATTCTACTTTTAGCACATAAACAGGAAAAGAGTCTTTAGTAGAACGATGTATATTACTTATTTTTAACCCGTCATCATCCAATTCCCAGTCTACCTTCTTATGATTCTCCAATAATGTAACTTTCCTGATTTTATCCTTTTCCGAAGAAAAGGAACGCAATGTATAAGAAGCTTTAGTAACATGACGTACGATAATATATACACTTTTACCTCTCATGGTGAAGCGGACATCAGGTACAATATCTTTAGGAGTTCCATCATATACTGCATCGTGAAAAGGTTTCTGTTCAGTATCTTCTACTCTATTTACCGTAAAATCTTCTCCAAAGATACGCCAGGGAGTTGTTCCATAAATAGCCTCGCCATTACTCTTCAGCCACTTATGAAAAGTTTTCAATATTATATCCGTTTGCTCCGGAAAACATCCTGCTTGGTCTGGTCCCACATTCAACAATAAATTTCCACCTTTACTAACAATGTCTACAAAATTTCTGATTAATATATCCGGCTTTTTATAAACAGTATCATAACGATTGTACCCCCAGTTCTTACCCATCGTCAGGCAAGCCTCCCAAGGTTTGTTATTTATGCTGTTAGAAAGTTTCTGTTCGATAATTGAATAGTCTCCTAATCCGTTCCCAATGCGACTATTGATTAAACATCCCGGTTGCAACGAATGAATTAATTCACGTAATTCCTTACTCTGTTGCCTGGTAACCAGTTCAGGCGTATCGAACCAGATAACTGCTATTTCACCGTAATTCGTAAGTAATTCTTTTAATTGTGGTTTTACTTTGCGTTCAATATAAGCCGGTAACTGCTTGCTATCTTCATCCGGATAATCCCAAGTATTGCTGCGGCCTGCTTTTACAGGCCAGTTAGTAGGAACATCCGGATCTTCCCAATCACGTCCTAATGAATAATAAAGTCCCAGCTTGATTCCCTCTTTTTTGCAAGCTTCCGCCAGTTCTTTTAAAGGATCTTTGGCAAAAGGAGTACACTTCACTATGTTATAATCACTGCAAGCTGAATTATACATGGCAAATCCGTCATGATGTTTAGTCGTATATACCAAATATTTCATTCCTGCGTGCTTGGCAGCCCGTACCCATTTCTTCGCATCAAATTTTACCGGATTAAAATCTTTGGCTATTGTTGCATATTCTTTTAACGGAATACGCTCATAAAGCATAAAGTGTTCGCCACCTTCGGTTGGATGGCCTTTCCATTCACCGGCTGTCTGAGAATATAATCCCCAATGTATAAACAAACCGAATTTTGCATCTTTGAACCAATGCAAATTGTCTTCGGTAGTAGCCATAGAATAATTGGATATAACTGTCAAAAGAACAATTACTATAAAAATTTTTTTCATACAAAACTTATTTTATACAACCATTAATGCCAACGTAAAAAACTTAATCCCAATTTCAAAGAAACATCCGGATTACGTTTATAATAATCTAATACCTCTTTAAGTTCCTTATCTATTTCGTACAATTCATCGATCACATATAAAGTTCCCGAAGGATTGTAAGCTTTATTGTAATCCGAACGTTTCTTATCGGGTTCATATTCTGTACCTACAAATTCAAGGTGAGTATATTTCTTGGAATCCAACAGAAAAGGTTTCCAGAAAACCACACTATTCCGGATAGAAGCTCCCCAATGTACATCCTTCTTATAGAAAGCTTCAGCAGCTTCATAACCTTCATACATCGCCTTCAAATGACAAAGACGAGCGAAGAACAATAAATCATAAGCATGATAAGCAAAAGCATCACGACCGAGTAAATCCGTAGTCGTTCCGTTAGGAAACAGGTTACCCTTCACCCAATCGTCATATGAGGAACGGAATTTATCGACTATAGCCTCATCTTCCAATACCGTGCCGAACAGATAAAATTGATATAACAGACAAGTACCCCAGTTATTGACCCTCAAGTCATTATCTTTAATAAATACCTCCGCCCTCTTACGTAGCCAGGTATCAATCAATTCCCGGTCAGACTGGCCGATTACTTTACGAATCAATGAATAACCTTCGACAGCAATATTATATGATTCTTCATGAATATTTCTTTTCGACAAGGCAACATTGATTTCAGACCATGCTTTCAGATATTCAACCGCTTTACTCAGATACGTCCTATCCTGTGTAAAAGCATACGCGAGACATAATTGATGAATAGCTTTCATCTCATTACTAATGTCTATCTTATCCGGATTTTCATCAATAGATTTAACCGGAGTCGTTTTCCGGTTACTCTCTACAATATTTTTAGCGGGAGTTTCTATCTGTTTGATATACCAATTCATCGGAAAAGCGGTATTATCAGCCTTCTCCAATGCTGTTTTCACTTTATCATAGTTTTCACGTGTGAGCACGACATTCGGAAACATTTTATCCACGTCCGAGGTTTGAGCCTTTACACAAGACATCCCCCATAATAACATACATATTAGAAAACATTTTCCTTTCATCCTTTTCCTCTCCTTCCGTTCCTATAAAATTTCAATATCATCTATGTAACATTTATACTTATTTCCCTCGGCCAAAGTGACTCCCGAACTATACGTCGGCAGAATGACTATACCTGCTATACCATTCTTCAACTGTGTAGCGGCAGCACTGTATTCTCTTTTACTAAAAGCAAACGTATATGTTTTCCATGCTCCTTCTTCTTTGAAATCAACCAACGAATTGGTTAATATAACTCCTTCTTCCTGCTCGTAATCATTCACCGAATTAAACCTTCCTATCAGTTTAACTCCTAATTGTTGAGATACTGCTTTGGAAGTACCCTTCCACGTTTCTTTTCCTATCACATTGGCAGGTTGATAAATTCGGAAACGGATTCCTCTTAGTTCATCAATATCTACTGTTTCGGAAAAACGGAATTTCAAACCGTAATTCCGGGCTTCCATCGAAATATATTCCAGCACTTTGGAGGAAGTGTTTTCTTCACTCTGAACCGGATTATCTATCACTATATGGGAATATGCCCAACGCGGATAATAATCGTCTATCTTACTACTGCCTGAATTGCCATAACGAAAGAAATAGGGGGTTGTATCATACGTTTCAAAGTCGGCGAATAAAGTTCCTTTATCGGGAAGAGGATCTTCTTTATCATCTTTCCCTTCGTTAGAATCAACTGCAGGATCATCGCTTGAACAGGATATAAAAAGTCCCCATAATATAATGAAAAATACATTGTAGCTATATTTCATAATTTACTTTAGATTTTAGTTAATGCCGGAAATTCATGTTTTAAATATAATGAGGGTGCCTTTCCTCGAATTGAACTGACACCCTCATCGGTATATACTCGTTATCTCATTCCAAATTTACCACCCTGTGTTCTGTACCAGTTTATGGTTTTTGAAAAGTTCGGTATTCGAAATCGGATAGAAATACATTTTATCCTGAATATTGTAAGTGGCATGCAAAGCTTTCGTATATTGAATAGTACCGTCAGTTTGCTTAACTACTTTCACTTTATAAATATTCTGCATATTATCTAATTCTTTCCAGCGACGAAGATCCCAGAAACGTTGTCCCTCGAATGCAAATTCTACACGGCGTTCGTTTTTCAATCGTTTCAAAAAGGCATCTTTACTCATGTCGGCAGGATACGCCGGCATCTTCACATCTCCACGATTACGTACTTGGTTGACTGCATCGCGTGCACTCAGACTATAAGAACCTGTGTAGTCAGGATCACCATAAGCATTTACCATTGCTTCTGCATAGTTCAACAGAATTTCTGCATAACGGAACAAGATCCAGTTATGCTGCTGGCTGGTAGTAGTTTCACCCAGTTCAAAAGTGACACTGTTATTCACATATTTTCTCAAGTAATATCCGGTAGTCGTGGCATTTTTTATAGGCTGACCGTTCTTACCTCCTTCAAACACTTCTACCGGGGTCGTTTTAGGCCATGCCATACCATTATATACTACGGTCATTCCCAGACGCGGGTCACGATTCGCATACGGGTCTTTAGCCATTTCTGCATTACTCCAGTCAAAAGCTGTACCATCTGTCATTTCATAAGCACTTACCAAGTTTTCTGTCGGACAAGTGGTAGTAGAGCCTTTAGTAACTCCCATCGGGAAGTTTGCAGACTCAAAACTTGTACTTGCTCCCGTGGGACGGCACATGATGACTTCTTTACTTTGGTTATTGGTAGCACCGTACAAATTAGAATATTTCGGGTCCAGACTATATCCTAAAGTACCGGCCTGACTGATAAGATCGTATGCTGCCTGAGCGGCATTTTTCCATTTCTGCGTATCATCGGCAGAATACAAAGGGCTGGCAAGATACAGAGATACACGAGACTTCAATGCAAGAGCCATACCTTTAGTAGCACGTTGCAAGTTACCTTCTCCACCAGGCATATTGTTATAATTAACAGGCAATTTGTCATTAGCCAGATCAGTACATTCACTGATGATGAAGTTCAGGATAGTAACTGCATCCGAAGGTTCTGCTTCGTTGGCTTCTTCCTGTGTCAGTGTCTTCGTTATCAGAGGTATATTCTGATAACGTTTCACCAACTCAAAGTAATAGAATGCACGCAGAAAGCGAACTTCATGCTCATAATTCAGGTAACTTTTATAATCATCGGCAAAACCGTCGGAATATTTCCATTCATCGAACGTCAGTCCGACACAGTTCTCAAGATAGAAGTTAGCATCATGAATAGCGTTGTAGTAAGTACCGAATACGTCATTGACCGTATAATTGGCTGACCACGTACCATTGACAAAACGTTGGATAGCAGATGATTCGTAAACATGGATAGCATCATCCGTAGCTGCGTCTTGCATAGCTCCCGATGTATTACAGAAGTCATGCGGCAAATAACTATATACCTGTGTAGCCAGTTGTTTCACACGGTCCATGTTATCCAGAATTTGTTGCTTTGAATAATAATCTGTTTCGCTGCAATCCATAAAATCACAAGCTGTGTACAGAGGAGCGGATGTAACCGCAAGCAACAAGGCAATATGTTTGATTTTAAAATACTTCATGTTCATTTTACTTTTTAGAATGATAAGTTAACACCAAAAGTATACTGAGTCATGGTCGGATGATTTGTTCCGATATTTTCAGGATCTAATACTTTAATCTTATCTACACAGAAAAGGTCGTGACCGCGCGCAAAGACTTTGGCACCTTTGATGAATTTGCTCTTCTTCATCATTTCCTGTGAGAAATTATAATAAAGTTCCAATGTACGCAATTTCATATAAGACGCATCAGCCACCCACAAGGAGTTAGTCGTATAGTTATTGGCGGAACCTTCTGAAGTCAGACGCGGATATTTAGCATTCGGAGTATCTGGAGTCCAACGATTGTTATAATATTCGGTGGAAATAGTACTGTTACTAATCAAAGGCCAATACACACTTGAAGTGTTCAAAAGACGGCTCTGATTTCCCGTTCCTTGGAACAAAGCATAGATACCGAAACCTTTATATTCCAGATTCAAGTCGAATGAGTAATAGATTTCCGGCATAGCACTGTATCCTAAAGCTACCTGGTCATAAGCGTCAACAACTCCGTCATTGTTCTGGTCTTTATACTTCAAATCACCCGGACGAACATCTGAAAGGTTTTGTTTAACACCGCGGTTGTCAATCTCTTCCTGACTCTGGTAAATACCTTCCACTTCATAACCGAAGAACTGCCCCAAACGCTTGCCTGTACGTTTCAAGTAGTCATGAGGGCGATATTCTTCGTTCTGGTTAATAATCTTGTTACGGTTGAAAGTCAGCATACCGCCAATTTGATAATTAAAATCACCGATTTTATCCGCCCAGCGTACGCTTGTTTCTACTCCATAACTATTCACAACTCCATTATTGATATTGGGAGCTGTCAAACCAAATATAGAAGACACGGCATTATCTCCGCTTACTAAAATATCCGTGCGGTGATCGTAAAAACCGTCAATAGTAACAGATAACTTGTTGAAAGCTATGAAATCGAATCCTACATTCAATTTGTGAGACTTCTCATAGGTCATGTCAGTGATACCCAGTTGAGTAATTTTCATACCACTGATGCTTGCCGGATTTTTTCCGAAATAATAACTTCCCCCTGTACCATACACATCAAGATAAAGGTCAGTACCATAATCAGCACGTCCGGAAATACCGTAGGAAGCACGAAGTTTCAACAGGTTTAACCAGTCGCTTTTCAAGGCAGCTTCTTCCGACATAATCCATGCGGCACCTACCGACGGAAAGATTCCCCATCTATGTCCCGGTTCCAGAATGCTGGCGGCAGAACCGGATAAAGATGCGTCCAGTACATAACGATGGTCATATACATAATGGGCCTGTGCCACTACATCCATAAATGCCTTCGAGTTGTTCTGACCTTTGGCATTTGTTTTATCCATATTGTATTGCAGAGTTGCAACCAGACTATGCTTATTCCAGTCCTTAGCATAGTTGGCATAGGCCCCAAAATTGAAATGATTGACCGAAGATCCTACACTTTTACTGAATGAAAGAGTACCTTCATTACGTAAAGTATTATAAGTAGTTTCTCCGGTTTCCCAATTCATCGTTGCTTGTTCATATCCGAAGTTCATGGTATTGTTGTCCCAATAAGAAGCACTGTTGTCCAAACCTACCTGAAAGCCTACTGATAATCCTTTCACAAGAGCACTCAAATCTTGATTCAATTTCATATCAGCATACATATTACGGGTTTGAGAGCGAGCATAGCCTCTACCGGAAATACTTGCAATCGGATTGTTGGAATATACAGTTGTACCACCCCATACATTGCGAGACGTTTTTACAGGAAATGCTCCAGAAGGAACTTGATACAATGCACTGAAAATGTTCGATGTCGTTTCTCCCGGACGGTTATGTTCGGAGAAATTTCCAAACAGGTTCAGCTGTACGGTAGTTGTAGGACTGACAGTAATATCCAAATTGGTACGAATATTCAGTTTTGAGTATTTGAACTGAGTGGAGTAACCGTCATTATCACTTGTCGGTTCCAATATACCATTATCATTCAAATAATTCAACTGAGTGAAATAACGTACAAATTCTCCACCACCTCTTGCCGAGAAGGTTACATTGTTCCCATAGCTATGATCTCGTAATGCTTCGTCCCACCAATCTACATTCGGATATACATCCGGATTACTTTGAGTTCTGAAAGCTTCCAGTTCTTTAGCCGAATAACGTGCCGACAATCCATCGTTGGTCAATCCTTCATTCAAAGCTTTGGCATAAGTATATCCATCAACAAATTCCGGCAGACGTTGTGGGGTAGCCATATTGAATTGATAAGAGAAATTAATCTCCGGCTTACCCATCCTTCCACGTTTCGTTTTCACCAAGATAACACCATTGGCACCTTTCATTCCGTAAAGAGCCGTAGAAGCTGCATCTTTTAAAACAGTGACAGACTCTATTTCATCAGCACTTATTTGATCCAGTGAACGTTCAAAACCGTCTACCAACACTAATGGAGTAGTAGAACTGCTGGTTCCATATCCGCGTACTCTCAATGTTGCAGCGTCATCCCAGGCATTACCGGAATTTTGCAACACTTGCAATCCGGGAATCAAGCCATAAAGCATATTAGAGTTATTGATGCTTTTCTTATGCGAAAGTTCCTCCTCACTTGCTACTGCAGTTGCCGTAGTCGATTCTTTCAGATTGAAAGAAATGCCGCGTCCATACTCTATAGCTACTTTACTTTTGCGTGCAAACAAGCTGTCCTGTTCCTGAGCTACAATAGCTACCGGAGAACACAACATACACGCTACTAATAACTTGATACTTTTTCTCATGAGTATATTGTTATTTCTATTTTCTGTTAATATCATTAATTAATTATTCCCAACCCGGATTCTGAACAAGGCCATATCCTTTATTGATTTCTACTGAAGGAAAGGCGCTCAAGCACCATCTAGGTTCGAAACCGCTAGTCCACCATACACGCGGATATTTGGTCAATTCATATGGAACAAATTTATATTCGCCTGTATCTTTATGTTTATATACATGCAAACCATGTAACTGCTTCTCAAAAACATTATAAAGCTTCCAACGAATCAAATCAAAGAAACGAACTTCTTCGTAACCGAACTCACAAGCACGTTCACGCAATAAAGCTTCACGAAATTCTTTTTGCCCCAATCCTTTTTTAAGTCCAGGCAAGTTTACACGAGCACGTACTTTATCAACAGCATCGTATGCTTGCGCATTGGGAGAACCATTATACTCATTCAACGCTTCTGCATAACTAAGATAAATTTCTGCTAAGCGCAGGAACGGCCATTGTATAGGACGGTTTTTCCATTCCGTATTCCGATCCAAACCCCATTTACGGCATGCCAGTCCCGTACCCAAACTCAATACATGCGTGCTTCCACCTTGTGCCCAGTCTGCTCCCTGTGGATAATTTACAGGATCACTAGCCAATGCTTCTGTCAATGCAGCTGTTCTACCATTGTATTTGTCTCCATCCAAAATAAATGTTTCATATAAACGAGGATCACGATTCAAAAATGGATTCTTAGCTTGTTCAGGATTATCCCAACTAAAATCAGTACCATCGCTCATCTGGAACATATCAAAGTATTCTTTAGTAGGACAATAACCTCCCCAACGAATAGAATTGCTTAATATCGAATTAGCGTTGGCATTTAATATATTTCTTCTAACAGAAATTAAAGTTTCTGTTGTCCCACGATCATAATATGCACTAGTATATGCCCCACGAACATCAGATGTACCATTATCACCAACTTCTACTAACTTATAATAACCATTTTGATTCAATGCAGTGAAAAACTCTTCACAAGCATTAATAGCATCTTTCCAACGTTCTTTATTATATCCACCAAACCAAGTCATCAAACTAGATGAAGCTTCTCCATCACAGTAGGGAGCATTATCATTGAATAATGGACTGGCTACAAACAGTAAAACACGTGCCTTAAGGGCCATAGCTCCAGCTTTTGTCATGCGACCATCCCAGTTTGCCAAATCATTATCTGATATTCTCCATGGAAAATCAGGACAGTTAATAGCATCGTTAAGCAAACCTATGATAAAATCTACCGTAGCTTGTAAAGTGGCCCTCCCTGGTAGATTCACATCTTCAGGGTCAATAGCGTGATCTACAATAGGCAAAGCACCAAAGTGACGCAACATATGAGAATAATAAATAGCAACTATCATTTTAGCTTCCGCTTTCAGGCGAGATTTTTCAGTTGCATCCATATCAGGTACACGGTCAACATTTTCATAAAGAAGCCAAGCGTGACGGATACCTGTCCACATATGCGAATCAGCATCGTTAAAACGACATTTAGTTCTCTGTCCCGTAGGATATGAACTTTTTCTATCTTCTATAGAAGCATTATAATTACCCGGATAATAAACTTTAGCTAATCCAGAATAACCTACGTTATCATAGTTCAAATCTGTCAAACCTTCAAGAGTCCCCAACCACATTTGCGTCCAATAACCTGAAGTTTCCATTCCATAAGGAAGATATTGATAACTCTTCCACAAGATACGACGGGCGTATTCTGAAGTGGAAAAAATAGTATCAATCGTTACATCTGAACTAGGTGGCTTTTGCAAGAACTTGTCTCCGAAAGCCAAGTCTTCGCAGGAAACCCCGACAAACAAAGTACCCATCAAAAGGGTTGTATATAATAATTTTCTTAATGACCTCATGATTCTACATTATTAAATTAGAAACCAACTTTTAATCCTACATTTACGACTTTGATAAGCGGATAGGCTGTTCCATCCGGATTAGCTTCCGGATCACTTACTTTCAATTTGTCGAAAGTCAGCAGATTGTAACCTGAAACAAAGAGCCGAAGTGAACCAATGTGCGCCTTCTTCATTAATGAAGAAGGAAATGAATAACCAAGCTCTATATTTTTCAAACGTACGTAAGATGCATCTCTTAACCACAAATCAGAATCCTGATAATTGTGTGATTTACTCTTAAAGGAAAGCGCAGGTGCTTTAGCAGAATTTCCTTTCTCTGGTGTCCAGGCATCTTCAATCATGTATTTCATGACAGCTGAATTATTACTTTCACCAAACGGTACCCGATACATAGAACTCAAAAGACGAGAAGTTTTGAATGCGGCAGACCAAGTCATACTAAAATCAAATCCTTTCCAAGAGACGCCTAAATTCATACCAGCTGTATAAAGAGGATATTTCGGATAACCGATATCTCTTACATCTTTTTCATCAATTTTTCCATCTTTATTCAAATCTTTGTATTTTACATCACCAGCTAAAGGTACATAACCAGAACCTTGGTCAGGAATCCCTCCTTCAATATTTCCTTTCAGATTCTCATAATTGGCAGCTTCTTCTTCTGTAAAATATCCATCAAAAACATAGCCAAATTGCTGACCAACAGGTTTTCCTTCAGTTTGCATCCATTCATAGGGGTATGTAATCTCATCGATAAATACAACCTTATTCTTGGCGTAGGAAAGATTAGCTCCGATGTTATAACGCACCTCATTGATACGATCTTCCCACTTTAGATTGATTTCATAACCCTTATTATCAACTTTACCAATATTTGCAATAGGCAAGCTAACTGCCAAGTAATCGGGAGTTACAGTTCGTGCCTTTAATATATTTTTACGATGTTCAACAAAATAGTCAAAGTTTAAACTCAATCGATCTTTGAGAAACTTCATATCAACACCATAGTTTTGCTTAGCCGCTGTTTCCCATGTGACATTAGGATTCCCCTTCTTAGATTCTACCGCTCCGGCAATATTAGTTGAAGTATTTATACCAAAATTATAACTTCCTGAGCTAATCAAATATTTATCAGGTAAATATAGAAAACGGGAATAATCACTAACACGATCATTTCCTACAATACCATAAGAACCACGAATTTTAAAGTAATTAATTACCTTCTTTATTGGCTGAAAGAAATTCTCTTCTGAAATAATCCATCCCAATGATCCAGCAGGGAAAAGACCAAATCGTTGTCCCTCTGCAAAGTTTTCAGAACCATTATAACCTAAACTTAAATCTAGCAAATATTTAGTTTTATAATCATAAGTTGCACGTCCTACCAAACCAACATAACTTCTTGGAATACCAATAAATTCTGATGGACTACTACCTTCATAAGGATAATAAGTCATAGATGGATTATACATAGCTAGTGCAGACACGTGATGATTTCCAAAATCACGCTTATAGTTTACAGCAGCCTCTAAATACCAGTTTCTTGTTTGACCTGTACTTTCAGAATATCCCAGCTTTTGGTAATCCTGACTCTTTTTATATATCAGCTCATTATTTGTATTATAAATCGCTTCATACTTATTGGCACGCCCTTCCCGACGCTTTGTGATAGTTACACCACTGTTGTATGCTCCTTTCACATGTACCTTTAACCCTTTAGTTAAAAAATCCAATTTTTGATCTAATTGAAAATCAAAGTTTAATGTGTTTTGAGTACGGTTATTATATCCTTTCCCATAATAAGTATTTAATGCATCATAATAATTACCAATAGAAAAAAGATCAGTATCCGATACTACCCATTTACCATCTACAATACCTGCACCAGCAAAAGGAACAGCGGTATAAATATCCCGAAATAAGTATTTTAACTGCGTGTAAGTACCATTATTGTAATTTGGTTCTTGTTTATCATTAAGATAACCTCCTAAATTAATCTGCATAGAGGTTGTCGAGGTTACATTAATATCCATATTAATACGGTAGTTATAACGATTATACTTAAATCCTTTATCATTACCGTTTTCTTCAAATGTTTTAAAGAGTCCATCTTGAGTAAACACTCCTAATGAAGCAAAATACTTAACTCTTTCCGAACCTCCTGATATATTAAAATTATGTTGTGTTTGTAAAGCTGATTTCTTAATCAACATATCTGTCCAATCAGTATTTGGATACACAAGAGGATCACTATTGGTACGGAATTTCTCAATTATATCAGAAGAAAAAGCTAGTTGATCCTCTGAGACACCATCATGTAGTTGAGCATTATTATAAGCATTTGCATAACCATAGCTATCTGCAAATTCCGGTACTCTTGAAGGCATTTGCCAAGCATAAGTAGTTGAAAAATTTACTTTTGCTTTTCCCGATGTACCACGTTTGGTTGTAACCAGAATAACACCATTTGCACCTCGTACACCAAATACGGCAGTAGCAGAAGCATCTTTCAATACTGTTATACTTTCGACTTCATTCGGATCTAATTGAAAGAAGGAACGTTCTACACCGTCCACCAACATCAAAGGCTGAGATAAGTCAGTACTTAAAGAACCGACACCACGCACATACAAAGTTGCATCATCGGCACCAGGCTGTCCACTAGATTGCACACTGGCCAAACCTGTGACCTTACCGGTCAAAGCATTAGCCATACTTGCAACTGGAGATTTTAATAGTTCTTCATTATTAATAGAAGAAAGAGCACCAGTCACAGTTACTTTCTTTTGAGAACCGTAAGCGATAATTTGTACCTCCTCAAGTTCCTGAACATTCTCATTCAATTTAATTTTCAGACTTCTTTCTCCTTTATAATGGATTTCTTTATTTTCATATCCAATATAAGAAACCATAATAGTAGCTCCTACCGGAACTTTCAGCTTAAAATTACCGTCTGTATCGGTAATTACTCCTGCACTCATGCCTTTTACTGTAACAGTTGCCCCAATCACAGGACCAAAATTATCAGTAACAGTACCAGTAACTTCAATTACCTTCTTTTGTTGTGCTATATCTTGGCCCGTCGAAAAGGAAATAGTTTCCATTTCCGTTGAAAAAGCCGCTTGCCCTACAGACAATGTGGCTGCCAATAGCCATATTCTACAAGGTATTTTCATAGAACTGACTCGTCTTTTCATACACTTTTAATTTTTTAGTAGTTAATAATAAATAAAGGTTAATAACAGAATACTTGTCATGTTAAATACTTAGATAGAATCTTACTATTTGATGGTAAGCGAATTGTTGAATGTCTTTTCATACGTAATAGATTTTATTTTTTCTTAGTCTATCCGGTTACGTTTAACACTTAAATTATAGTTGGAGGAAAAATGTGCTTTTACTAGTAATGTGATGAAGTATTTTCCTATGGTTGAAGCATGAAAAGTCGAGAAGTCATTCGCTCTTTTCCTTCCAATTCAATTCGGTCTTTGTATATTCTAACAATGCCGAATGAATTTTTATCCGGAGTTTCAATCA
>ENA-UEYG01001647-UEYG01001647.1-human-gut-metagenome-genome-assembly--contig:-NODE-1647-length-15665-cov-17.634847_pt1 | contig 15665 bp, 8 predicted proteins | sample MGYA00242933_ERZ507934 | MGnify/ENA primary metagenome ERZ507934 (study PRJEB26167, sample SAMN06115527) | human gut metagenome | host: Homo sapiens | place: China:Zejiang | collected 2015-11-10... | reverse complement strand
TATTTAAAGATACTATTATGATTAAGAGCTAAGCATTTTCAATTAGTTTTTAAAATTTTGTAGGATACAATGAAAGCATTATTCATAATTGTTTTATGTTTATTGAATACATTATTAGAGGCTCAAAATATTTGTTTGAAGGGGCGTCTTGTAGATGAACATAAAAATGCGGTCTCTTCTGCAACAGTTCGCTGTTTCATACACGATTCAGTGTTTGTAAAGGGAGATTATCAGTGATAGTTCCGGTAATTTTTCAATAACAGCACCTGTTTCTCCTTCTGGATATAAATTGGTTATAAATTATATTGGTTATAAGGAACATGTCCTTCATACAAAGGGCGATTTGGGTGAATTGCAGTTAGGTGATATTGTTTTGATAGAAGAAAGTAATAAGCTGGATGAGGTTGTTGTCACTGGTCGACAAATAACGCGTACTACTGATAAGGTCTTGTATTTTCCTTCCAAAGAACAGTTACGTCATGCATCGGATGGTTATAAAGCATTGGCGTTAATGATGATACCGACATTGGATGTCGATCCGTTTACAAAAAAGGTATCGACTATTCAAGGAGAAACATTGCTCCTCATCAATGGACGGGAAGCTTCGAGCGATGAGATCCGAAACCTGAATCCCAAAGATATTCTCCGTATTGATTTTTATGATCAACATCATCCTGAATATCCGAATGCGAATTCTGTTGTCGACTATATTTTAGAACATCATGATAGAGGAGGGATGGTCGCTATGAATGGGCAACAGCATTTGAATAAAGGAAACGGTAGTTATGGAGCTACAGGACAGATTTTTAACAAAAAGTCCGAGTTTATTGTTTCAGTTTCAGACAGCTATAATAATTATACTCCTAAACGTGGCTATGAAACTTCGACTTATTTAAAATCGACAAAGGAAACGATCGTGAATGAAGCTTCAAGTTTACCCTCTCCTCAAAATAGTAATAGTATAAATAGCTATTTTAATTATCTTTACCATGATAAGCACAATCAACTTTATACAACTTTAGTCTTGAATCAGGAAAAATCGGATGAGGATGATTTAAGTATGCAAACGTACAGCAATGACCCGGTCCGGTATAAAGTGGATGACAATTCTTCTTCTCATAATTTTAATCCTGCTTTGAGGATAGAATATACCGGGAGTCTAAAACACGAACAGTATATACGTTTCCGTTTAAGTGGAAATTACAATCAGAATAAGTATGACAGACAGTATGAGGCTTTACAAAATGACAAAATTACTTTAGCTTATAATACACATGCAAAAGAAAATAATTATAGGGTAATTCCTCAACTGATGTATAGGAAAACTGTACGAAAAAGCGATGTTCTCTTTGTCCTGTTGAACTATGACCATACTTATGCCCATACTCAATATGAAATCGATGGACAGCTTTCGGATGATTACCAAACAAAGGGAGAAGGGAGGTTGACATTAGGATATGCTTTTCGGTTAAAAAATAAATTGAAAATGACTGTTCAATGGGCCGATCAGTTGACTTATATCGATAATAAGAAAGAATCTTCTTTACAACATTTTTTCAGTCCCGGACTTTTTATGACTTATATGATTAATGAGAATAATTCGATACGTTTTACCACGGCTCTTGAATCGGGTGATCTTGGGTTGCAATATCGTTCTTTAACAGAGCAAAGAATTGATAAATATCAGATACGCAGAGGTAATCCAGAGATAAAGGTATTGAAATTTTATTTGACGGGTTTGACTTATTCTTTAAATACGCCTGTTTTCAATCTTACTTATCATACTTCGTTTGAAGTGACGACAGATGTCCCTTATGAACGAGTATCTTATGATGAAAGCCGGAATTTGTTTATACATGATTATGCCATAGCTAAATCCGGATTTGATTTAGTGACAGGTCCAAGAATGAAGCTAAATGTCATACCTGGAAAATTGACATTCGATTTGGCCGGATATTATAAAAAACGAGTTATACATGCATGGAGAAAATTAGATGTCAATTGTTTTTATGCTTCAGCTAAATTGTTGTTTATATATAAAAATTTCATGGCTTCCGGACAACTCATAACTCCCCAAAAGAATTATGATGATGTCGGAGTTTTCTATCGTACTCCACTTATCTACAATTTTAACGTAGGATATAATCTTAATAATTGGAATTTTGAATTAGGAACACGTAATCCATTTTCTACTTTTGTAAAAAAGAGAGAGTATATTTCGGATATCTATAGCTCATATTCCCGGAATTATGGTCCGAAAATAAACGATCATGTATTTTATGTGAATGTGAGTTATCGGTTCAACTGGGGTAAAAAGCATACATTTAAGCAAATAGAAATAGAGAAGACAAGAAACTCCGCCATATTGAAAGCAAATGAATAATTAATTATAGATATGATTTTTTCGGAAATCGATAAGGTTCCTTGTCATGTTGCAAATGAAACGAGGGGTTTCATTTGCAAGATAAAGTTGTTGGTATCTATTTAAATTCATTACTTTTGTAGGAAAGAAAAACAAAAAATGTCATGAAAACATTCGATCAACTAATCATCACGACCGGCTTTTTGGCGTCTGCCTCTCCTGCGATGGCAGACGAAGAGCCGGAAGCGGACTCTGGACGCCCGAACATCCTTTTCATCCTTTCCGACGATCATACCTCGCAGGCGTGGGGAATCTATGGAGGAATACTGAGCGAATACGTGAAGAACGAGAATATCCGCCGCCTGGCGGCCGAGGGGTGCGTGCTTGACAACTGCTTTTGCACGAACTCGATCTCCGTGCCCAGCCGCGCGGCTATCATGACAGGCGCCTATAGCCATCATAACGGGGTCTATACGCTTGAAGACAGGCTCGATCCGGCTTTGGACAATATTGCGAAACGCATGCAGGAGGGAGGGTATCAGACTGCCCTTTTCGGCAAATGGCATCTCAAGACGCAGCCGTCGGGTTTCGACACCTTTTCGGTTTTCCATGACCAGGGGGAATATTGGGACCCGCTTTTCAAGACCGCGGAGGGCTGGATAGACGATGATAAAGGGAAAAGCGGCAAGGTGGAGAAGGGCTTCTCGACCGACCTGGTGACCGACAAGACGATCCGGTGGATCCGTTCGCGCGATAAGGACCGACCCTTCATGATGTGTTGCCATTTCAAGGCGACGCACGAACCGTGGGATTTCCCCGAACGGTTGAAACATATTTATGACGGAGTCACGTTCCCCGAACCGGCAAACATGATGGAGTTCGGGCCGGAAGAATCCGGGCGTACGTTCCCCGGACAACCGTTGGAAGATATGGCCCGCCGATGGGGGATCGCCTCGAAAGACCCGGATTCCTGGTGGTGCAAGTATCCGGAACTGCCTTTCTCCATAGAAGGAATGGACAAGGAAGATGCGCGCCGGAAAATCTATCAGAAGTTGATTCGCGACTACTTGCGTTGCGGAGCGGCCATCGATGACAATATCGGTCGCCTGCTGCGTTTCCTCGATGAAGAGGGGCTGTCCGAGAATACGATCGTAGTCTATGTCTCCGACCAGGGTTATTTCCTCGGCGAGCATGGCTTTTTCGACAAGCGCATGATGTACGAGGAGCCGCTTCGCATGCCGTTTGTTATCCGCTACCCGAAGGAGATCCCGGCCGGGACGCGCAATTCCGACATCATCCTCAATATTGATTTTGCTGCTACGCTGGCCGACTATACCGGGGTGGACGCCCCGTCGTGCAGCGAAGGCCGCAGCTTCCGCGACAATCTGAAGGGCGAGACTCCGCGCGACTGGCGGCAGTCCATGTACTATCGCTACTGGACGCACCACAAGATCCGTCCCGCCCACATGGGCATCCGCAACCATCGCTACAAACTGATGTTCCTCTACGGCGATCCGCTGAATGCGACCGGATCGGATAAGGCTCCCGTCACGCCGTCGTGGGAGTTCTACGACCTGCTCGCCGACCCCCACGAAGACCATAACGTCTACAATTCCCCCGCTTATGCCGGTGAAATCGAAAAGATGAAGCGCGAGCTGCTGCAACTGCGTCGCGAGGTTGGCGATACCGATGCCGCAACGCCCCGGATGCAGGAGATACTGGATAAGTATTATTGGTAATCCTCCTTTCTTCATCTTCTTGTACTCCAGCGGCGGCATCCCCATGATCTTGCTGAAGAGGCGGGAGAAGTAGTCGGTATCTTGGATGCCTTCTGGGAAAGCAAAGGGTTGGTAACCCCTGAGAAATACCGTGAATCATGTGCTCCGATCGTCCTGCTGGCGCGCCTTCAGAAGCGTGCTTACACAAATGCGGAGACCTTTACTGCGAAGATGGGCATCTATCATTTCGGTCCCGAAGCGATCCGTAAAGGGCAGTTGACTTGGCAGCTCGAAAGCGAAAGCGGAGAGATTGCGGCAAGCGGCAAGCAGTTTGGCCTTGTGGTCGATCCGGTTAAGGATATAGAGAAACGCCCGGCCATGCAACAATTGCTGACATCAGTCCGCAACTATGTCGCTTCCGACCGTTTTGCCCCGACTGTTACCCTGCAACTTTACGAACTCGATGCTTTGTTCGACTATAACAAAATCCGGGAGACGGAAACTCGTTCGGACGAAGCTATCAAGCAGTTATTAAATCAATAAACCGTATCTTTGCAGGAGACAAAGAAAGAATAATATCGATTTAATACGAATGAAAAAGGAATTTTGGCTAACTTGCATAAGCGTATGCCTATTGGCTGCCTGTTGCGAAAAGGAGTCACTGCCTGTCACACCGACAAGCAGTGACTTGCAGTTTGGTCACTTGGCCAAGACTTGGGATGAAGGAATCCCGTTGGGAAATGCCACAGTAGGAACATTAGTCTGGCAACGCGATTCTGTGCTACGTTTTTCGCTGGATCGAACGGATCTCTGGGACTTGCGCCCGATGGATAGTATTGCAGGACCGAACAATCGTTTTGCCTGGGTCTGTGAGCAGGTGAGGAAAGGAGATTATCTGCCGGTGCAGAAGAAGTTCGACCACCCCTATAATGCTTTGCCTGCCCCGTCTAAGATACCGGGGGCGGCTTTGGAGTTCCCGTTGAAGATCGGAAAAGTCTCTTCCGTACATCTTTTCCTCAATAATGCCCTTTGTGAGGTGCTTTGGGAGAACGGGACGAAGTTGCAGACGTTCGTGCATGCCAGCGAGCCAGTCGGATGGTTTGTCTTCGAGAACCTGCCGGATACGGTTTCGCCGGAGATCATTGCACCCCGCTACAGCAATCCGGACGAGGTCGCAGGCGACAACTCGCATGCCGGTCCGGCCCTGGGACGCCTCGGATATAAACAGGGGACGATACAGAAGGAAGCCGGTACGACCACTTTCCATCAGGAAGGGTGGGGAGGCTTTTCGTACGATGTGGTCGTCCGTTGGCAGCAGAAAGGCGGCACGCTCAGCGGCGTATGGAGCCTGACTTCTTCTTTGGCCGCCGACCGGGCCGACCAGGAAACGGCAGAAGCGATGGAGCGTGGCGTGGAGGCAGACTACCGCTCGCATATGGACTTCTGGAAAGGCTATTGGGCACAGTCGTCCGTCTCGCTGCCGGATACGCTCCTGCAGAAACAGTACGACAACGAGATGTACAAGTTCGGGTCGGCTGCCCGCGAGGACTCTTATCCGATTTCCCTTCAGGCAGTCTGGACAGCCGATAACGGGATGTTGCCGCCCTGGAAAGGAGACTACCATCATGACCTGAACACACAGTTGAGTTATTGGCCTGCCTATACCGGCAACCATTTGCAGGAGGGGATGGGCTATCTGAATACCCTCTGGGAACAGCGTGATGTGTATAAAAAATATACCCGAGAGTATTTCGGGACGGACGGGATGAATGTTCCCGGCGTTTGCACCCTGACCGGCGAGCCGATGGGCGGATGGGTACAGTACTCCATGTCGCCGACGGTCAGCGCATGGCTGGGACAGCATTTCTATCTGCATTGGAAGTATTCGGCCGACCGCATTTTCCTGAAAGAGCGGGCCTACCCGTTTCTGAAGGACGTGGCGACTTATCTCGAACAGATCTCCACAGTCGATGCTGACGGAGTACGCCGGTTGCCGCTGAGTTCCAGCCCGGAAATTTTCGACAACTCGATCAATGCGTGGTTCAAGGATATGACAAACTATGACCTTTCCTTGATGCACTTTGCTTTCAATGCCGCTTCCGAGCTGGCTTCCGAATTGGGGTTGGCAGACGAGGCTGCCCACTGGAAAGCGATCGGTGCTCAACTGCCCGATCTGAACCTGGATGAAGACCGGGCTTTGACCTTTGCAAAAGGTTTCCCTTACGACCAGTCGCACCGTCATTTCTCCCACGCCATGTCGATCCATCCGCTCGGCCTTATTGATTGGAGCCAGGGCGGGAAATCACAGGAGATTATAAAAGCGACCTTGAAGAAGCTACAGGATTTCGGTCCCGATTACTGGTGCGGCTATTCCTATAGCTGGTTCGGGAATATGAAAGCCCGTGCTTTCGATGGGGAAGGGGCTGCCGATGCGTTGCGCACCTTTGCCGAATGTTTCTGCCTCCCGAATACGTTCCATGCGAACGGCGACCAGACGAAAAGCGGAAAGTCGAAATTCACCTACCGTCCGTTTACTTTGGAAGGAAACTTCGCCTTTGCCGCCGGTATCCAGGAGATGCTGCTCCAGAGCCATACGGGCGTTATCCGGGTGTTCCCGGCTGTACCGGTTGCCTGGCAGGATGTATCTTTCGACAAACTGCGTGCCATGGGCGCTTTCCTTGTCTCGGCCGAAAAGGTGGCGGGGCAGGTGCGGCAAGTCCGTATCTTGCCCGAACAGGGCGGGACGTTGCGTCTGGCTATCCCTGAAGGATGCAAAGTCGCTTCCGTAACGGGCAACAAGGGAGATAAACTGGAGAAGGAGGGAGTCCTGATTCTGGAAACAGAGAAAGATAAAACAGTGACAGTACAATACAATTAACTTATATGAAACACGTAAACAAGATTTTAGCAGGATTGATAACCTGCTGCGTTATCCTCCTGCTCTCAGGATGCAGTCCCAGACAAGGGGAGAAGCACGATTTTTCTATCGGGAAGGGAACCTTCCTGCTGGATGGCAAACCATTTGTGATTAAGGCGGCGGAGATACATTATACCCGTATCCCCGCCGAATACTGGCAACATCGTATTCAGATGTGCAAGGCACTCGGCATGAATACGATCTGTATCTATGCGTTCTGGAATATCCATGAGCAGAAACCGGGCGAGTTCGATTTCAAGGGGCAGAACGATATTGCCGCTTTTTGCCGGCTGGCCCAGAAAGAAGGCATGTATATCATGTTGCGTCCCGGCCCTTATGTCTGCTCTGAGTGGGAGATGGGCGGACTGCCCTGGTGGTTGTTGAAGAAGGAGGATATCAAGCTCCGTACCAACGATCCCTATTTCCTCGAACGGACGAAGCTGTTCATGAACGAGATCGGCAAGCAGTTGGCTGACTTGCAGGTGACCCGGGGCGGGAATATCATCATGGTACAGGTCGAGAACGAGTATGGGGCATATGCTACCGACAAGGCGTATATCGCCAATATCCGCGATGCGGTGAAGGCGGCAGGCTTTACGGATGTCCCGTTGTTCCAGTGTGACTGGAGCTCTACTTTCCAGTTGAACGGTTTGGATGATCTGGTCTGGACGATCAACTTCGGGACAGGAGCTAATATCGATGCCCAGTTCAAGAAGTTGAAAGAGGCACGCCCCGATGCTCCGCTGATGTGCAGCGAGTTCTGGAGCGGATGGTTCGACCATTGGGGACGCAAGCACGAGACGCGCGATGCCGGGGTGATGGTTTCCGGTATCAAGGACATGCTGGACCGCCATATCTCCTTCTCGCTCTATATGGCGCACGGGGGGACGACTTTCGGACATTGGGGCGGTGCGAACAGCCCGGCCTATTCCGCCATGTGCAGCTCCTACGACTATGACGCCCCGATCAGCGAGGCGGGGTGGGCGACTCCCAAATACTACAAGTTACGTGAACTGCTGACACAATATGCCGATTCCGGTCAGGTCATACCCGATGTCCCGGCAGCTTATCCTTTGATCGAGATCCCGGCGTTCACCGTCGGCGAAGTGGCTCCGCTGTTCGACAATCTGCCTGCTCCCCAGGCTTCGAAAGAGATTAAACCGATGGAGCAGTTCGACCAGGGTTGGGGAACGATCCTCTACCGGACGACTCTGCCTGCCGTAAAGGAAGGAACGACCCTGTTGATCGATGAGGTGCATGACTGGGCGCAGGTCTTTGCCGATGGCAAACTGTTGGGCCGTCTGGATCGTCGCAGAGGTGAAAACACGGTGGTTCTGCCGGCTTTGGCAGCAGGAACGCGCCTGGATATCCTGGTAGAGGCGATGGGACGTGTCAACTTCGATGTTGCCATCCACGACCGTAAGGGGATTACGGATAAGGTGGAACTGATCAGCGACACCGGCAGACAGGAACTGGAAGACTGGCAGGTTTACAGCTTCCCGGTCGATTACGCTTTCGTACAGGACAAGAAGTATGCAGCGGGAGACAAACTCGACGGACCGGCTTATTACCGGACTACTTTCGAGCTGGATGAAGTCGGAGACGTGTTCCTCGACATGCAGACCTGGGGAAAAGGCATGGTTTGGGTAAACGGAAAGGCGATGGGCCGCTTCTGGGAGATCGGACCTCAGCAGACTTTGTTTATGCCCGGATGCTGGTTGAAGAAGGGAAAGAACGAGATCATCATCCTCGACCTGTTAGGCCCGGAAAAGGCTGTAGTGGAAGGCCGGAAGGAACCGATCTTGGATATGTTGCGGGCTGAAGCCCCGGCTACCCACCGTGAAGAGGGGCAGACGCTGAACCTGAAAGGTGAGAAACCGGTTGCCAACGGTGCGCTGAAACCCGGAAACGGCTGGCAGGAAGTGAAGTTTGGTCAGACTGTCAAGGGCCGCTATTTCTGCCTCGAAGCATTGGATGCACAGGATGGCAAGGACAATGCCGCTATGGCCGAGTTCTATCTGTTGGACGAAGACGGCAAACCGCTCCCCCGCCAGCATTGGAACATCTCCTATGCGGACAGCGAAAGCACGCAGTGGGGTAACTTCACTGCCGATAAGATCTATGACTTGCAGGAATCTACCTATTGGAGCACGAAGCGGGGAGACAAATATCCGCACCAGGTCGTGATCGATTTGAAGGAAGAGCAGACGATATCCGGTTTCCGCTACCTGCCCCGTGCAGAAGAAGGATTCCCCGGCATGATCAAAGGATATAAGGCGTATGTGAAAGCTACACCTTTTGCGATGTAATTCTGTCTTCGCTCTTCCGGGCTAGCACAGGAACGAATAAAAGAAAAAAGGTTATAGGGAATTTTATTTTACCCTATAACCTTTTTTCTTTTACGTTTATAACGTATATGATTTTACCTTACAAGGTATATACTGTTTGTGGACGAGCCTTAGAAGATGTCTATTCCAGCAAGGGCGGCAGCCTCCGTACGGGCGGCGATTTCCGCTGCTTCCACTTGGACGTAGCGGGCTTTTACCGTTTGCTTGAAATGATGGTAGCGTTTGGACGGGTCGTTGATCAGGTTGCCGAATTCGAAGCGTTCCACCTCTTTCCAGTTCTTTCCGTCGTTGCTGATCCGGATGATACCGGCTACCGTGCCCTTACCGCCTTGTTTTTGCGGGGTGAAGGCAAAGCCGCTTACCGTTTGCTGGCTGCCGAGGTCGATGGCGAGGGATTGCGCGGTCTTGTCGGCTATCTTCCATCCCTTCTTGACCAGCCCGAACCGTTCCTGCAAGATAGCTCCCTTTTCTCCGTTCAGGATGGCTACCGCTTTCAGTTCGCTGTTTCCCATCAGGAAAGGTGCTTTATATTCGGTAGAGCCTGCCGATGGTTCCGTTCCGTCTGTCGTATAGTAGATCTTGAAACCTGCGTTCAGGTTCTCGGCAATGTTCTCGCCGTGCGCTTTCCAGCCGAATTCCTGTGCCATCGGTTCGATGGTAACCAATCCGTCCATGCTTCTCTGTGCGCTCAACCGGGGCGGACGGGCTTTGTAGTGATGGGCGGAGATGGTGCAGATGGCGGGTGTCAGGCGGGATTCGAGTATGCGGACCCGTATCTTGTCCGTCGTGACATCCGGGAAGCGCAGGATTCGCTTGTAGCCGATGTTGGTGGCATGGGCGATCTCTTTCCATCCTCCGTCGATCCAGGCATCCACGGCGTGTCTTTCCACCCGTTCCCCGTTGGTGGCAATCGCTTCCTGGAGAACCAAACGGTTGAGGGTGACAGGTCGGGGAGTGGAGATGACGATTCCCGCCCCGTCCTTATCGGCCGTCACATAGGTGTCTGCATTTTGGTCGAGCACCTCTTTCGGGCCTTTTGCCTGACGGAACAGGTCGGTCCCGTAGGTTTCCCGGATTCGCTGGCCGGTTTCCTTCAGCACGGCTACATCTGTCGGAGAGAATTTGCCGTCCCGGTTGGGCGGGATGTTCAACAGGAAGGTGGAGTTGCCTCCTACGGCGCGTTCATAGATGTCGAACACATCGTCGGTGCTTCGTACTTTCTGGTGCGTGTCGTCCCGGTAGAACCAGCCTTCGCGGATGGAAGTGTTGGTTTCGGCCTGCTGGTAATGCAGGTATTTGGCTTTATAGAGCTGTTCACGGCTTCCGAGGTCTTTGTCCGTCATATCGGCGAAGTTCGACATCGTGTCCGGATTTGCCTGGTAGGGGATCACGTTCCATTCGGTCGACCGTGTGCCGCCGGCTTCATTGCCGCACCACCGGACATCTTCCCGTCCGAAGATAACGGCGTTGGGGGCAAGTGCCTTGATCAGTTTTTTCCAGGCGGGATAGTTGTAGGTCTGTCCGCCTTTCCGCTTGGGATGTGCCCCGTCGAACCATACTTCGTGGATCGGGCCGTATTCGGTTAGGATCTCGAAGAGTTGGTTGAGGAAGTATTCGTTGTAGTCGTCCACTACGAATTCGAAACGGGTCTTGTTGGCAAAAGGCCGTCCGGGGACTTCCCGCGGGATGGTCCGTTTGGTGTATGGGCTGAGGTTGCCGTACAACCCTTCCGGGTTTTCGATATGGTACAGGTCTGCCGGTGACAGATAGACGCCTAACTTCAATCCGTATTTGCGGCAGGATTCGGACAGGTCTTTCAGGATGTCGCCTTTGCCGTTGCGGAAACCGGTGGACATGATGCCATGCTTTGTGTAGCGGCTTTGCCACAGGACGAACCCGTCATGGTGCTTGACCGTCAGGATCACCATTTTCATGCCGGCGGCTTTCATGGCCTCGCACCACTGATCCGTGTCGAGCTCTTTCAGGTCGAAGACTTTCGGGTCTTCCTTTCCGCTTCCCCATTCCAACCGGGTGAAACTGTTCGGTCCGAAATGGATGAAGGCGATGAATTCGTTTTGCAACGCCGCCAACTGGTTGGGCGAAGGCACGACATGGGCGGCTTTCGCGATGATGTCCGCATGGCTGTCGCCAGCTTCGACCTTGATCGTGTTCTGAAATTGCATCTGCTTGTCCTGGGCTTGCCCCTGTAGGGACAGCATGGCTCCGAGCAGGAGGATAAAGGTGTGTTTCATGTTTATAAATGATTATTTGGAGATATTGAAATTGTTTGTTTCTACTATTTGCCCATCCCGGAGGAAGACTACCTGGTAATCCGCCTTATCCGTCCATTTCCCCTTTTCAGGGGTAAAGGTGAGGCTTGCTTTTTCATACGGTTGCAGGGGCTTGACCGTATGACGGCCCATTCCTGCCCCGGCTTGCTTGATTTCGACTGTCATTTCTCCTGATACCGATAGTCCGAAGTTCTGGATTTCCAGTTCGACTTCGTTCCGGCCTTCCCGGTAAACGGGACGTCGGCAGGACAATAGAGCCGGCTTGTAATCGACATAAGGCAGGTTCGCATATCCGAACAACAGTTTTCCGTTTTTATCCTTTCCGATCATCTTCGGAGCGAATTCATCCGGTGTGATGCCGCTTCCCTTACCGTCGAATGTCAGGATAAGGTCTTTTTCGGATGCTTCGGTTTTGACCACTTTACACCCTCTGCCGAAGTTCACTTCGTTGTATGAACCGAACCGCAGGGACGGCACATCGATCTCCCGGAGCGGGTCGAAGCCTTCTTCCGCCAGGACCTTGACCCGGATGGTTTCAGTGGAGGCCGTTATCGGTGTTCGGTTCAGGACGGATAATAGCATCCCCTTGTTCATCGGGATACAGATATTCTTCGAACTGTGGTTGTCATTGCCATGATCGTCCCATTTGACGGTGTCGATGACGGCAAAGTTCATCTGCTCTACACGTCCTTGTTTGTCTTGGAATACTTTAGGACGTTCGTATTTGAACCAATGCTCGACATGCCCGTCCCGATGGAAGGAGATGCCGGGTACATAGGCTTCCCCTTGTTCCGTCACCCAATGGATGCCGTCTTTGGAACGTTGGTAGAAAGCGATACGTCCCAGCCAGTCATTCACGATCAGGTGGTATTGCAGGGAGTCCCGCCAGATGACCGGGTCCTCGAACTCTCCTTTGACAGGCGGATAAACCCGCTTGTCCGTGATCTGTTCGTAAGGGGCGATGCCGTCTTTGCTGATCCAGATGCCTCCTCCCCGGCAAACCATCAGATAAGAACCATCCTGCCTTTTGGCAAAGCTGAGGTTGCTCAGTCCTTCGATGATCTTCCGGTCGCGGGGATTGAACGTAAACTTTCCGTATTGCCAGGGGCCGTTGACCTGGTCGGCTATATAATATCCGTCGATGACATATACGACGATCCGGCCGTCGTTGAGGACGAAAGCCTCCGGGTTATGCCCTTTCCCGATTGTGTCTTGGATGGTGAAAGGCCCATGCAGATGATCGCCGGTTGCATGATAAACGGTTGAATTGGGCCATTCCATATGCCCTTTGGGTGCGCTTTCCGGCCATCCGCATACGAACAGATGGTATTTCCGGTCCGGCGTTTGGAGGATATTGCCTCCCCAGAACGAGATGTCGGGATGTTCGATACCGTTGTCGATATACCGGGGGCGTACGCTGTCCGCTCCCCACGTCTCTCCGGAGAGCGTGCCATCGGGCATTGCTTCGAAACGGTCCATGTAGCGTCCGCCTGTAATGAGGTGTTTCCATTCTGCCGGCCGTTCTCTTTCCGTGATTTGGGCGGTGAGTGGCAGGGGAGCCAGACAGGCTGTTGCTAATAGTAATTTTAATTTTTGTATGTTCATATGCTTCTGTATATACGATAATTTGCCCAGCAACGATTGTTACAAGGCAAATATAGCAGTCTTTCTTCACATAGTTAGTAAATGGATTCGGGTTTTTCCCGCGAAGCAGGTCCATACTGCGCATGATCAATTCTCTATCACTTCTAAAACATGGTGTTTTATCATATGATTGGAAACCAGTGTATTGCCTTCTTTAGCTTTTGAAAAAGCATATAAAATAATCGAATAAACAAATGTAAAAACGAATATAATAGGTATTAAATTGGCAAAATACGGTTCTTCATTCCACAAAAGCTATCTCTTTTTTTAGCAAAGACAAGCACATAATTCTATAAACACCCCCATGTTGCCATCCTTAACATCCGGGTGTAGAGAGCCGGTACATCCGGGTGTTAAGGATGGCAACATGGGGATGTCCGGCAACTAAAGTCCCTTATCTGACAATAAAAACTACCCGGTTTTACCTATTTTATAGCCGTTTTTTGCATAAAATAATCCAGTGATTTGCAGGGATGGGGTTCACGAATCAACTACTGTACCAGCAAAAAAAATAGGCTTTTTTCTTATAAATCGAAGTAAATAAATAAAATGATTAAAACATTTTATTGGAAATAAATCATTTTTTTCCCGAAAACAAGTATATTCGAACCCACACTTTTCATACAATGAAATAGCCGGAAGATTTTTCTCGTAAACATCTAACCGCACAGACTTTATCCCCGAACTTTGAGCCAATTCCAATGAATAATCCATTAATGCATGCCCTACTCCTATTTTCAAAAAAGAAGGATATACAACAAAAGTATGTATCACAAAGATATGGCTATGGTCCAGTTCTATTTTCCATTTGACATTCTCATAAGCCTTTTCCGGCTGATGATCTAAAATGACAGAACCCGCAATCCTCCCGTCACATCGGGCAACAAACAGACTATTATCATCCACACCGGCAGCCGCATTCTCACGAACCGGATAAATCCCCTTTATCCATCCCGGATAATTGATTGTAGCTGACAAGTGATCGTTCAATTCATCATACAGCCTCTCTAATTCATCTATATCAGCCAAAGAACCGGGTTCAATTATAAAATTCATACATATATTGTTTGAGGACAAAGATATAACTTCTGTTCTAATAAATATCAAGGGGATGTTTTACTTTTTTTCAATCGCCAACAAACAACAGATACTAACACATTGTTTTATTCATAAGTAAAGCATACATCAAAACAAAAAAAACAAAGTTGCTATGAGGTGGATATGGTATTGTACATTGTTAGCGTATATCGCATTCCTATTAGGGCTGATTTACACTATTATAATTGATTACGACGACAAAAATCCTGTGAAGACGATCTGCTGGATTCTAGTTGTTATATTCTTACCATTACTGGGTATATCTGCCTATTATATTGTAGGACGTAATGTAAGCAAAAAGCGTTCAAAATTTCAGTTTTGGAGAGAAGAATTCAACAGGCACCAACAATCCGTTTCTACCAACGTGGAAACAGAGCCAATACATCCCGATCATTATAAAGAACTAAAATCACTCATATTGAATCTGGAACAGTCACCAGTATTCGGAGGTAACAAAGTAACTGTCTATCCGGGTGGTAAAAGTAAGTTTTACAGTCTTTTCGAAGATATCGACTGTGCCGAATCGCATATTCATATCTTCTATTATGCTATTGGCGACGACCATATCGGCAACGAATTAAAAGAGAAGATTATCAATAAGGTAAAACAAGGCATCAAAGTACGACTGCTTTACGACAGACTGGGATGCAATAAAACGAACAGAAAATATTTCAAGCAAATGATAGAAGCAGGCGTGAAAGTGAAAACGTTCCTCCCGCTTAGTTTTCCCCGCTTCCTGCGAAGTGTCAATTACCGCAATCATAAAAAGATAGTCATCATCGACGGCAGAATCGCCTATACCGGTGGCATCAATGTAAAAGACGTATACATAGACGGACTTCCCTGGGGAAAATGGAATGACATACACTTCAAGGTTGAAGGTTCCGGAGCTTCGGGGCTGCAATCTGTGTTTCTGGCAGACTGGTCCCAATGTCGAAGTCTTCGGAGAAGTACCAATTCAAGTAGTCAACGCGGAACCGTTGGGAATGCATTCCAATGTAATGGAAGCCATGTTTACAGCTATAACGCGGGCGAAAAAGAATGTATATATCGAGACTCCCTACTTCATACCGACGGAATGTCTGCTTCAGGCAATACAGACCGCATCAATGAGCGGAATAGACGTTCGCCTTGTCATGCCTAAAAGATCAGACAATGATTTTGTGCAATATGCCTCTAACTCATATGTGGAGAAACTATTAAGAAATAAAGTCAGAGTCTAGTTATTAGTTTTGAATTCAACATTGGCTTGTAGCCGAAGTGATTTTGTCAGGAATCATATTAGCA